>Ga0172375_10010389_pt1 | contig 12087 bp, 5 predicted proteins | sample LakKiv1m_FD_114537 | JGI IMG/M metagenome (GOLD analysis project Ga0172375, IMG submission 114537) | Freshwater microbial communities from Kabuno Bay, South-Kivu, Congo - kab_092012_11.1m | ecosystem: Environmental > Aquatic > Freshwater > Lake | place: Democratic Republic of the Congo... | reverse complement strand
ATATGTGGTGCAGGGCAAACTATTTATGAACTTTTAATTACAAACACTCCATTTGTTGCAATAAAAATAGCTGAAAATCAAAATTATAATGCTAGCGGATTAATAAAGCATAAAATTGCAACAGTAATAAACACAGAAGATATTGAAATCCATTTATTAAACCAATTAAAAAAAGTAAAATTAACAACAAAACAAATTATTGACGACAAAGCAGCATCGAGAATTACCTTTGAAATATTTAAAAGAGGACTAAAAAAATGGTTCGAAATTAAAAAAGCAAACAAAAAGGACATGTTAAATGTTTACAACTTAAGTAATAGTTCAGATGTTAGAAAAAATTCTTTTAACTCAAAAGAAATTACATTAAAAGAGCACAAAATATGGTTTGTTAAAACAATTTGCAACAAGAATTCGTTTTTTTACATTATTTCAATTGCAAATGAATTTGCCGGACAAGTAAGATATAACGTTAACGAGAATGAATGTGTTGTTGGAATAAGTATTATGCCTAAATTCAGAGGGTTAAAACTTGGTGAAAAAATATTAACAGAATCGGCTAAAGTGATTAAAAAAGAAAATAGAAATATTGAAAAAATATGTGCATACATAAAACGAGAGAATCTGGCGTCGATAAAAATTTTTGAAAATGCCGGTTATAAATTAATTTTAAGCAACGACCCCAAAAATTATAATGCCCGAAAATACATAAAAACTTATGATTGATAAAATTGGAAATTTTAAATTTAATAATTCAAATACCTTTATTGTTGCTGAATTGTCGGCAAATCATAATCAAAATTTTGATATTGCCGTTAAAACAATAGAAGCAGCAGCCAAAACAGGAGCCGATGCAATAAAAATACAAACCTACACTGCCGACACAATAACAATTGACTGTGATAACGATTATTTTAAAATCAGACAAGGAACTATATGGGACGGGAAAACCCTTTACCAGCTATATAAAGAAGCATATACCCCATGGGACTGGCAACCTAAGTTAAAAGAAGTTGCAGAAAAAAACGGGCTTTTGTTTTTTTCTTCACCATTTGATTTTACTGCAGTAGATTTTTTGGAAAAAATGAATGTTCCCGCTTATAAAATTGCAAGCTTCGAAATTACAGATATTCCACTAATTGAATATGTTGCAAAAAAAAGTAAGCCAATAATAATTTCAACAGGAATTGCTGATTTTGATGATATACAATTAGCTGTTGAGACCTGTAGAAATGCTGGCAATAATAATATTTCACTATTAAAATGTACATCGTCATATCCCGCACCAGTTAAAGAAATAAACCTAATGACAATTGCTGACTTAAAAAGCAAATTTGATGTTTTACCTGGATTATCAGACCATACAATGTCTAACGCAGTTTCTATTGCTGCCGTAGCTTTAGGTGCAAGAATAATAGAAAAGCATTTTATTTTAGATAAAGCAATTGGAGGTCCCGACTCTTCGTTTTCGATTGAGCCAAAGCAATTTAGCGAGTTGGTTAACGATATCAGAAACGTTGAAAAAGCACTCGGTACAATAAACTACGACTTATCGGAAAAAGCAAAAATAAGCAAAGAGTTTTCGCGTTCACTGTTTGCAGTAAAAGATATAAATGCCGGCGAAGCAATAACAGCAAATAATGTACGTTCGATAAGACCCGGGTACGGGCTACACCCAAAATATTTAAATGAGATTATTGGAAAAGTTGCCAAAAAAAATATTAAATTTGGTACACCAATAAACTTTGATTTAATTAAATGATTAGACTATTAATAGTTACATTCATATTTCTTTCCATTTATGCAAAATCACAAAGAGAAGACCACACTTGGTATTTTAGTAATACCAATAAAGGTTTATTCTTTGATTATAACACTAATAATGTTTCAATAACTAGCACACATGCGCCTATGAACGAAGCAGGAGCATTTTTTGTGGCGGCTTCGAATACTACCGGTGATGTTATGTTTTATACAGATGGAACGAAAATTTGGGACAAAACAAATCAAATAATGCCTAATGCTAATGGGCTATTAAATGGGCCTCACACCTTACAAACCGGATTGTGCTGTATAAAACCAAATAGTCAAAATCAATATTATTTATTTAACAGTACCGGAGAAGTTCCAAATTCTGGGAATGTTTATTATAGTATTATTAACATGAGTTTAGCTGGAAATGGAGACATCTCAAATCCACTTGGAGATATTGAAACCGGAAGTAAAAATATTTATTTAACAGACCAAGTGTCTGAAGGAATGGTACTAATTGGTGGGGCATGTAACACGTATTGGTTATTAATACCGCAAAATCATTCAACATATTTAAAAATATACAAAATAGATAATTTAGGTGTTAATTTTTACTCACTATTTAACCTTGGTTATAATGTTGGACTATGTTCTCAAATACGTTATTCAAAAGCATCAAATAAAATTGCCATTGCAAACATTTTTGATAACGGTCCTACAACAGTTATGAATTTTGATTTTCAGACAGGTACTATTTCAAATGTTTATGCAATACCCGGCATTAATGGTTCATCAAGCAGCTATTGCGGAATTTTAGATGTAGAGTGGTCGCCATCAGGTAAATTATTATATTTATCAAGATATCGTGATTGTGAAACAGGTTACGGAGGACAGTTGTTGCAATTTAATACTTTAACTCCGTCAATTCCTCCTGTTTTTATTGCATCTACCGGATATGATGATTTAAATAATTTATCGAAAGGATTAAAATGTGGACCGGACGGCAAAATATATCATGCTTATAGTACCGTTAACTCCTATTTAGGAGCAATATTAAACCCAGATATTTTAGGATTGGGATGTAATTATAATCCTAATTACATTAATTTTGGTGTTTCAATTGGGAACTTAAACAAGTTACCTGAATTTCTTGTTTATAATTCGCCTATTACGGTTACAACCACCGACACAACTATTTGTAGTGGAGTTAGCTTAACATTAACAGCTATAGGTGCAGAAAATTACTCTTGGAACAACGATTCATTAATTGGTAGTCAAATCACTGTTTCGCCAACTGCTTCTTCTAATTTTATTGTTGTTGGCACTTCCGGTACTTGTACAGATTCTGATACGGCAACAATAACAGTGACCCCTTCTCCAAATTTAAATATTAGTAACGATACAACAATAACTTTAGGTGATACTGTTTTTTTAAATGTAAGTGGTGCAAATTCTTATTTATGGTATCCAACAACAGGATTGTCTTGTAACAACTGTACTAATCCTCAAGCCATAATTAGTAATTCTGAAACATATTGCGTAGTAGGTTCAAATAACATAGGTTGTAGCGATACCGCTTGCGTAAATATTTCGATTGAAAATGAATGTGGAAATTTATTTATACCATCAGCTTTTAGTCCCAATGGCGATGAGGTTAACGACATATTATATGTTTATGGAGGTTGTATAAGTTCTTTTGAATTTAGAATTTATAATCGTTGGGGCAATAAGGTTTATGAAAGTAACGACCCTAATGAAGGGTGGAACGGTTTATACCAAGGGAAAAAATTAGATACAGATGTTTTTGTTTACTATCTAAAAGCAAACAGAACAGATGGTTCAAAGGTTTTATTAAAAGGAAACGTAACTTTAATGCAATAAAAAATTTATTTTACCGGAAAATAAATTTCTGTAATCCACTTACTTGTGTCGGGTTCGGTAGCAGGGTCGGTTACATACACTTCCCATGGCCCACCATTGTCGGTATAGCCTTTTTCGTTTTTATATTTTTCTAACTCATTGTAAGCTGTGTATGTTTTACTGTACGAACCTAAATAGCTTATATATATTACTTTACCCGAATACGATTTTTTTACAACCACTTTAGCATTTCCTTTAATTTCTTTGTCGATAGGTATTGCTGCTTCAAAATCCCAGCTTGTACTATCCCATGCAAGGGTAATTGCCATTGGAGGTCCAATCATTTTTGCGCTTTGGTTTTTAATAAGTTCCTGAATTGAGGCATACGACTGACCTATTGTTTTTTCAATTTCGCTTGCCGAAACTTTATTGCGAACAGTAGCAATAGTAAAGGATTGAACTTCTTTTTCGATAATAGTGTAGGAAGATATAGGAGAACTTTCGACTGTTTCTTTAATTTTTGCCAATCCTTTTTCGAAATCGGGACCCATCATTTTATCGAAATCGTAAAAAAAGTCCATTAAACGGGCAACAGGCCACGATAAGTTGCCTTCGTTAATCCAAGTTAAATTGGTTTTATTGTTATTGTTTTTTAAAACAAAAACTCCTTTTGATGACGACTCGTAAGGTTCTTTAAAATTTAATTCGTATGTTATAGAGTCGGCACTTAAATTAATAATTTTCATATTTCCAGTACCAATCATTTTACCTGTCCACGACATAAAAGCTCCAGTGCCAATGGTATCGTTGTAAATATATTTTTCAGTAGAATCGACATTTTTCCATGGCGACCATTTGTCCCAGTTTTTAAAATCGACAATTAGGCCGGAAATAGGTTCTTTTGCAGAATTAATTTCTATAGTTCTTACAACCTTATATGTTGATGGCAAGAACGCTGCAAATATTAATATAATTACAATGAATATTATAATTATTATAAATATTTTTTTTAAAATTTTCATAAATTTTTGATTTTATACTTGTTGGAGTAAAAGTAATGATTTTTTTTATTAAAAACCTATTGTCCAATAAATTTATAATTAATTGTACCTTTAGTTATTGGTTGCGAATTAAGGTCGATTTCGAACTTCGAATTTTGTGCTGCTTTAAGTGCGGCATTCGACAAACATTCTTCGTTTAAACTTGTATTTGACGATATAATTGATGCAGATTTTACTACACCTAAATTATTTACATTAACTTCAATAACAACAGTTCCGCTTCCTAAACACTGATAAGCTGGTACAGGCAGTCTTACTGCTTTTCGCCCTTTTAAGTTATATGTAATAATTGCATTACCGGCATAAGTGCTTTTACTTGCCGAGTTATTATTATGCGTTGAGTTTTGCTCTTTGTTACTATTCGCTTCTGATGTAAAAAAACTGTTATCTTTCGAGTAGTCTTTAGCCAAATATCTTTTATCGGCATAATCGTTAGCAGTAAAATTATCTTTAGCTTTAGTATTATTTACCATGTTTTCGGCTTCTTTATAATAATCGTTAAAGCTTTTGTTTTTTTCGGCATCGTTTGATGAAATATTTTTTACGTTTTGCAAATTGTTGTCGTTATTGTTCTGCACATTGTTTTGTTCAGTTTCAGTATTTTGTGGTAAAGGCGGTTCGGGTTCAAACTCAATAGAAACAGAGTTTTGAACATTAATAATTGGTTTAGCAATTTCGAAAGCTACCAGAATTAATACAAAAAAAGTATGTGCCAATAAAGTTCCTAAAATGGCAATACGATAATGTTTAATAAAATCGTCAAGCTTAATTTGAAGCTGTTCAAAATTCATATAAAAAAAGTCCCGATTAACGGGACAAATTTATTCTTTATCTTCTTTAGTTTTTTTCTCTTTTGGTTTTGCTTTTTTAACTGTTTTTGCTTTTTCGGCTGTAGGTTCGGTCGTTTTTTTTGTGCTAACCTTCTTTGTTTTAGCAACCTTTTCGGTTGGCTTTACGCTTTCAGTTTCGACAGTTAATTTTTTTTCCACCTCTTTAATTGCTGTTTTTTGTTCAATTGGCTTTTCTTTTAAAGCAGGTTTACTTTCACTTTTTTTATTAAACTTAACATTTAATTTTACTTTTCGAGGTCTTCTAACTCCATAAGAGCCCAATATTATTTTCCCTCTTTTCGATTTTTTATCTCCTTTTCCCATATAATTAATTTTTGGTTAATGTTTCTATAAATCAAAATTAAACAATAATTTACAAAGCGTAAAATTTTTTTTAATAAATATTGTTAAGTCGTAAATAAAACACTCTTCCACGCTATAAATTAATATAACATGGAAGAACGTATTATCTTATAACTGTTACCGGACCAACTTCTTCGTGATATGTGCCGTTAACGTCTTTGTATTTAATTAGCCATGTATATGTTCCAATGGGAACAAAGTCGCCAGTGTTTTTGTATCTGCCATTCCAGCCACCCTCAATTTCTGTTGTCGATTCGGTACCTTCGGGATAGTTGGTAGTTTCAAAAATAACTTGTCCCCATCTGTCAAAAATATACAAATGATAATTATTTGGGTCAAAGCCAATTCCTTTTGGATAGAAATAGTTGTTATGATAGCCGGCATTTGGAGCGAAAGCCGATGGTGCATAAAATGTGTGCTCTGGTCTGATTATAAGCGGATACGAAGTAGTATCGGTACAACCATTATTGGCACTAACAACTAATACAACTGTAAAAGTGTCGGAAGTAATATATTGGTGAACAGGGTTTTGTGAAGTGGCATAACCTCCGTCTCCAAAACTCCATTGCCATTGGTTTGCATACGACGACTGGTCGTAAAAATAAATATTTGCATCGAAAACTCCTGCTTCGGTAGGATATGGATAAAATGCAGCAATTGGTGCAGGTGTAACATTAACTATTGATGAATACGACAAACTTGTTACACAACCATATTGCGATGTTAAAGTTAGATTTACGTTATATGTTCCTGCCGACTCATAAACATGGCTTGGTTCGGTTAATGATGATGTATTTGCAGAACCAGAAGTTGGGTCTCCAAAGTTCCATAAATAACTTACCGAATCGGTTGCTGTTACTGAATTTGTAAAAGTAACAGAAAGTGGGTCGCACCCTCCTGCCGAATTTGGAGGCGATGACATAACAGGTAACTGGTGAACAGTTATTGTAATGCTATCTGATGCCGGAGGTGTGTTACACAAATCGTGGACTGTTACAATGTAGGTTGTGGTAGAGTTAGGAGAAACAATATTTGGATTCCCACTACCAATATTCCAAGAGTAAATATACTGACTACCATATCCTCCACTTGCGTTTGCCGGAATAGAAAATGGTTGTCCTTCGCAAATATCAACATCTGCCGGTAAACTAACATTAAGTGGTGGTCTTACATAAATTGTTACTGTTGAAGATGATTGCGATACACAACCATGAGAATCGGTTGCCGTAACAAAATAATTAGTTGTAGAAACAGGACTTACAATTTGCGACTGTGTTGTGGTGCTATCGCTCCATAAATAAGTATATCCTGGCGTTCCACCCATACCGCTTGCCGAAATATTTGTCGATTGTCCAATACATATAGTATCTGTACCATTTGTTGTAACAACAACAGGACTAGGTTGATTTACTATAATAGGAGGTGAAACTACAAGACAACCGTTTGCATCGTAAATAGAAACTGTATAAGTACCTGCAGCTAAATTAGTAGCAATCGAATCGGTTCCACCATAAGGACTCCAGTTAAATGTATAAGGTGGTTGTCCTGAGGTTGCATTCACTTCAACTTTGCCATCAGCAGTTCCATAACAGTTAGTATTAGTTACTACCGAACTCAAATACTGTGGAACAGGTAATTGCGAGATGCTTACAATTGCTGAAGCACTGCAGTTATTAAAATCCATCACAGTAATAGTATGGTTACCGGGAGCTAAACTGTCTGCATAAGAAAATGTACTACCGGAAGGGCTCCAAAAATAATTATAATTTGGAGTACCACCACTAACGGTAACTGTTGCATAACCATTGTTCATGTTGCAAGTTGTTGGGCTATTAGTAGTTTGAAGAACTAAAGCATTTGGTTCTGTTATTGTGTAGCTTGATTGCGATGTACAACTATTTGCATCGGTTACAACTACCGTAAATACAGTATTTGCAGGTAAACCTGCTGCTGTTGATGTTGTTCCACCAAAAGGTAACCAACTGTACGAATAACCTGGCGTTCCACCACTAACAGTAATTGAAGCAATACCATCGCTGCCACCATTACATTGAACAGGGATTGTAGTTCCAACAATATTTATTTGCGTAGGTTGGTTAACTGTTGTATTTGCCGATGTTGTACAACCATTTGCATCTGTTATAACAACCGACACAAATCCGGCACATAAGTTGGTTGCATTTTGAGTAGTTTGAGAATTGCTCCATAAATATAAGTATGGTGTTGTTCCACCTGCAGCAGTAACAAAAGCACCACCATCACAACTGTTATAACAATTTGTATTAGTAGTAGAAGTAATTAAAGAATTTAACATTGTAGGTTGACTAATTGTAGCATTTCCGGAAGTAGTACAACCATTTGCATCGGTAATTACAACAAAATAACTTCCTGCCGATAAGCCAATAGCCGTGCTTGTTGTTTGATTTAATGGGTCGGACCAAACAATGTTGTTTGTCCCTGTACTACTAGTAAAACTAACTGTTGCAGTACCATTGTTTCCACCAAAGCAGCTTACTGGAGTTGTTACTAATGAAGTAATTATAGGAGCACCAATATTATTAATGTTTACTGTTGTAGTTGCAGTACACCCGTTAATATCAGTAACTGTTACGTTATAAGCTCCAGCCATAACATTGTTCAAAAACACATTGTTGCTAACATTAGGGTTCCATGTATATGTATAGCTTGAACCATTTCCACCCGAAACTGCAATTTGAGCAGAGCCGTCTGAATTACCACAGGTAGCATCGGTTGTAGATGTAACAACCACTTGCAATTGCGATGGTCCTGAAATATTTGTATTTGATGTTATACTGCAACTATTTGCATCAGTTATAGTTAACACATAATTCCCCACACACAATGATGAAATGTTTGGTGTATTTTGTGCGTTAGACCAAGCATATTGATAAGGAGTTGTGCCTCCGGTTACCGAAGATAATATTGTTCCATTGCAAGAGCCAAAGCAACTTTCGTTATTTGGAGTTAATACTACAGATATGTTTTGTGGCTGATTAATTGTTACTTGTGAAGTTGCTGTACAGTTATTTGCATCGGTTACAGTTACGTAATAAATTCCTGCTGATAAATTATTTGCAGTTTGTGATGTAGATGTATTGCTCCAAACAAAAGAATAATTAGGTGTTCCACCAATTGCATTAGCTTGTGCAGAGCCATTGTTTCCGCCAAAACAACTTACATCAACAATATTAGATATACTTGAATTTAAAGGTAATGGTTGAGTAATTGTAACATTTGCTGTTTGCATACAGTTATTCAAATCATAAACAGAAACAGTGTATGTTCCTGCACAAAGTCCGGTAGCTGTTTGTGTGGATTGTGAAGAAGCATCGCTCCATAGATATGTATATGGAGAAGTACCACCAATAGCAGTTACAGAGGCCGTTCCATCACAAGCTCCATTACACAATGCAGGAGTAGTATTTGTTGTAAGTGCAATTATTGGAGGTTGAGGTACTGTAACTGAGTTAAGTAATGTACATCCATTAAAGTCGGTTACAACAACTGAGTAGTTTCCTGCACATAACGAATCGGCAGTTGAAGTATTATCGCTATTTGTCCATGTGTAACTATAAGGGGTTGTGCCACCAGCTACAACAACATTTGCAGTACCGTCACATGAACCATAACATAGTGTTGTTGTAAACGACGTTGATGAATTTAATGCAAGTGGCTCTGTAATAGCTATATTTGCAATTGATTGACATCCATTTACATCTGTTACCGTTACAGTATTTGTTCCGACGCAAAGTGCAGTACCGGTTTGACCGGTTTGTCCATTTGTCCAAAAATAAGTATATGGCGTTGTTCCTCCTGTTGTTGTAACAATAGCAGTTCCATCGCAAATACCAAAACAAGAAACATTTGTTGATGACGTAATTGTTGATACCGGACCGCTTATGTCATTAACTAAATATGTTCCGGTACCAGTACATCCTTTAAAATCGGTTACAGTTACTGTGTAGCTTCCGGCAGGAACTCCATTTAAATCTTGGTTTGAAGTACTATTTGACCAAGCAAATGTAAAAGGTGGGGTTCCGTTTGTAATTGTTAAAACAATATTACCATCAGACTGGCTACAATTCGCATCGGTAATAACTGCCGATGTAGTAATTTGAGGTGGTTGACCTAAGTTATATGAATTTACAATAGTACATCCGTTTGCATCTGTTATCGTTACAGAATAATTTCCGGAGCATAATGAATTAGGGTTTTGAATTGTTTGTAGCAATGGATCATCCCACTGAAATGAATATGGACTAGTACCACCATTAACAGTAGTATTAATTTGACCATTACAATTTCCATAGCATATTGGTAACACAGAATTAAAAGTATTTGATAATATGCTCGGTTCGGTTATGGTTACAGAAACAGTTAAAATACAACCATTTGCATCTGTAGAAGAAACGGTATATGTTCCCGGACATAAAGCTGTAGCGGTATTACTTGTTTGTCCATTTGACCACAAATAAGTGAATGGTGGAATTCCGCCACCAATTGAAACAGTTGCATCACCATCGCAAAGTCCGTTACACGAAACATTATTAAACGAAGAAATTGTAGCTGTACCTGGAGCTATATTAGTTACAGTTGTTGTTCCAACTGCAGTACATCCATTATCGTCGGTTACAGTAACACTATAAGTCCCTGAAGGAATATTTGTTATGCTACTATTTGTTGGTGTTGAGCCGGCATTCCATAAATATGTATAATTTACAGATACTGTACCTCCTGATGCAGAAACCGAGGAAGAACCATTCGATTGACCGCAATTTTCGTCAGAAAACGACATTGTTAAAGCGATTGGTGTTGGTTCACTAATTATTATGTTTGAAGAACTTGTGCATCCATTATTATCTGTAACAGTTACAGTATATGAACCTGCACTTAAACCTGCATTATTAGCCGATGTTGTTGCTGAGCCACCGTTCCACAAATATGTATAACCGGGAGTTCCGTCAGATGCAACAACGCTTGCTGTTCCATTGTTTCCACCATTACAACTTATATTTGTTGACGAACTAATGCTTGAAGTTAATAATAATGGCTCGCTTATAATTGTGCTGTTGGTTGCCGTACAACCATTTGCATCGGTAATCGTCACAAAATAAGTACCTGCTAAAACAGCTGTTAAATCTTCGGTTGTAGAGCTATTGCTCCAAATAAATGTGTATGGAGGTGTTCCGTTTGAAGGAGTTAAATCGGCACTTCCACTTGCTGTACCATTACATAATGCACTTGTAGGAGTAATTATTGAAGTTACTGCCGTTGGTTCGCTAATATTTATGCTTACTATTGACTGACAACCATTGTTATCGGTTACTGTTACATTATGAATTCCGGCATTTAAATTTATAGCAGTTGCAGTAGTTTCAAAATTATCCCATAAATAAGTTGTTGCTCCCGGCATAGAAACAGTTGCCGAACCGTTTGAACCGCCATTACAACTTGTTGGCGAACTTGCAGTAATTGTTGCTACTCCTCCATTTAAATTATTGATTGTTATCGTGTTTACTAATGTACAACCATTTGTATCAGTAACTGTTACAGAATATGTTCCGGCAATTAAACCTATAGCATTTGAGCCGGTTTGCGAATCGGACCATAAATATGTATATGATGTTGTGCCACCAGAAACAATAATAGACGAGCTTCCATCGGCTTGATTACAATGAGCATCAACTCCGGAAATAATTGATGTTAACGCGGTTGGTTCTGTAATTATTATACTTGCAATTGCTGTACATAAATTTGCGTCGGTTACAGTAACGGTATATGTTCCTGCAGCTATTCCCGATAAATCTTCCGATGTTGATGAGGTTGACCAATTAAATATATACGGCGATGTGCCTCCTATTACTGTCAAATCTGCAATTCCAGTACTTTGTGAATTACAATTTATATTTGTTCCTAAAATATTTGCAGTTAATAACGTAGGTTCTGTTATGGTTACTGAAGATACCGAAGTACAACCATTTGCGTCGGTTACTGTTACACTCCATGTGCCTACGGTTAAACCTGTACAGGTCGCTGTAGTTTGTGCAGGGGCTGGGTCGTTCCATAAATATGTATAAGGACTTGTGCCACCTCCGGCTGCTACGCTTGCACTACCATCGCTTCCACCATTACAACTTACATTTGTTTGTGAACCTATTGATGAGGTTAATAATGTTGGTTCTGTAATTGTTGCTGTGGCTGTT
>Ga0172375_10010388_pt1 | contig 12089 bp, 8 predicted proteins | sample LakKiv1m_FD_114537 | JGI IMG/M metagenome (GOLD analysis project Ga0172375, IMG submission 114537) | Freshwater microbial communities from Kabuno Bay, South-Kivu, Congo - kab_092012_11.1m | ecosystem: Environmental > Aquatic > Freshwater > Lake | place: Democratic Republic of the Congo... | reverse complement strand
TGGCCTTCTCCCCCGCATCCATCAGCTCCAACTCCTTGTCCTCGATCTCCTGAATCTCTTTCTCCTCCCTTTGGATCTCGGTGCCCAGCGCCTGAAACTCCTCGTTTTTGCGGGTCTCGAACTGCTGGATCTTGTAGCGGGCCACCTTCGAGCGGTGCGACTCCGCCTCCAGCTCCAGCTTCTTCCGCTCGACCTCCGTCTGTTGCGCCTCCTGCTTTTTGCGCTCCGCCCCCGCCCGGATCTCCGCCTTTTTGGACTCCAGCGACTTCATTTCCGTGGGCCATGCGGCCAGCTCCCGGTCCAACCGCATCTTCCGCTGCTCCCGCTCCTGCAGCACCAGCAGCTTCTCCATCTGGGGATCCATCACGCTCATCGGGACTCTCGGTTCACCTTCTCAACATACTTGGCCAGCAGGTCACACTCCAGATTCAGTTCATCCCCTTCTTTTCGGTCCTTCAAGGTCGTCACCTCGTGGGTGTGCGGAATGATCCAAACATTAAACTTTCTGCCCTCCACTCGTCCGATGGTCAGGCTGATACCATCCAGCGCCACGCACCCCTTGGGCACCACATATCGCTCCATGCCCGCGGGCACCTCTGCCTCCAGCTCCCAGTCCTGCCCGGCCCGGCTCCACTTCGTCACCTTGGCCGTGGCCTCGATGTGACCCGTCACAAAGTGTCCCCCCACCTTTCCGTCCGCCCGCAGCGACCCCTCCAGATTCACCCGCGATCCTGCCTGTACGGCCTTCAAGTTGGTCTTGGCTCGCGTCTCATCCAAAAGATCAAAAGTCAGCCGGTTCCCCTTCACCTCCATCACCGTCAGACAACATCCGTTGATGGCAATGCTGTCCCCGATCTTGGCATCCTTGGCCACCGCCCCGGCTTCCACCTCCAGGCTCCAACCCTTCCCCCGCGGCGTCACCGCTTTCACCACCCCCGCCTGCTCCACAATCCCCGTGAACATGACCTTACTTCGCCCCTTTACCGTTGGGAAGCAAGCCGACTTAATTTTGCACTAAAGGGAATTTGCGGGCGGAGAAATTTCTTTTTCACTCCATTGCGGGTTCTTGCGCAAGCCTTCCGACCACAATTCCGCTGCCTCATTCTGGCGGCCACTTTTTTGCAGGATTTCCGTGGCTCCCTGCCAAGCCGCTTCGTTACCAGGATCCTTCGCGAGGGCTTTACGAAATTCCTCCAAAGCCTCTGGAAGTTGTCCCGCCCGCGCCCGGCATTTTCCCCGCTCCATGTTGACCCGCGGATCTTGAGGCGCCACCCGCTCGGCCTCCCCGTAAGCCTCCAAGGCCTCAGAGAATTTTTTTTGAGCGGCCAACACTGCCCCTATGCCTACAAACGCCTCAGGCCGATCGGGATGGCTCCGAATGATTTGTTCATAGATCGCCCCAGCCGCCTCTATATCCCCTTTCCTAAAAAGGGACCTGGCTTTGGCAAGAAGATCCCGAAGATCCTCCTCAGGATCGCTTTTCGGAGGGCAGGAGCCGGCGCCTCCCCCCCCACCGTCAACCCCGCCACCCGCGCCCATTCCTCCTCCCGGACCGATCCCGCCGCCCCCCCCACGACCGATTCCTCCCCCACCCCCGAAACCGGATTTTGGGGTTTCGGGGGTTACCGGCCTTTTTTTGGAAGGCTTGGCCATACCGAGCCGCCACTTTTGAATCAAATCCTTCAATCGGCTTACCGGGACGGCAAAATTCAGATTTTGGCTGTCGGTGATCTGCGAGCAGACCACGCCAATCACTCGCCCCCCTGGATCCAGCACCGCCGAGCCGCTGGAACCGGGCGATTGGGGGGCACTATGCTGAAACAACTCGCCTTGGGGGAATTTTTTGACGGGATGAGAAACGATGCCGTCGGAGAGCGTGTACTGGAGTCCCCGCGGATTCCCCATAATAAATACTTTTTCCCCATATTTGGGCTCCCCCGGACGCAGACTCAAGTAGCCGGATGATGTCATGGCCCGCACCAGCGCCAAATCATCATGTTTGGCTTCCGCCACACATCGGCCCATTTGGGTGCGCCCCTGTTCATCCACAATCTCCACATCCAAAGACTCCAGAACGTGTTTGTTGGTGACCAGCAAGTCTGGATAGATGAAAAACCCGGTCCCAATGGTTTTGCGCCCTTCCAGATTTTTCACCAGCACCGTGGCCCCGCGTGCATTGCGTGCCAAAACCTCGGGAGGAAGGGCGGAGAAGATTTCCTGGGTGGGGATGATTCCTACCACTAGGACTATTCTCCAAAACAATGTAACAATCTTCATTGCACCTCCGGCTTAAACCCTTGCGCCGAAAGCCGAAAGGGCGCCCCGACGGGCCGCGGCTCCCAGCCGTAGGCCTGTTGCTTTGCCTCCAGCATTTCCCTCAGGATCTGATACTGGTCGAAAGAGTCTGCGTACACCACCAACACCGGATAATGCCGCTGGGGGTCGATTTGGGCAAAAAACTTATCCATCGCCCCTCGGGCATCCAATCCCATTCCCTCTCGGGGCTGCACAACATCCGCCTCAACCGTTCGCTCTCGAACCACATGGGTGTTGTCCTCCCGGCCGAACCCGTCTTGAAGGGGAAAACACTTTCCTCCGCGGATCATCACATACAGCGGACTCTGGCCAGCCGCCCGCGCGAGCGGTAAGCGCACCCTGATTTCCGACGATGCCACCGGTCCGCCCCCCGCCGGGGACAGATGCTTCAAACGACCCTGGAGTCGGGCAGACTCGTCTCGTAAAGCGGCCATCTCATTTCTCAAGACCTCCTCCCGGGCCCGCAGACGGTCTCTTTCCCGGATCAGCGAGCCTTCCAGGCGGGCTCGATTCTCCGACACCGCCAGCCCCCCTTCGGCTCCCTCGTCACTGACAGCCTCAGCCAGGGCTTTTTCCACCGCCGTCAGCGAGGGTAAAGGAGGCCCCGCTCCGATTTTTTCAGCCAGCGACCGATTCTGTTTTTGGAGTTCGGCCGTCTCTTCTCTCACTTCGGCCAGTCGCGCCGTTAATAGCTCCTCGTTCGCAAAGGTGCGTCCGGTGACCTCCTCCCGCCAGGGGCTGGCCGGTTGATTTTTGGCCAGCACGGCCACCAGAACAGACAGAAAAACCAACCCGGCAAAAAAATTGCACATCGGATCCACCAGGAGCTGCATCGCCTGATCCGGGGAAAATGCAAAAGTCCGGCGCTTCACGGCTCCCCCCTTCCCTCCACCGGCCAAGGTTCGGGCTCACCAAGCACGCTCGGTCGACGGAAACCCAAAGCCGGTCGGTTCGGGCTCTCGGGCATCAGCAACCGTGGATCTTCGGGTATTCCGTCGAACCCCACTTCGTATCCGATGGCCTGCAAGCCCGCGCGTACCTCCGTAAACCAGCCATATCCCGAAGGCTGAACCAGCAGAAAGATATAGTGGCTATCCGGTGGGTATCCAAAAAGCTCCCGGCGCAAGCGGGCCACGAGCCTCTCGTCCGGTTCCAACCGCACGAAGGAGGCCGGTTGGTCCAGCGGAAAGAGTTTGACCTGAGCGTAGGCCAGCTCCACCAGCACCGGCCGTTTCGTGGTGTCCCGGCCGTCCCGCACCAGCCGGATACCTTTTTCCTCACCCAGTTTCCCTAAGGGTACGGTCTGGGCTTCCCGCACCTTCCGGTCCAAAGCTTCGTGCTGGATTCTTGCTTGCCGGACCTCGGTTTCACGTTTCTGCAGGGCGGCCTCGGCCGAGGAGACTTCCTCCTGCAAACCTCGCAATCCCACTTCTGCCAGAATTTCCTCGGGGCTCTTTGCTCCGGGGGTCCCTTCCTCGGCGGAAATTCCCTGCAGACGTCGTAACTTCCGGCGGATTTCCCGCGGGGAGTATTCTGCCCAACGCTCCTTCTCTGCCAGCTCCTCAGCCCGGCGAAGCTCCTGTTCCCTCTCCAAAAGCCGGCTGCGCAGCTCTGCCTCTTGCACCGGCGAGGATCTCGGGGCCGAACCTGCAAACAAAGGGGATCCCCGCTCGAGAAAAGTCGTCAGAAACATGGTAATCAAGACTAGCACCCCGCTCAGCGCTGTGATCAGATCCAGAAAAATAAAAAGGCCGAGCGGAGGCACCAGTTCTGCGCGGGAGCGGGCCGCCATGCCGGTACGCCTCCTACTTCAGACGAGCCCCGGCCCGCTGGTGAGCAGGCGCAGTTTGGAGATCACGTGGCTTTGACAGTAGTCATTGCACTGGTCGAGAAACTGCAACTCCGCCCGTTGCCGAAAAACCATCCACACTTGGATCAGCAAAGCAAACACTAGCGCAATCAGCGTGGTTTCAAACGCCGTTCCCAAGCCCCCGGTCACCTGCAGGAGTCCTTGCTTGATGGTATCCAGCGAGGTCTCCTGCCCTTGGAGCACCCCGGAGAATCCCCCAATCGCAAAAGCCAACCCTTGGGCGGTCCCGATAAAACCCAGGACCGGCATCGCCCAGACAAACCCCTGCACCAGGGTAAAGCTGCTGATGACCGCGTTTTCATCGTCCTCCGCCTGACCGCGCATCACCGACGAGACTTCACTCACCTGCCCCAAGTGGTGCAGGTTGGTGAGGCTCCGTTCAATCCGGTTCAGCAAAAGGAACTCGCGGGGCAGATCAATCAGCCCTTGGATTCGCTCCAGTACCGCCCGCGCGGTTTCCTCGGTTAACACAAAATCCGGATGCGCCGGCACCACCGCCCATGCCATCGCCTTTTTCTGGATTCGAAGTTTGAGGGTCTTCAATACCAGGAAAACCGCACTCCACGCAAACAGCCCGACCAGGGGAACGACGGTCCATAAATTTTGTGGCCGGAGAAAAGCGTTGCTTAAAAAATCCAGCCACGGAACCCATCGATGAAAAATCCAGACCCCCCCATAAAATAATAAGGCACCCAAGGCTCCGAGGATCGAGGTCAGGGCCAGATTCACAGAAGTGAAACGACCAGCCTCAAATCCAAATTTTTGCTCCCAGCCCATCCGGCTCCAACGATAGGTCGCACCGGAAGTCATAGGAGATTGTGGAAACGTCGGGGCACCCCCGTCAATGCCAGCTTCCACTTCAAGCGGCTCCTGGAAAAAGAAGCGGTAAGTGTTGGCGTAACCAGGAATGGGCCCAGTCCTCTGGCAATCGGCCAGCACGGACGGCCTCTTGGAAAAATGCTTCAGGACTGCGGGGCATCAAATAAAGCGGAGAAAAGGGGCGCACTTCGGACGCCTGGTTCCACTTGCCGCCCTCATACCGCCAGCCCACCACGAGTTCCCCTTTTCGCCCCTGCCCAAGCAGCAACTGACCAGCCTCCAGATTGGCCAGACGATCGAGATTCCTCGGCTTACCGGCCTCATCCACCCATCCACCAAAGCCCAGACCCGCTTGACCGGCTCGGCTCCACAACTGTGCCATCAACTTGGCTTCGTCCGCGAAACGCGGAACCGGACCAGCGGAAAAGGCGTTCACCCAATCCCGGTCCACCCCGGCGAGATCCTGTTTCAGCCAGATTCCGGGCTCCACCGGCACCCAGTCAGCCCAAGGGGCGGTGGCCGCGCGCAGGGATGGCGAAAAAAACAGGCCAAACCGGGCCGGATCCTGGGCGGTTGTGGCAAGCTTCCAAACCCTTTCCGCCAAGTACGCCCGCGCCAACGGCGAGGTTCCGATCTGGTCGGTAAGCAGTTTTTCCAGAGCCTCCTGGATGGGAGCCCGCGTCAGTGCTGATCCCGAATCCCCGGAGAGTGCCTTCTCTAGGTTCTCCCGGATCGGACGAAGGCTCTCCGAATTACCCTCGATCCCCAGTTCTACCCGTCCGCTGAAGCCAATCAGCAGTTTCTCAGAATCTTGGCGGATGCCCATAAACGACTGGCTGCGGGGACGCTTTTCAAACTCCACTGGTTCATCCTTGGCACAGTCTTTGGGAATGAAAACCTCCCCCTGTCCATAAGTGTAAGGACTCTGCGCACCGGTACCGGGAACCTCCTTCAGCCGTCCGCGTGCGTAAAGGCGGTAGCGTTCCTTGGAGTCGGTGGCTAGTGGGACGTTGTAGGCCCAGATGTCGTGCAGAAAATCGTCCTCGCTGATCTGCCGGAGCAGGTTCTCCTCTGCACCTTCCAAACGTGTGGGCCACAACTGCACTCTTTTAGCAGAAAGACTCGTTGGCCCCGATTTTTCCCACGGCAACCAAAGCGTGACCAGAAGCTGTGCTTCCTCCTGCCACCCGGAAAGCACCTGGCTCACCTTTTCCTTGTTGGCGGGAGCAAAGCAGGGGTTGGCAGCCAGCCTCTCCAAAGCAACCCGATATTCTGTAACCCCGGTGGCTTCCACCAGCAACTGCTGTGCCTTGAGAAAATCGTCGATCCGCGCCTGCGCCTCCGCCACACGAGCCAAAAGACTGGTGAACTCCTTCTCCAGATCAGTCGGCATGGCCAATTCAGGACCGGTCTCCTGTCTCCAGGCGCCCGCGTCGGCGAATTGATCGATCATCCCCTGCAAAAGATCGGCGTCTTCCCGACGATTCTGGTTGGACTTTTCCCAAGCGGTAAAATCACCCTCCACGCTCTTCATTAGCTCTCGCAAGGCCCGGGTGCGTTTTCCGATCTCTTCTCGGCTTTCAGCCCGAAGATCCGTCAGGGCCCGATCCTTCCGTTCCTCGAAAACAGTGCGCCATCGGGGATGGACGGATCCCAAACGCTTGTCGAATTCCTCCCAAGCCTGCCAGCGCAAGGCCAGGCTTTCCTCCTTTACGGCAGACTTTTGCTCCAGGCGCACCAATTCCTCTTCCGCGTTCTTTTGCAAAGCCCGTTCTTGCTCCAAAAAAGAGCGCAACTTGGCCAGCTCGGCCGCTCCCCGGGCCCGCCCGCCCGCCTTCACTGCTTCGCCGCTGGCCAGCCAAGCCTCCGCCTCGTCGACTTTCCTTTCCGTGATCATCCGGCCGATCTCTCGCAGAAAGAACTCCTGCCGTATTTCCTCCTGTTTCCAATGAAAAAGGCCCGCTGCCACCGCCAATCCCACTAGCCCCGCAGCTCCGATCAACGCCCAGCGCCGGCTCCGTACCCTTCGCAAATCCGCGGCCAGCAGTTCCCTTTCCAGCCGAAGTCGTCGGTGAACCGACTCCGGCCACATTGCTCCTCCCTCCCCCGGAAGAGCCAAAAACTCCTCCACGAAATTCAGGGATTCGCGCAACCGACTGGCGGAACGGGAGGTTCCATCGCGGCGTAACCCTTCCAAGGCCTCCAACTCCCGGTGAACCCTCTCTTCCTGTTTGCGCAACTGTTCCCGCTGCTCCGCTTCGTTTCGGTTCTGGCGGACCCACTGGTGGAGCTCGGTCCAAAGGTGTCCGGGAGGCGTCCCGGCTCCCGCCTCCTCCAACTCCGTGACCGCTTTTTCCAAAAGCGGCTCCACTGTCCGCCAGTCCCCCTTCCCCCGCAACTCATCCGCCTCTTGGAGCCAATGACGAACCTTGGCTAGGGCTTCCTCCCGACGGAGCTCCTGGCGGCGCAAGCGAGCGGCCTCATGAACATCCGGGCGGTGCTTGGCATCAAGGCCGAGCTGCTCGAATTTGTCGAACTCCGCCGCTAGATTGACATCCTCTCCGGTCGCCAGCATCGCCTCCAGACGACGCAAGCTGGCCTCGCTTTCTTTTACCAGAAGCTTGCCCCGCTCTGCGGCGGCCCAGACATCACCCGGCCGTCGCCGTAACACCGTCGCCAGCACCCGCAAGGCCGCGGGACGGTCGCCCGCCACCATCGCCGCTCGGAAAGATTCCACCAAAGCGGGATCCACCTCCTTACCTCGTGCCTCTTGGCAGGCTTTTTGGAGGCTTTGAAATCCGCGGAGATCCGGGGTTTCGGGCACCGGCCAACCCGATTCACGGCACCGTTGGATCCACGCAGGCAGTTCGCCAAAAGAAAGAACCCGGATCTGTTCGGCCAAGGCGGGTTCCAACTCGCTCAAATCCAGCGCCCCTCCCAGATCTCCCCGGCGCAAACTCCCCAAGGCCTCCTCCAACCTGCGATTGGCCTCCCGGCAAACTTCCGAAAACTCCGCGGCGATTTGGGCTCCGCCTGCCTCACTCCCCTGGAGAGCACCCCGGACCCGTCGTACCAACCGCTCGATCCGGGTAAGAGTCATTCTGCTTTTCTAGGGAACCAACCGACCCATCACCAGCCCGTCCAACTGCACCTCACAACGTAGCCGGGGGTGCTTCAGCAACCTCGAAAAATTCTGGCGGGCGCTTTCGCCGGGCTCGGAGGGCAACCACCATTGCCGGTATTCCTCGTTGATTTTTGTGAACTGGTCAAAGATTTCTGGAAATCTGCCTCCGCGCGTCTGCAGGGTCAGCTGTCGGATTTTCCTCTCGTCCCACGTCTCGGGATCTTCGCCTAACCAGGGAGCGAGCTGGCGCAGGGCCTGCCCGCGCAGATTACGCATCTGCATACGGTGCTGATCCACCCGGTCAATCCACAAGCGGTCAGGGTCGTTCAGGCCAATCCGCACTGTCATGAACTCCTGCTTCTCCCAAGGCGGAAAAATCACCAATAGAGACCATCGCGAAGGCTCCAGAAAAATTCTTTTTCCCAACTCCTCGAGAACTTCCCGCGGACCCTGCCCCTGGGCGGACAAAACCCGGCTGGGTCCATCCCGAAACGGATCAGGAAGGTAAGCCAAACCCCGTGAGACTGCGGGAACGAACAGGCTCCAGGCACCGCTTTTTTGGGCAGCCTGCCTGCAGAAATCTCTTTGCTCCTCCTTTCCCTCTAGCGAAACCGGACCCGACCAATCCCTTGTCCCCCTTACCAAGCCGCGCCCCGGTTCGCCCTGCAAAAGCAGCCCCAACTCGGACTCGAGAAGACCGGCTGTAGCTGGCTTGCCAAAAAGCAGATGCAAAACTTGGATCGGGAACTCCCCACCTGCCCCGCTCCAGAGCGTCCTCTGCAGAGCCAGAGCGGGCGGCATTGAAATCTCCGAAGGTGGAGGCCGGTCGGGCAAAGCCTCTCTGGGATTTTCGGCGGGGGAAGGCACCATCTCCGTCACCTTGTTGGAAACAGGTTCAGATTCCGTCCGGGCATCCCGTTGCCACCACCAAACCATAGCTGCGGCCACCCCCAACCCAGCCAGCACCGCACCCGCCATCCAGCCCCGTCTGGGCGACCGAGATTCACCAAGAAACGCCCGACCGGACGCGGCCGGCTCGGCCGAAACCGCCACCACCGCCCGCTCACGTTCTTTCGCGTCGACCCGGTCTGCCACCCTGCCCCGGCCCGTTTGCGCCAGCTCCACATCCTCGGCTTTCCCCTGCGCCGGTTTTCCGCGGCACTCCTCGATCCGGAATGCCGACCTTACCCCGGTGGGTGTTCCGCTTCGGCCCCAGGGCACCCGCCCCGCCCAGACACAATCCTTGGGAACCGGATTGGCCGGCCCGCCGGCATCCAGGGGATGAAGCCAGCTCCCTCCGCCCTGCATCTTTTCTCGTAGGGCTGCGCTCTCCGCCATTAATTGCAGGATCTCACGGGAACTCAGTCCGGAGGCCAGCCATCCCAAGGGGGAAGGGAGTTGATGGGGAAACGCCGCCCATCCCGCGTCACCCACCTGTCGTTTCCATTCCTGCGCGGGTAGGCGGACCCGGGGCAGATCGCGGCACCAATCGGTCGCAGGAAGCATCGCGAGCTCCTCCGGAGCCCCTTCCCACTTTTCCCGCCAGCCTTTCCAACCCAGCAGGATCTCAGCGGGTTGCAAACCGTTCGGCTCCTCCGAGGGATCGAGCAGGAGGTGATGCACCAAGTAGTGGCGGCGTCCCGTAAAATCCAGCCCAGCATCCTGGGCTCTCGATAAAACCCGCCAGCTGGTGCCCCCTAGAGAGAGAGGGCGGAAAGAAAAATACACCGGGGAAGAGTCCCCGGGCTCGTGGGCGTACAAGCTTCGCCTCTCTAGCGCCGCAGCCAGATCCTCCCGTAAACCTCGGGTGCGCGCGACCGTGCAGTACCCCGAACTGCCCGCTTTCAGCCCGCGCGGAGCGCTGGTGTAAATTAACTCCAGCGGCACGTTGGCCTAGTCCGTTGGGATGAGCCCGGGGGTAAGCTGGTCCAGAGCCCAGAGAATCGGTGCTTCGGCCAACCAAGGGGCCACCCGTTTCGGATCAGGAGCCACCCCCCGCGAGGTCCGCATCGGAGTGTGCCCGAAGGAACTGACTGGAAAGTAACATGTCTGCGAGCTCAGCGCATCCAATCGGGCCGTGATCTCTGGACAGTACTCCTGCAATACCTTCCGGGTTAACGATGAATTGTGCTCCAGCGCGCTGCGATCGAGCCTCCCCCTTTGCACCGCGGGTCGAAGCGCCTCCCGCCCGCCCAGCAAAGCAATCCATGCGTCGCACTTTCCCACAATCACCCCAAAGGGAATCGCCAGGTTGTCCCGGGCCGCGTGACCCCGCGCCCTGGCAAACCGCACCCTCATCTCATCCAACACGATGTCCTGGATATCCGGCACGTCGTGCAGATCCAGCTGGGGATCCGTCCCAGACGGGAGGTGCTTGCGAAACTCTGTGCTCACCAAAGGGTCGAAAAGAAAAAGGATTGCCGAAGCCTCCGTGACATGCAGCGCCCCCGGACTTTCCTCCACCGCGATCCCCGGCATGAAGTGCTCCCCCGCGTTGTCGTAAAAGACAAAAGCCGCCTGCTGGCCGCTCGGATGAGTCACCCGGTAAGTGAAGGGCCGCGGCATCGCCACCACTCGGCCAGACCGGTGCACTTCCGTGTACATCACCCCGCCCAGTGCCGTCTTCTCCAGCGCTGCCCCCTCCGCATCCGGGGCGGCGAAAAGGCGGTTGCGTAGATCGTTCAGGGGAATGTTGCCCGTGGGATCAAGATCCTCCCAACGCACCGAAAAATCGCGCGCCAAAACCTGGGAGAGAATGCGCGCGAGGATGGCCAGATAGTACGATTTTCCAGAGCGCTGAATCCCCACCAGCGAGACGATGTGAAAAGGCAGACGGAACAGATCCAGGGGTAGTTGATGTCGGCAATGCGGACAGGCCAGATCCCGGCAGGTGCAACCCATCTCGTCGGTGGGGAAACCCTGTTCATCGAAGGTTCTCGGCAAAAAGCGTCTCATCGCCGCCAGCCCCAACACCGGATCTCCCCGCAGATCCTCATGGCAGGCGATCGCCATCACTTCTCCCGGCCGAAACGTCATCCAGCATTGGGGACAGCGGCCCTTGATGCCCGTAAAGGACTCCATTGGCTCCATCACCGCGGTCGCTGCCGCTTTGGCTTCCGTCGCGGTCCAAACATCCAAATTGAAGCGCGGGCGGGTTCCCACCACGCGGTAAAGGCGACCTCTCGCTTCCCGAGGATTTTCTTGAAAATACTTTCGCAACTCTCCGGTGGAGTAGAAAGGGCCGGCATCCGGCTCCGTTTCCTCCTTGGCCCAGGCCCACCGAATCGGTCGGCAGGACTCCATTCGAGAGGCATCACGGGTCGAAAAGAAAATCAGGGGCTGGCCTTGCAGCAGGACACCATGGTCGGCACCCGGGGCGATCTTGATCGCTCCGGCCTGGCTGATCCCATCGGCTGAGGCTACCTCGGACCCACGCGGTTGAATGAGAAGATGACTTCCCGAGGGCTGAATTTCCGCCGCCACTTCAGCGACGCCGGGCTCCATGAAACGCAGATCGGCCGCTAAACCACCCCCGACCAAAAAAGGAAATCTTTCCAACGGAACACCCAGACCACTATTGGGATCCAGAATGATCCAGTTGAAACTCATCCGCGAGAACCTTTGCAGGTCGTCACCCGCTCGCCATGCCGGGAGCAATGATTCATCAAATCCACTGCCATTATCTAAATTCCTTCAGTGAACCGGGTCAAGAGTGCGGAGTTGCCGCACCGCTTTCACCACCCCCGCCTCCTCCACCATGCCCGTGAACATGATCTTACTTCGCCTCTTTCAGAGTCCCGCGCAAGCAGAGGTCCTGGCCTGCGCGGCTCACTGCAACCCTCTTCCACTCCCATCCTGCCCAGTCCGCCACCCGGGGATGTCCCTGGTCCGCAGTCTTCGGCGCGAAAAACAACACCACCTCATTCACCTTCCCGGCGGCCATCAGACCCGCGGCGGTTT
>Ga0172375_10010387_pt1 | contig 12089 bp, 17 predicted proteins | sample LakKiv1m_FD_114537 | JGI IMG/M metagenome (GOLD analysis project Ga0172375, IMG submission 114537) | Freshwater microbial communities from Kabuno Bay, South-Kivu, Congo - kab_092012_11.1m | ecosystem: Environmental > Aquatic > Freshwater > Lake | place: Democratic Republic of the Congo... | reverse complement strand
TACTTGATGTAAGGGCCATACATTCCTCTCAGAATCTCTATTGTTTTCTTATTATATTCGAAAGAGTTGATAAATTTATTTTTGTCGAGTTCAAGTTTTGCGTCAATAAGTGGGATCGCTTCTTCGAGCGTGATAGTGCCATAATCAAATCCTGAATCCTTACGAATAGAGACATAGGTCTTGCCAAATTTGACGTAAGGACCGAATTTCCCGGTTGCGGCTGTTACTTTTTCACCATTGTATTCGCCAACTACTCTTGGTCCTTCGAAGGCCGCAAGCGCTTCCTGGAGCGTGATGGTCTCGATGCTTTTGCCCGGAGGGACAGAGGCGAATTTTGCTTTTTTCTCGCCTTCATTTTTTCCGATCTGGACCATAGGTCCGAATCTTCCGATCCTTGCGATGACGGGAAGTCAACTATTTGGGTCGATACCAAGTGACCTTTCTCCGCTTTGTCTTTCGGCATCTTTGGTAGCGATGACTGATTTGTGAAACGGTCCGTAAAATTTCTTGAGCATTTCCGCTCGCTTGATTTTTCCTTCTGCAATTTCATCAAAATCTTCTTCAACTTCGGCAGTGAAGTTGTAGTTCATAATATCTTCAAAGTGCTCACACAAAAAATCCGTCACGAGCATACCGATATCGGTGGGAAAGAGCTTTTGTTTTTCTGCTCAGGTATTTTGCTTTTTGATAGAAGTCTTGATAGTATATTTGTCTCCAGATTGCTTCGCTACGCTCGCAATGACGGGAGCCAAAACCATTTCTACAAACTCTCTGATCGTTCCTTCTCTAGATTCATTAACGACATATCCTCTCTTCTGGATTGTTGAAATCGTAGGTGCATAGGTCGATGGACGTCCGATGCCGAGTTCTTCCATCTTCTTGACCAGCGATGCTTCTGTATATCTCGGCGGATGATTTTTAAACTTCTGGGTAGCGAGGATTTGTTTCATGGCCAGCTTTTCTCCTTCTTTGAGTACTGGCAACATACCTGCACCTTCTTCACTTTCGTCATCACTAGATTCGAAATAGACCTTGAGAAATCCGTCGAATTTGACAACTTCGCCGTTTGCGATGAACTTCAATTTGTGACCTGAAATATCAATCATGGCCTTAGTTTTTTCGATAGAAGCGGGCGTCATCTGTGAAGCGATTGTCCTTTTTCGGATTAGGTTGTAGAGCTTCTTCTCTGCTGGATCAGATCCGGATTCTGGATGTTCCATATGGGTAGGCCTAATACATTCGTGTGCTTCTTGTGAACCTTTGGTCTTGGTTACATAACGTGTCGGGTTGGAATATTTGTCGCCATATAATTTTTTGACCTGCTCAGAAGCCTCTTTTACGGCAAAATCTGAGAGGTTTACGGAGTCCGTTCTCATATAGGTGATATGTCCAGCTTCGTAAAGTTTTTGCGCAACCTGCATGGTTCTCGCAACCGGGAATCCTAACTTGCGGCTTGCCTCCTGTTGAAGCGTAGAGGTCGTGAAGGGCGCTGAAGGTGATTTTTTTCCTGGTTTTACCTCTACAGACTCTACTTTGAATGTTGCATCTTTGGCGTGATCGAGGAATTTCTCTGTTTCAGCTTTATCGGTTGGATCTTTGGAGAGCTCAGCTTTGAAGTCCTTTTTCGCATCACCGACAAAATCTCAGATGACTTTGAAAAAAGAGTCTGACTCAAATTTTTGGATTTCTCTTTCTCTTTCGACGAGCAGTTTGACTGCCACGGATTGCACTCTACCTGCTGATAATCAACCTTTGACCTTGGTCCGAAGCACTGGTGAAAGTTCAAATCCCACAAGTCTATCGAGCACTCTTCTTGCCTGCTGAGCGTCGACGAGATGCATATCTAGGGTTCTTGGATTTTTGATGGCGTGGTCGATGGCGTTTTTGGTGATTTCATGGAAAACAATTCTGGAAGTCTTGGATATGTCTAGTCCTAATTGGGTGGCAACGTGCCGGCCGATCGCTTCTCCTTCGCGGTCTTCATCGGTAGCGATCCAGACTTTGGAAGCTTTTTTTGCCAGAGCTTTGAGCTCATTGACGACTTTGACTTTGTCGGGAGAGACTTGGTATTTGGGAGCGAAATTGTGCTCTATGTCTATCCCCATTTCTTTTTGGGGGAGGTCGACTACGTGGCCGAATGAGGCTTTGACTTCAAAGCCTTCGCCGAGGAATTTCTTGATGGTTGCAGATTTTGCTGGTGACTCTACGATGACGAGATTGGCGGACATAGTGAATATTTGCATTACGAGTAAAATAGCGAGATTTTTCGGTCAGTTTTTATGGAATGAGGCGGGTATTTCAATGGGAAATCGGATTGTGGGTGTGTTGTTCCAATTTTTCCTAGCTTTTTCTTTGACTTTTTAGGATTGAATGATTATAGGTCGCGGTATGGACGAACCATATCTTTTCTGAGAAACATACCGCATCAAATCAAACAGATTGCATGAATATGATTATAGGTTTTGATGGTTTTTTGTCACCATTTGTACCGATCATATGGAACATTTTTTTGGTAACATTGAGGATGGGGAAATGGTGTTGAATGATATAGGTAGGGTTGCCGATCAATGCATGAAGGACGTTTCGGTGCATTTTCCGCATGTGGTCGTGGATGAATTTATAATCATGCCCAACCATGTGCATGTGATTTTGGTGGTGGACCATATTATAAAAACGGGGGCATTTGTAGAGACGCAAAAATTTGCGTCTCTACCACCGGGACGCGTAAAAATGCCCCCAACACATGGCCCAATGAAACAAATATTTTGACCACAAATTAAAAATTTAGGGTCCATTGTGCGTTGATTTAAAATTGGCGTACAAAAATACGCAACGATGAACAACATCACATTCAAATGGCAATCGAATTATTACGACCATATCATCAGGAACGATCGCGGATTATGGGCCATTAGGAGGTATATCCGCAACAATCCACAGAAACGATATCGCGATAGGAACAATAGCCAGAATTTATATATGTAAAAACCTGCCGCATGGGTGGGGCAGGTTTTCTATGTTTGAACAACAAACTATTTCTTTTTCTTTGTCTTGATGAGTTCGTATACTCCCTTTTCTACTCTCCTGAATTCATCCTTGAACTTCTGAAGATTGAGCATGACGGTATTTGGTGAAACCATTTTTTCTTTGAGCATCTCTCTGCAAAGTTCTTTAACGTTCATTGGTCTGCCATTTCTTTCGAAGATCCTGACCAAGATTTCCTTGACCATTCCTCCTTCATATCCCCGTTCTTTGAGTCCGTAGATTCCGAGTCCGAGATTGACGAAGATGGTGTTATTCTTCACTAATTCGTTGTGAACAGTATTTACTTTGATATTCTTTGCTGGGAACCATTCCATGATCTTAGCAGGCAACTCCTGGAAGTGGATTGGTTTGTTGATCCTTCTCATCGTGTAAAGAATCTTCAGCTTTATTGTTTTTGGATTTACGTCTGCAAATGTTGGAAGTCCGATCTTACCATCAAATACGCTTACTTCTCTAATTGATTCGAAGAAGTTTACATAGAAGAGATCGTTCTTGAGATAGTGCACATCCTTGTAATCCTTTGCGAAGCTATCTTTCATGTAGCCGATAAATTCGTAGAGGTCCTGTGATTTAGTCCTTTTCTCGAAGTATGCAGAGATAATCAATACCATCTTGGTAAGCATATCTTCGTATAATGGTTCGAGGTAGAATGATTTATCTAGGTACTTGTTTCTCTTGAGGTAGGTGACATCAAAGTCTGATACGAGAATAAGTTTGATTTCTTGTCTAGAGAACTTGAAGATGTTTTTGTTGACCATCTTGGAGATCAATACGTCTTCACGCAAGAATCCACCATGTGAATCAAGGATTTTTTTTGCTTCATTGAGTACTTCCATATATGTCTCATTGCCTACGATAAGTCTGCGGAATCTCATTAATGCTTGAGTCTCAATCTGTCTGATTCTTTCTCTGGTAAGATTATATTCTTTGCCAATTCTCTGAAGAGGAATTTCTTTTTCGCCATTGAGACCAAATTTTTTGATCAATACCAATCTCTCTTTCGGTTTGCAGTAAATTAAAATATCCTTGAGATTTGTCTTCTCAATATCTACCTTGATTTTCTTGTCGTCCATTTTAACATTAAAATTCATGGGAATTTGCTAAACAGATAAAATGATAATCCATTGCACAAATTGATTGTTAAAGTAATAGGGATTTCCGCTTCAATGTCAAGCAGATTTGGCGAAATTCACTTCTTGTTTTATCTTGCTTGGGAAGCTGGGAATTTCGTCAATAGCAATGCCCAAAAATCGTAAACTGGGTGAACTTGGTCAACTGGGCCCGTCATTGCAAACGCAGTGTGGCAATCTGGACCCACAATCAGCTAGATTGCTTCGTCCCTCGCAATGACAGCTGATTACACATTAAACTTGAATATTATCACGTCACCATCTTGCACGACATATTCCTTCCCTTCTAGTCTTACATGCCCCTTCTCTTTTGCCTTTACTCGCGAACCGTCTACAACCAGATCAGTATATTTTACTATCTCCGCTTTGATAAATCCTCTCTCGAAATCCGTATGGATTGCACCAGCCGCCTGCGGCGCAGTTGAAGCGATTGGGATTGTCCAGGCTCTTGTTTCTTTCTCTCCTGTCGTGAAGTAATACATCAGTCAGACTTTGCTGAATGCAAGAGTGATCAAATCGTCAAGAGTCGGGATGTGCGTCACTTTATCCATATTGACGAGTTCGCGGATGAATTCGTCTTTTTCGGCATTTGACATCTCCATCATCTCAGATTCGATTTTTGCGGAAACTATCGCAACGGGGCTTTGGAGCTTGAGCATAAATTCGTCGGCAATTTTGTGTGCCAATGAAATATCTTCCTGCCCGATATTGATAGCATACACAAATGGTTTCATCGTCAATAAATTGTACGGCTTGAGTGTCTTCAATTCTTCTTTGCTCAAATGTTCACTGAGCGCATGTGCTATTTTTCACTCCAGTAATACATTTTTTATCTGCGTCAGTAGCCCTGCTAATTTCGCATCGTCCTTGTTGGCGGCAAGTTTCCCTCTCTTTTCGAGATTTGGAATCAACCTTTCGACCTGCTCCAAATCTGCCATAATGAGTTCTGTATTTATGATTTCTACATCTCTCATCGGATCGATAGATCCTTCTACATGCACTACATCTGAATCTTTAAAGTATCTCAAGACTTGCACGATCGCATCGCATTCGCGGATATGAGAAAGGAATTTATTTCCGAGTCCTTCTCCCTTGGAAGCGCCTTTTACGAGACCAGCAATATCGACGAATTCTATGTGAGCGAAGACGGTCTTCTGGGATTTGGACATCTCGGAGAGCTTCTCTACCCTCTCATCTTTGACCTCTACGATACCCACATTTGGCTCAATCGTGCAGAATGGAAAATTCTCCGCAGGAGCAGAGTAGGCCTTGACAAGAGCGTTGAAGAGAGTTGATTTCCCGACATTGGGAAGTCAAACAATTCCTATTTTCATAAATCAGCCGAAAGTACAAAGTAAAAGATATAAAGTTTTTTTTGTTGTATAGAAAAACTGATGAATTGCAAAAGTTTTACGTTTTGATGATATACGTTTCTTTGCTTTCTGACCTACATGCCTTAGGCTTGTAGATTTTGATATTTTTGCCGCCAAAGGTTTTTTTGAGGTCGGCGACGAATTCGTCAAAACCAGGTCCCATGAAGATCTTGATGACGAATTTCCCATCTGGCTTGAGATATGTTTTATAGATCCAAAGCGTCTGTTCTAATAATCAAATCGATCTCATGGCATCGAAATCTTTGAGCCCCATGGTATTGGGGGCCATATCAGATTGGATGAAATCGAACTTACTAATGTTATGGTTCTTGAAAATTTTTGCGACAGCATCGTGATCCGTAACGTCCTGTACATAGGTAAAAATCCCTGGCACATTGAGGTCGACTTTTTTGATATCAAGTCAGATTATCTGGAATGTTTTTTTGCCGAGTTTCTTGAGTTGAGCATAGGTGTATTGCATCCAGCTCCCCGGTGCGCACCCGATGTCCAACACTGTGGAAGTCTGTCTATCTATGAGATGAAATTTTTCATCGATCTCATCGAGTTTGAAAGCACTCCTCGCTTTGAATCCCTGCTGTTTGGCTTTTTTGAAATAATAATCCTGCGGGTCGTACATGAATGGATAATGGTAAACGGTAAATGGATAATGTCACTCTGAATGGAATGAAGAGTCTAGATCCTTCACAGACCCTTCATTTCATTCAGGGCTCCGGTTCAGGATGACAGACTCTAACAATCTATTTTAACACGAAGTTCTTAAGTTCCTTTCTTATCTGTTTATGATTCGGATAGAATTTTTCAACCAATTCTCGGAAATGTGGGCCATGATTTTTGTGTTTGAGATGACAGACTTCGTGAATGATGACGTATCTGATGAATTGCGTCGGCAGATGGACAAGATTGAGATTGAGCGAAATATGCTGGTCAAAAGTACAACTTCACCGCTTGGAGTGAGTGATTCTGATGATGAGTTTGCTATATCCATGACCAATCAATGCTGAATATTTATCCAAGAGCGGCTTGGCATATTCTTCTAGTGTTTCGGCAAGGTAGTTCTTGAGATTTTTGTGTGGAGGCAGTTCGTCCTTGGGCACAGGTTCTCCAAAAAGCATAACAAAATCTTCACCATGAGTCTGGATGTGTTTCTTTTTGCTATATCTCTCGAGGAGCGTCTCACCCTTGGCGATTAGCTCGTCCTTGCATCTCTCGTCTCCTTTAAGCCTCTTGGGGATGGTGATCTGGAGCGATCCATCAGGATTAATTCTGACGTAGCCGTGATATACGTGCTTGTATATGATATGATATTCGGTCATGGCGACGGAATGATAAAGCGCCTATGAAATGTATAGTTCGCAAGAACATTTGCAAACAAAAAAAAGACAGAGAAATTTACCGAATTATCAATATCTTTCTGGATGACATGATTTTTTTATTTTCAATTCTACTCATCTTGCCTCTAACCTATTTTTGCATTCAATCATTTTCCTTAGTTCCCAAGCTCCGATTCTCTTGGCCGAGTATCAATTTTCCCTATGCTCCTATAGCCTCCTTTCTCAATTGTTCGTGCTACCCACATAAAATCTCTCTCATTGTAGAATATATACACATCGTTTATTCATAATTTCTTCGAAAAATAAAAATACCTATTGCTAGATATTTTATTTCTGTTTGATTTCTTTGGGTCAATTTGTCTAGGGTAGCAGGGGATCGAACCCTGGACCACTGGCTTAAAAGGCCATTGCTCTACCGACTGAGCTACTACCCCACCGCTAAATAAACCTACCCAAAGAAATATTTTACTCACTTGTACCGAACCCTGGACCAACCACCCCTGCTGAAGCGGGGTCGCTCTACCGAACGAAGTGTCTGCTTTAGCAGACCTGAGCTATTAAACGAAAAAGCGTTGGAGCGCTTAAGCGTTTCAATGTTTTTTATTTTAGATAAATCCTTTTAATTTTTTGTACATTTTTGCGCTGAGTTTCACTTTCATGCTCGTCCCATCCTCCAGCTTGATCTTCTTATTGATGAGATTTGGCTTGAAAGTCCTCTTGCTCGCAATCATAGAGTGAGATCTGCTATTTCATGACTTCGTTCACTTTCCTGTAAGGTAGCATATTCTTGGCATTGGCGTCATTTATAATCTAAAACGTATGTGGCATGCTTATTTCTTGTCCTTTCATTCTGGTTTTTTGTCGGCTGCTTTAGCATCTCATGCTTTGACATCTCATGCTTTGCCGGCTTCCGCTGCGGGAGTTGCTGCACCCTCAGCCGTAGTCGCTGCTGCAGCGGTTGGAGCTACTTCAACTTCTTCTTCGGCAAGCTTCAATACAGTAAGTACTGCCTGTTCCAGATCATCCAATATCTCCACTTTGTCGGAAACTTTCAAGTCCTTGACGAATACCGTGTCATTCATCGTCTTGATGACAGATATGTCGATAGTAATATTGTGCGGCAAGTCTTGTGGGAATGCTTCGACTTCGATAAAGTCTTTGACGAGCTGAATCTTCCCTTCTCCCAGCTTCTCTACAGAAGATTCACCGATTAACACGATAGGCACTTCTGTCTTAACTTTCTCATCTTGTTTGATGGCCAAAAAATCAACGTGCATCACATTATCTGTCACGGGATCTACTTGAATATCCTGGATCAACACCATCTGATCGATGTCCTTCCCTTTGAGGGTGATAGGAGTTGAGTATCCAGCTTCTTTGTATCTTTTGATAAAATCATTCTTTACGCAGCTCACAGTGAGAGGCGTTTTGAGGTGTTTACCATAGACTACTGCGGGGACTAATCATTGTTTCACCAGTTGTTTAGCCTTTTCTCCGGCACGAGTATTTACGTTGAGTTCCATCTATATACATGACAAGGAATTAAAATTATTTGCTTTTGATAAGATCCATATCTCTTTCTTTCGATGTTATCTTGCTCTTCATCTTAGCATCTTTACCTATCTTCTCTCTTAAGTAATAGAGCTTGGATTTTCTCGTCTTGAATGCGTCCAACAAGATGACTTTCTTGAACTTGGTGAATGATAAAGGATAGATTTTTTCTACCGTCACTCCTGCGACTTCTCCCCTTACCGTAAATGTACCATCAGCATGCTGAGGGTTCTTCACTTTAAGGACGAGGCATTTGAACTTCCGGATCCTATTGTTTTCTCATTCCAATTTTTCGTGAATCTCCAATAGCATCCCTGGTTTGACAGGAAGTATGGTGCATTCGTTTTTTTCGTGAAGATGTTTGATTCTTGCGAAATCCATTTTCTCAATAATTTTAAATGATAAATTTTAAATGCTCAATAAAACCAAAAGCAACTATTTGCTTTTCTTATTCATTACTTTAGCTTTCCACTTCTTCTGCTGTTCGAGGGAATTTCTTACGTCCATGATAACTACCTTCTCGACTCTCGTCAGCGCCTTGTTCAACTTTTTCTTGGCTTTGGTCTTTAGTCTCATCCTTTAATAAATTTTAAATGATAAATTCTAAATTTTAAATTATTTGAGCAGATCTTTTAGTCATTTCTTTTCAAGCGCTTTCTGGATCATCGCTTTGGTGATTCCAAATTTTTTGATCCTTGCATCAGCTTTAATCTTGGTCTTGTAGACCCATTTGGTAGCAGCTTTCGCCTCTTTCTTCAAAAGAGAAACATATCGCTCGATAGCCTTATGTAATTTGTCGCCGGATTTTTTGCTGTGTCGGCTTACGTTGTAGAATATATGCTTATGTTTTGCTCCACTCGTATCTCACATAATAGTTGAAAGTTAAAAGTTAAAGGTGAAAAGTTGAATGTCACTCTGAATGCAATGAAGAGTCTCAATTAGATCCTTCACTTCCTTCAGGATGACGGCTTCTAATTGATGTATTTGGCCATGTATGCAAACGCTTTGTTGGCTTCTGCCATCTTATGAGCTTCTTCCTTTTTCTTGACTGCAGAACCTTGATTTGAGTATGCTGCCAAAAGCTCTTCGGCGAGTTTTTTGTACATAGGTTTACCTTTTTTGGCGTGTGCTGCATCGAGGATCCATCTTACGGAATAGAAAAATCTTTTAACCGGTTTTACTTCTACAGGAACCTGATATACTGAACCTCAAAGCCTTTTGGACTTGATCATAATCGTAGGAGAAGCGTTTTCGATAGCTGTCTCTACAACGATGACCGGATTCATATGGCCGCTCGATTTGATCTCTTTGAGTGTGTTGTCGAGGATTTTTTTTGCAACGCTTTTTTTACCTGCTTTCATAAGGTAATTGACGAGTTTATCTAAGCGTGCTTGTGATTGTGCTGGTGTATTTTCCATGACTGATACAATAAATGTAAAATGGTTAATGGTGAATGGTTAAAGTACTGGTACATTTACCGTTATCCATTCAACGTTCTACTTTTTTGGTCTTTTCGCTCCATAGAGTGATCTGCTTTGTCTTCTCTTATCCACTGGATTGGCGTCAAATTTTCCTCTCAAGATGTGATATCTCACACCCGGAAGATCCTTCACTCTTCATCCTCTTACCAACACTACACTGTGTTCTTGGAGTGTGTGTGATTCTCCTGGAATGTATGCTAATATTTCAGCACCGTTTGAAAGTCTGACTTTAGCGAATTTTCTCTGCGCTGAATTAGGCTTCTTTGGTCCCATGACAGAAACCTTCAAGCACACTCCTCTCTTGAAAGGAGCTGGTCTAGCTACTTTCTTGTTGTTGTCGAGTTTGTTGATTCCATATTGAAGCGCAGGAGCCTTGGACTTAAACTTTCTCTTGGTCCTTCCTGTTCTGATGAGTTGATTGATTGTTGGCATCCGCAAATGATAAAACAATAAAAAAAATGCGCGTGTGGTTTTTATAGGTAATTGACATTTGAAAGCAAGAGAAAATACCAAAAAAGTATAAGAAAATAGTTTGTGCTCCATCTCTATGTTTTCGCTCGAATTAACATTGCACAATATTAAAAAACATTACTCCCCTCACCCCTTTAAAATAGAGGGGAACTTATTTTTGTATTTTTCCCTTCCTCTATTTTAGAGGAAGGGTAGGGATGGAGTAATTTTTTTGAATTAATAAAAAGGCCCGGATAAACCGGACCTTAATATAAAGTGTTTTATTGTCCCTTCACTACCATCGCCGAGAAAATATTTCCTTTGATGGTTGTAAAGTTAATGGTGTAGATCCCTGCAGGATATTGGGAAACATCAAATGACAGGGTAGCTTCATTACTAGGGACTTTTTGCTCATACACAATCTGTCCGATAGCATTGCTCACTCTGAAAGATTCAATGTTTTCAACTCCTGTCATGTGAACAAAGTCCACTGCGGGATTTGGGTAAATGTTGATATTGGCTGCCTCAGCCGGAACTTCTTCGATACCGATGACTACCACGCCAGTGACGGCATGATTGATACTATCGGAACCGCAAGTATTGGTCGCGGTCAGCCATACATTAAAACTTCCGTTAATCTTGTAAATATAAATCGGATCTGATAATGTTGAAGAATTTCCATCGCCGAAGTCCCACGAATAAGAGGTTGCATCAGTTGAGTAATTTGCGAACTCTACTCTTCCTGATGAATCGGGAACTACATAAGCGGCGAAGTCTGCCACCGGCAAAGGCGTTACCGTAACGGTAATCGTTTTTACTCCTGTGCAGTGTGTCGCACTCGGAGCTGTGGCGATGATCGTATAGGTTGTGGTAGTAGATAAGGTAGCTACAGGATTATAAATGTTTGCATTGTTTAATCCTGCTGGTGGCGACCAGCTAAATGTGGAATTGGAAACCGATGAACTTGCGTTCAATTGGATAGGTGCACTTTCGCAAGTGAATACATCGCTTGCAGTGACTACCGGTATCGGGTCTCCCGTTACATTTATCTGATCAAACACACTACATCCTGCTGCATTGCTTACCTGGATGGTGTAGGTGATAGTACCTGCAACTGATGGTGTTACCGTCGGATTGGCGATGCTTGCATCACTTAATCCTGCGGCCGGTAACCAGTTGTAGTTCGTCGCACCTGTTGTGGTAATAGCAAATGTAGCAGAAGTTCCTGTGCAAATAGCTATGTCAGTTCCAGCGTTGACGGTAGGATATGGCGATACAATAACAATCACCGTGTCCATATCTGTACAGCCTTGCGTGCTGGTAACAGTAACAGTATAAATGCTAGTAGTAGCAGGAGCTACGATAATCGTTGCTGAGGTCTGTACCGGGATAGTTGACCATGTATATGTTCCACCGCCACTAGCATTAAGCGTAGCGGGGTTTCCTGTACAAACAGTTTGGTCTGCGCCTGCGTCAGCGGTAGGTAGAGGATTCATAATCACATTTACTATATCAGTTCCCGAGCAGCCGAAGCCGTTGTATCCCATAACTGTGTATTGAGTAAATGGATCGTTTGGTATAACTGTGATAGAGTCACCGCTTAATCCGCCTGGCATCCAGTTGTAATTTACGCCTCCTGTGGCGGACAGCGTAACTGATTGCCCCTCGCAAACAGATTGGTCGGCGCTTGCAATAATGGTAGCCAAT
>Ga0172375_10010386_pt1 | contig 12089 bp, 7 predicted proteins | sample LakKiv1m_FD_114537 | JGI IMG/M metagenome (GOLD analysis project Ga0172375, IMG submission 114537) | Freshwater microbial communities from Kabuno Bay, South-Kivu, Congo - kab_092012_11.1m | ecosystem: Environmental > Aquatic > Freshwater > Lake | place: Democratic Republic of the Congo... | reverse complement strand
TCTTAAGGACTTCTGGGCGCTTAAAGATGTATCTTTCGAGCTTGAGAAGGGCCGGGTATTAGGCGTCATAGGGCGTAACGGGGCCGGTAAGACCACACTACTGAATATCATAGCAGGCACGCTGACCCCGACAGAAGGCGCGGTCTCTTTAAAAGGGCGGGTCCTGGGTTTATTTAATCTGGGGGTCGGGTTCCAGGACGAGTTGACCGGCAGGGAGAATATATTCCTTAACGGAGCAATACTCGGGGCCGGAGAAAAAGAGTTGGCAGCTCGTATGGATCCAATAATAGAATTCTCGGAGCTGGGCAATTTCATAGATATGCGCCTGGGCACGTATTCGCAGGGCATGCGGCTGCGCCTGGCCTTCAGTATAATCGCCAATCTTGACTTCGATATCCTGGTCATAGACGAGGTCCTGACGGTCGGCGACGTGCTTTTTCAGAACAAATGTTTTGAAAAAATAATGGGTTTCAGACGGTCAGGGAAATCCCTGGTGATAAGCACTCAGGATATGGGGCTGATCGAGAGATTATGCGATAAGGCCATGCTCTTGGACCACGGCCGTCTTTTGTTCTGCGGTGTCCCTGGGGAATGTATAACCAGATACCACAAGCTGCTTAATTCGGAAAAATTTTTCGTCGGTCCTGTGAAGGAAAGAACGCCGTTGGTCGAGGATACGAAAAAATGGGCTGAAGACAGGGCGCAATGGGGAAAGAAGCTCGGGACCAAAGAAGCCGAGATAGAATATGTGGACATCATCGACAAGTCAGGAAGGAAGACCTCGCGGATAAAGACCAGGGATCCTCTTAAGGTAAAGGTAGGGTTCAGGGTAAAGGATGCTATAAAGAATGCGCATTTCGGCATATCGATCTTCAGGGACGACGGGGTTTATTGTTACGGAGCGAATACGGCATTTGACGGCATATCAATACCTGAGATAGCTCCGGGCCGCGGGTATTTTATACTGACCTACAAGGACGTGATGCTGGCGCCGGATGAATACCGCATCTCGGCGGCTATCTGGGACAAAAATGAGACGGTGGCCTTTGATTATCACGTCGGATGTTATGCGTTAACGGTGCTTGGCCGCGATAATCCCATGAACCAGCTTTTGAACCTGCCGTATAGTTTTGATCCGATGTACTATGTCAACAGGTCGCTTAAGTATTTTAAGACCGGACGATCAGGTTCTTCAAGCGGGGAAGAGATAGACCTTAAGATCCGGTTCCGGAACGTTTCTATGACGAACTCGCGCATGGACCTATTCATCAGCCTTGATATGCTTGATACAAAGATCAAAGACACTTATTTGTACCTGGAGATATACAGGGCCGACGGCGTCTATTGCCAGCTTATCAGGATCCCGGTCGTTAAAAAGAATGATGCGTTCAGGATCTCTTTCGCGGTATTCCCGCTTTTACCGGGCGCTTACCGTATGTCTTATACCGTTTGGGATGACAGCGCCAGACTTTTTCTGATGAGGAAGGATGAGGCTTTCGGGTTTAAAATGGTTCATGACAAAAAGGACCATGGGACTATTTATCTTGAGCATAAATGGGAGTGGAGAACGCATAATGCAGCGGGAATATGACAGAAAATTCTTTATTTACAGATTAGAGGTCATCAATAAAGTCTTTTTTTTCATGGACGGGAAAGTGCAGAATACAGGCACGATGCCCTGGGATAATCCGAAAGAGACGGAGTCGACGGATTTTCGCGTAGGTATCATGGTGTTCAAACACGGTCTTCCCTGGCCGCCTGCATTTGAGGGGCGTTCTTTCTTTAAGGACAGATGCCTTAAGCCGGGGGAAACGGCTGATTTTAGTTTTTGCATCGATGTGTCCAATGTTGAACCGGGTTGGTATACGATAAAACTTAACATATTAAAAGAGCACAGTTACTGGTTTGATGATGCAGGCGTACTGCCGGATGTACTCAGCGTGGAGATCCCCCACGCGGGCGATCATGAAAAAGGGGACGTAAAACGCTTAAAGCATCCCGGTAAGGCGAAGATAATGTACATCGCGCCCACGCTGCCTTTGTATGACCAGGAAAGCGGCGGCAGGAGATCGCTGGAATTGTTGAGGCTCTTAAAAGAGAAGGGGCATGAAATAACGTTCCTGTGCGAAGCCTTCACAAGGGAAGGGCCTGCCGAAAAATATCTCGGAAAGATGGAGAGCTTAGGCATACCGGTGTTCAGGGACGTGAAGGCCTTTTTGTCCGGGCTGAAAGGGCGCGACTTCGACGTCTGTATCATAGCCTGGTATGAATGCGCTCATTCGTACCTTAACATGATAAGGGCAATATTACCGCAGGCGAAAATAATAACGGATTCGGTAGACGTTCACTGGGTGCGCCAGGAACGGGCGCAGGCCGTCGGCGAATTAAAGATATCCGAAGAACATAAGAAACTTAATAAAGAGATAGAGAAAAAAGCGTATGCCGGATCGGATGAGGTCTGGGTAGTGGCTGAAAGCGACAAGAACGAGGTCTTGAAGGAAATTCCGGGCTGCAGCTTAAAAATAGTCTCTAACATACACAGGAAGCACGCTAAATACATCAAAGATCCTTCCGGGGATGGCGTTATCTTCGTGGGAAGTTATAAACACCTGCCGAATGAATCCGCGGCTTTATGGGGCCACGAAATATGCCGGCGCTTCAGGACTGCGACGGGTAAAAAGATAACTTACTACATAGTGGGGCCTTTCCCCGGAGAGAAGATAACCGCGCTCCATAACGGGAAGGATACGGTGGTCACGGGGCATGTGGAGAATATTACCGGTTACTACAAGAGATCCCGAGTCATGCTGGCCCCGATAAAATTCGGATCCGGCGTAAAAGGCAAGATATGCCATTCGATATGCAGCGGTATACCGGTGATCACTACGGATATCGGGAATGAAGGGCTCGGCCTCGTCGATAGGGAAGAGGCGCTGATCGCCAATAGCACTGACGAATTTGTAGACTGCCTGACCCGGGTCTTTGATGGAAAGATAGACCTGAAGGCCATGAATAAAAAAGCGTTAAGTAAGATCTTAAGCATCGCGGGTGAGCAGGAGAACCTTTCTGTGGCGGAATCTTCTTTGTATTACAAACCCGTAGTCGTCGTTGTCATGGCACGTGACCAAAAAGGCCTTTTATCCAGATGCGTTGATTCGATATTGGCCAAAACGTCGTATGCGAACTATAAGATAGCCGTATTGTCCAACGGCTGCAAGGACGGTACCAAAGAGATGATGACAGAATACCGCGGAAAATTCAAAAGATTGCTGGACCTTCACTATAACGAGAAGCCCGCGGCTTTTGACAGCAGCGTGAAATATTTAATTAAAAAATATCCCGGATATGACATCGTTTTCGTAGATGTCAGGTTAGAGATACTGACAGAAAAATGGCTTACCTACCTGTATAACGCGGCTTACGGCTCGAACGCTGTCAAAGCAGTGACCGGAAGGATATACGCTTCATTAGGCGGGGAGGTCAGGGCCCCATCCTCTTACATGATATATTGTAAACGCGACGCATTGAAGAAAATAAAGGATATTAAAGACATTCCCGCCCAAGTCGCTTATCCTTTGGAACATATGGCGGTAGCGCAAAATGACATGCCCGTTCATTAGCATAGTGGTGGTCAACCATAACGGCAGGCGGTACCTTAAGGGCTGCTTCGACGCGTTACTGGATATCGATTATCCTGAGGCTCGGTACGAGGTCTTTATGGTCGATAACCTGTCCCGGGACGGCTCCAGCGAATACGTTAAGAATAATTATAAAAAGATCACAGTAATCGAGAACGACCGCAATAATTACTGCATGGCCAATAACCTCGGCATAAACAGGTCCCAAGGCAGATACATTGCTTTTCTTAATAACGACACCCGTGTGACCAAAAGCTGGCTTGAGGAGCTCGTTCGCGTGATAGAGGGAGACGCCCTTATAGGAGCGGTAGGGAGCAAGCTTTTATATCCCGACAACAAGATCCAGAACGCCGGCCATTATGAGATGACAGGATTTTATTTCGGCGAGCGCGGCGCTGGTAAGGAGGCCTTTGAATTCAACAGGATCGAAGAAGTGGTCAGCCTATGCGGCGCTTCGGCTCTTTATCGAAAGGAATGTTTCGAGCAGTTAGGGGCTTTTGACGAGGATTTCCTTATGTATTTCGAGGACGTAGATATGTCTTTTCGGATACGGCAAAAGGGCTGGAAGACGCTGTTCGTGCCGGACAGTATAGTTTATCACGAATTTCACGGGACGGGCAGCCATGCCCTTTCCAGGTATTTCATAGAAAGGAACAGGTTATTGTTCATTGCAAAACATTATCCTGAAAAACTCGATGACCTTATTAAGGATAACGTTTTTTTGATGAATAACAGATCTTTTTTATCCTTATTGTCCGGAAAACTTGCCAAACATCATGGGCAGGCCGCTATGGATGGCTTTTTGTCCCGCTTGACCGGACCATATGATAAAAAGTACGCTTCGGATTTCCATTTGATGTTGAGCCGGGAAAGGGACGACGCTGTGATAAAGGTCGCCGGACTGGAGCATGCCGAAAGGTTAAATAATACTTTAGAGTATGAATTGCGCAGGATCCTCCGGATGATCGAGAATACAAGGTCCGGTACAGTATGAATAAGATATGAAGTGGTGTAAAAGTCAGTAAAAAGCAGAAAAAAGTCAGTCTCATGTCCCTCACGGTAGATTATAATATCTCATATAGAATAAAAAATAAAAGCCGGTAACGCGGAACAAAACGGTAATTAACAATGCACGATGCCCGAACGATGACATTATTTTGGGAAAGACTGGCGTTGGCGCCGGTCTTGTTGCTTGCGTCTGCCATTGGGGCGCTCTACTATTTGAATTTGCAGGCGGCGGCAAAGTCCTATACGCTTTTGACCATGCTGAACCTTTTGTTCTGTACGCCTGTCGCTCTTCTGGTGGCCTATCTATCCGCCCGCGGATATCTTTTTAGGGGCGAGAAATATCTGCTTTTAATGGGATCAAGCATGCTGGCCTGGGGGTTAACGACATCTTTGGTCGGGGTTGTCGGCAACAGCACCAATGCACAGTGGACATTTCACGGTATAGGGACATGTTTTGCCGGATTGGCCTGTCTCGCCGGCGCGGTCTCGACTTGTATATCCAGCCGGCCCGGACATGCCGGTCACAAACCGTCCGACCTTATCCTGGCGATATCTTACGTAAGCATTACGATCTTTTTAATATTCATCGCGTGGTCCTCTGCCCAGCGAATGCTACCGCCGTTCTTTGTGCGCGGACACGGCCAGACAATACTGCGCCAGGTTGTTTTGGGTATTGCCGCAGCACAGTTCCTGGCCGCGTTCATCATATTCCGGTTTTTATATGCCAGGACGCGGCTTGCTTTTTTTCACTGGTATTCGTTAGGCTTGGTGCTTATCGACGCGGGCTTGATAGGGATGTGGATAACTAAACCCGGAACGCCGCTAAATTGGGCGGTCTGGGGCGCGCAGCTTTTGGCCGGCCCGTATATCCTGACAGCCGTTCTTAGCGTAAGAAGCAAACTGCGGGAATGGAGCCTTCCTATTGAGACCGCCCTCCAGGAAAGTGAAGAACGATACAAGGACCTTGTGGAGAGTTCGAACAGCGTTATTATGCGGGTCGACAAAGATCTGAATATCACCTATATGAATGAATTCGGCTTGCGATATTTTGGTTATACGGCCAAGGAATTAATAGGTAAAAATGTCATCGGTACGACCGTGCCGGTGAAAGATGATGACGGCCGGGACCTCTCTGCCATGGCTAAGGATATAGTAAAACGTCCAGACAGGTATCAAACGAACGCGCATAAGAACATGCGTAAAAGCGGAGAACTTGTCTGGGTTTCCTGGACGAATAAAGTTAAATACGATAAGGACGGGAATGTGTTGGAAATACTTGCTATAGGTAACGATATAAGCCTGCTTAAAAAAGCTGAAGCCGCGCTGCGCGAGAGCGAGGAAAGGTTCCGCTTATTTATGGATAATAGCCCGGGCATAGCCTGGATCAAAGATGAAGAAGGCAGATATCTTTATCTAAGCAAGTCTTTTGAGGCACGTTTTGAAGGAAAGATCAAAGATTGGCGCATGAAGAACGACTTTGAGCTCTGGCCTGAAGAGATCGCGAGAAAATTCCAGGAGAATGACCGCGCAGTCCTGAAAGACGGGTAGCACCGGCAGATCATCGAAGAAGCCAGGTTCTCTGACGGGACACAGACTTTTTGGCTTAACTCCAAGTTCCTGATCACTGACGCATCCGGACGCAGATTTATCGGAGGCTCGGGCGTGGATGTTACTGAACGTTTGAAAGCTGAAGAGTCTTTGAGTAACAGCCGGTGCCAGCTGGAATTGGCGCAGCGGGCCTCCGGCGCGGGGATATGGGATTGGGACATGCAAAGCGGCAGGCTCGAATGGTCCAGTGAACTGTTCACCCTGTTCGGTTTGGGTGCCGATAAGACAAAAGCAACCTTCGATATCTGGAGAAAGGCGCTGCATCCGGAGGATCTGGCAGCCGCTGAACAGCGTATCGCCGATGCCGTCAAGAATGGTCGCCAGCTTGAGAGCGAATATCGGGTGGTGTACGCCACAGGAGAAGTGCGGTGGATAAGCGCGCTCGGCTCAACTGTTTATGACGATCATCTCAAACCGGTCCGTATGAGAGGCATCTGCCTTGACATAACAGAACGCAAACGCGCCGAATGTATCTTGAAACGGGATAAAGAGATATTTGAAAAGATCGTGCAGGAAAAGACCAAAGAGATCATAGAAACGCAGATGGAGCTGGAGAGGGCAAAACGCCTCTCGGATATAGGTGTATTGGCAGCGACAGTGGCGCATGAGCTCAGGAACCCGCTGGCAGCTATAGCGATAGCCGGACATAATATAAAGAGAAAGGTGAATAATCCTGACATAGATAAACATCTGGCCAATATAGACAAGAAGGTCACCGAGAGCGACCAGATCATAAATAACCTGCTCTTTTATTCGCGTTTAAAACCGCCGCAGCACGAACGTGTCGATGTTTCGGATATAATCGAAGAGTGCATCTACGCCATAAAAAAACAAAGTAAAAAAGAGGTAAAAGTGGCCAATGATCTCGGCCCTATCAAAGGCGTACGGATCGAAGCCGACCCCCTGCAGATGAGGGAAGTATTCAATAACATACTGAATAACGCCTGCGATGCAGCGCCGCCCCAAAACGGTAAGATCAAGATCATGGCCGAGACCAGGAACGAGTTTATCACGGTTTCGGTCCATGATAACGGTCCGGGTATAGAGAAAGCGATATTGGACAAGGTTTTTGATCCGTTCTTTACGACCAAGGCAAAGGGCACCGGCCTGGGCCTTTCGGTCTGCAGGCAGATAGTTGATTTTCATAACGGTACGATCTCTATCGAAAGCGAGGCTGGACAAGGGACGGTTGTAACGGTATCTCTGCCCCGTTATAAAAATACCGCTCAGCATAGTTAATAGCTTCAAAGCGGACCGCGCAAAGGAATAAGGAGATAAGTCAGAAATAAATGGATTAGTATCCGGGCTTGACTTATAATACGCGTAAATGAGATCCTCAAAAGATATAGCTAAAGAAAATAAAAAGCTCAAGGCGCGCTTGGCCGAACATGAAAAAGGCGCCCGCTGGAATATTTCTGAGCGCAAAGCCGCCGAAAATATACTTCGTAAAAATGAAGAAGAGCTCAGGAAACTGAACAGAACGCTGACGGCGCATAGCCGCTCGGACCAGGCTATGATGCGAGCCGCTAATGAAGAAGAATATCTGGATGCCGTCTGTAATGTGATCATCCGGGATTGCGGTTATTTAATGGTCTGGATAGGGTTTGCCGAACAAAATGAAGCAAAGACCGTGCGCGCGGCTGCGCAGGCGGGGTTTGAAAAAGGATATTTAAAAACCGTAGATATCACATGGGCTGATACCGCGCGCGGCCGGGGGCCAACGGGGACGGCTATACGCACCGGAAAGACGTGTATTTGCAGGAATATGCTGACAGACCCTGACTTTAAACCCTGGCGCAGGGAAGCGAAAAAAAGAGGCTACATGTCTTCTATCGTCCTTCCGTTGACAGCGAATAACTTAACATTGGGGGCGATAAGCATCTATTCTAAAGAGCCGGATCCTTTTTCTGAAAAAGAGGTGAGGCTGCTTTCCGAGCTGGCCGATGACCTTGCTTTTGGTATTACAGCTATGAGGTTACGGGCCGAACGCGCGGAGGCGGAAGCTGTATTGAAGCGCGATAAAGAGACCTTTGAAAGGCTTGTTCATGAAAGGACAAAGCAGCTGGTCGAAGCGCAGATGGAATTGGAGAGGACAAAGCGTCTTTCGGATATCGGGACATTGGCCGCCACTGTCGCGCATGAACTGAGGAATCCCCTGGCAGCGATAGCCATCGCGGGGCATAATATCAAAAGAAAAGCAAAGAACCCCGACCTTGATAAACACCTGGTCACTATAGACAAGAAGGTCAATGAGAGCGACCAGATCATTAATAATCTGCTTTTCTATTCGCGGTTAAAGCCGCCCCAGCATGAAGCTGTAAATATATTTGAAATAATCAAAGAATGTGCGGAGAACGTCGAGAAAAAAGGTACGAAAGCTGTCAGGATAGCCAGAAGCCTCGACGGGATCAGGGGGATTATTATAAAAGCCGATCCGATACAGATGAGAGAAGTATTCAACAATATCCTGAATAACGCCTACGATGCTGTCCTTCAGGAAAAAGGTCTGATCAGGATCTCCGTAGAAAATGAGGAAAAGTTCATCAGGGTTATTGTAGAAGATAACGGAGGCGGTATTGACAAAAGCTTTATAGACAGGGTGTTCGACCCGTTCTTTACCACAAAGGCGAAAGGTACGGGCCTCGGGCTTTCGGTTTGCCGGCAGATAGTCGCTATGCATGAAGGCGAGATAGGTATAAAGAGCGGATCCGACAAAGGCACGTCCGTAATGGTGCGTCTTCCTAAAAAGATATGATCTTTGCCGGCGATATTTCTTCTTGCGCATGTTAAGAGTATTTGATAATATTATAGTCACGCAGAAATAAAGTAGGGAATACAGGGCCCTGTTTTAGTAAGCAGGGCCCGTTCTATTTAAGAGGGCATTATGATATCTGTTGAAGACATATCGCTGCGTTATGGCGGCAGGACATTGTTCGCAGAGGTGAACCTGGCGTTCACTCCGGGGAACTGTTACGGTCTTATCGGCGCGAACGGTTCGGGTAAATCGTCTTTCCTAAAGATCTTGTCAGGGGAGATCGAGTCTACGACCGGCCATGTCATGGTCGCTCCGGGAAAGCGCGTAGCCGTACTTAAACAGGACCAGTCCGCTTTCGATGAATATACGCCTTTGAACACGGTCATTATGGGCCACAAAAGGCTGTATGATATTATCATTGAAAAGGACAAGCTTTATTCAAAACCTGATTTTTCGGATGAGGACGGCATGAAGGTGTCCCATCTTGAAGCCGAATTCGTAGAGCTTGACGGATGGAACGCCGAGAGCCAGGCGGCAAAACTTTTAAGCGACCTTGGTATAGAGGAGAAGCTTCATAATCTGTTGATGAAACAGCTCGAACCTGTCGAAAAGGTCCGGGTCCTTCTGGCGCAGGCTCTTTTCGGGAACCCCGATATCCTGATACTTGATGAGCCTACGAATAACCTCGATATCGAGAGCTGCATGTGGCTTGAAGAGTTCCTTTGCGATTTTGAAAATACCGCCATCGTGGTCTCGCACGACCGCCATTTCCTGGATAAGGTATGCACTCACATAGCGGATATAGATTTCGGCAAGATACAGCTTTATAAAGGTAATTTCACATTTTGGCTGGAGACAAGCCGCCTTGTCCTGCGCCAGCGCACTGAATCAAATAAGAAGATAGAGGAGAAACGCCAGGAAATGATGGCTTTTATAGCCCGGTTCAGCGCTAACGCCTCCAAGGCGCGGCAGGCCACGAGCCGGAAGAAGATGCTTGAGAAGCTTACTCTCGACGACATAAAACCGTCGTCAAGGAAGAGCCCGTATATAAAGTTCGATCAAGCCAGAGAGGCGGGCAACAACATACTCTCGATCGATAAGATATCCAAGACCATAGACGGGCAGCTAATGTTCAAAGACCTCTCTTTTGACGTTCAAAAGGGCGAAAAGATAGTCTTTATGGGGCACAATAGCCTGGCGAAGACGGCCCTGTTCCAGATATTGGCCGGTGAACTGGCCCCGGACAGCGGCAGTTTTACCTGGGGGACGTCGACGAACCGGTCATATTACCCCGCGGAGAGTTCAAAGTATTTCGATATGAACTGTGACCTGATAGGATGGCTGCGCCAGTATACCGAGGAGACCGACCCGACGTTCGTGCGCGGATTTTTGGGGCGCATGCTTTTTTCCGGAGAAGAGGTGTTAAAACCGGTGAACGTCCTTTCGGGAGGGGAGCGTGTCAGGCGCATGCTCGCGCGCATGATGCTTGCCGGGCCGAACGTGCTTATCATGGACGAACCGACGAACCACCTGGACCTTGAGTCCATAGAAGCGCTGAACCTGGGCCTCGAAAAATTCGGCGGCACCATTCTTTTTACTTCGCGCGACCATCAGCTGATCCAGACCGTCGCCAACCGCGTTATCGAAATAACCCCGAACGGGATCCTTGACCGGGCGAATACGACGCTCGATGAGTATCTTGCGGATGAGAACGTCAAAACCCGCCTGCGCGCTCTATATTCCCGCTGATCTATTTGTGGTATAATGATCATCCGTTAGGAAAGGAGCGGGCTGATGAAAATATCTTTTAGCTGGCAGGTTAAATTTGGGGCGATGCTTATCGGGTTATCGCTTTTTTTCTACCTTCTTCATTATGCTATCTTCAGGGACGCTCACCACATATTTTTTTATCTGATCAGCGACCTTGCGTTCTTGTTCCTGGATGTGCTCATCGTCATGCTGGTGCTGCACCGCATGCTTGAACACAGGGACAAACAGTCGATGTTAAAGAAACTTAACATGGTGATCGGGACATTTTTCAGTGAAGCAGGGACAGACATTTTGAAAAAATGCGCTCAGTTGGATCCGGGATTGCCGGGTATCGACAAAGGGCTTCTGGTAACGAATGACTGGACCGACAAGAAATTTGATGATGCGCGCAAACGCGTTAAAGGCCGGAGCGCCGAGCTGAACGCAAGTTCTGGGGATATTATGGACATAAAAGATTTCCTGATAGGAAAGAGGCCGTTCCTGCTCGGGCTCCTGGAGAACCCTAATCTGCTTGAACATGAATCTTTCTCGGAACTATTGTGGGCGGTCTTTCATTTGACCGATGAATTATCCCGTAGAAATGACTTGAGAGCATTGTCCGAGTCCGACCGCCGGCATCTTTCCGGGGATATTAAGAGGGTATATGGGCAGCTGATCGTCCAGTGGCTCGATTACATGCGGCACATTAAACGGGACTATCCTTATCTTTTTTCTCTCGCTGTCAGGACGAATCCGTTCGATCCTGACGCGTCAGTGGAGGTTAAATAGATGAAAATGAAACAATGGTATGAAGCATTATTCGAGAATTACGCTCACAAATACGATAAGGAATGCTTTGTTCAGGGGACTATGGGCGAATGCGATTTCATCGAGCAGGAAGCCGGGCGAAATAGGTCCATGAAGATCATCGATATCGGATGCGGTACCGGACGCCACGCTATTGAGCTGACCAAAAGAGGATATAAGGTGACCGGCGTTGATCTTTCTGAATGTCAGATCAAAAGGGCAAGGGAGAAAGCCAAAGAGGCGGGGGTGGCTATCGATTTCCAGACGCAGGATGCCCGCCGTCTATTGTTCGCCGGTGAATTTGATATGGCAATTATGCTTTGCGAGGGCGGGTTCTCTCTAATGGAAACTGACGAGATGAACTTCGAGATCCTGAAAAGCGCGGCAAAAGCGCTTAAAAGTAAAGGCAAGTTCATTTTCACCACATTGAACGGATTGTTCCCGTTGTTCCATTCTGTCAATGACTTCTATAAGTCGGCCGAGAATGAAGGCCAGTCGCAGTGTAAGGAGTGCTCCTTTGATCT
>Ga0172375_10010378_pt1 | contig 12095 bp, 14 predicted proteins | sample LakKiv1m_FD_114537 | JGI IMG/M metagenome (GOLD analysis project Ga0172375, IMG submission 114537) | Freshwater microbial communities from Kabuno Bay, South-Kivu, Congo - kab_092012_11.1m | ecosystem: Environmental > Aquatic > Freshwater > Lake | place: Democratic Republic of the Congo... | reverse complement strand
CTGGAATTGACATAGAGTTTTTATCCGTAACTAAACTAAATCATATCGATTTTCTGCTTTGAACTTTTATTATGGGACAAAATTGTACTTTAAAAAGAAATAAAAAGCAAGTTTAGTGGATCTAATAAATCCGTTTAAAATAAAAGAAATTTTAAACGTAATTCCATCTTAATGATATATCCAGGGCTTTGGAAGAATGAGTTAGCCAACCGAGAGAGATAACATCGGCGCCAGCCTGATCATAATCTTTGACATTATTTTCGTTAATTCCACCAGATAGTTCAAAAATAATTTCAGAACGACCTTTTTGTTTACGGATTGCCTTAATTGTTTTTTTGGCGATATGAGGCTTAAAATTGTCAAGCATGATAATTAACGGGGCAGAAACATTTGTTTTTTGGTAAAAATTATTTAGAAAATAAGCCTCTTTTTCCGTCTCCACTTCAATTTCAAAAGGATGTTTTGTCTGACTGTCTTTAATAAAGTTCAAAATTTTTTTTAAACTTTCAAGTCGAGTAAGATGTAAATTTTTTGTCATTATGTCAAGATGGTTATCTTTGATAAGAATTTCATCAGAAAGGGATAGGCGGTGGGTAAGACCGCCTCCGATAAATACGGCTTTTTTATCCAAAAGTCCCCATAAAGTCTTTCGGGTTGAAGCAAGAGGAGTCTTTAAATTATTTTTGTTAATTAAGGAATTAGTAGCGGTGGCGATACCGCTCATTCGTTGTAAAATATTCAAAACAGTTCTTTCGAATTTAAGAATTTCCAAAGGGTTGCCGAATAGTTCAATTAACAAATCTTTTTCCTTAATTATTGTTCCGTCTTTGACAATGGTTTTTGTTTTTAGATTAGTTTTTTCCCTGATGAGATATATTACTTCTTCAATTCCGGCAACGATTTCTGTTTGCTTGATAATAATAATGGCTTTTGTGTCTTTGTATTTTCCGCTAATGATTTTTGAAGTAATATCGTTTTCAACCAGATCCTGATTTGTTTGGAAGTCAAAAAGTTGCAGACAGGTTTCGGCATAAACTTTGTTTTTAGTCGTCAGAAAGCGACTTTTGTCAAAATATTGCTTAACTACGGTTTTCATAATTATTTAGAAACTGCAAACATTCGTTCAATCGGAATTCGAGCTTTATCAGCGATTTTTTTGGGGACTTTGACTTTAAATTCCAAATTAATCAGTGAATTTAAAAGTTTAGGAAGGGTAATCATTTTCATAAACTTGCAGACCATATCGTCGCGCAGAGAAGCGAAGTTTTTTTTCGGATTTTGTTTTTGAAGGCGGTAAATTATCCCGGTTTCGGTGGCCACAATAAAGTCAGATTTCTTCGAATGTTTAGCGTATTTTAACATGCCTCCGGTTGACAAAATATGAGTAATATTCTCCGGAATATCGCCATTGGCAACAAAATGCATACAGCTGGAGACACAACCGCACTCAGGATGAATAAGAAAATCGGCCTTAGGATTAGTTTTCATTTTATTTAAAACATCTTCCGGACGGACGCGGGCGTGGACATAACACTGCCCTGGATAAATTATCAAATCCCGGGCCGTTTTCTTCTGGACAAAAGCGGCCAAAAACATATCGGGGACAAAAATAATTCTTTTATTTTTAGGAATAGCGTTGACGACTTCAACCGCATTGGTCGAAGTACAGCAGTAATCAGATTCGGCTTTGACTTCGGCGGTTGTATTGACGTAGCTGACAACGACGGCATCAGGATATTTAGCTTTCCACCTTCGCAGTTCCAGAGCATCAATTGAGGCAGCCAGTGAACAGCCGGCATTAAAATCAGGAATAAGGATGGTTTTTTTCGGAGAAAAAATTGCCGCCGATTCGGCCATAAAATGGACACCGCAAAAAACAATCAGTTTTTCAGGTGAGTTTGCTGCTTGTTTTGAAAGTTCAAGCGAATCTCCAACAAAGTCGGCGATATCTTGGATCGCTGGGATCTGATAATTGTGAGCAAGGATGAGAGCGCCTCTTTTTTTCTTCCACTTTTTTATTTCTTTAATAAGTTGTTGATCATTCATATTTTTTATCACAAATGTTAAAAGCTCGGTATTAAATTTTTATGTCTCCGTGGGAACCCTCCCCCTTCGGGGGAATCCCAAGTCGCAAAAAATTTAATACGCTCGCTTTTGCTAAATTAAATATTTAAAAGCGAAGATACCTATTTTTGAGACTATCGCCAGGGGTCCCCTTTGGGGTGTGACGGTCGAAAAAATATGGTATCGAGCTTTAATAATTATTTAAATTTGTTATTTATTTTCGCGTGTATTATTATATGTTTCTATCAAATGAAAAACAAGTTTGATTATATTATCATCGGCACAGGTCTGGCTGGATTAACAACTGCACTTACTTTGGGTGATTCAGAAAACATTGCCATTTTTACTAAAAAAAATCCTTCCGACTCTGCTACCAATTTAGCTCAGGGAGGAATGGCGGCTATGGTTGGTGAAAATGATTGGGCTGATTGGCATATCAAAGACACTCTTAAAGCCGGGGACTATCATAACAAGAAAAAGGCTGTAACTTTACTTGTTAAAAACAGCCGGGAAGCCCTTCTTTGGTTAAAAAATCAAGGAGTTTTATTTGATATTAAACCGTCACTTGAAGCCGGTCATCGTTTGCCCAGAATCTTTCACACAACTGATTTTACCGGGGCTGATATAGAAAAAACCTTACTGAAAAAAGTTTCTGAAAACAAAAAAATAAGGATTTTCAAAGATTCTTTGGCCATCGACCTGATAATAAAAAATAAAATCTGCCAAGGAATTTTTGTTTTAACCGAAGATAATAAAATTACCCCGTTTTTTGCCAAAGCGGTTATTTTGGCGACGGGCGGCTCCGGACAGATCTATCAATGGACGACTAATCCGAAAGTTGCCACCGGAGACGGGACTGCAATAGCATCAAGGGCGGGAGCTAACCTGAGTGATCTTGAATTTGTCCAGTTTCATCCGACCGCTTTTAAAAAGAAAACTTCACCTCTGTTTTTATTATCGGAACGTCTGAGAGGAGAGGGGGCAAAGCTAGTTGACGAAAAAGGCCGCCGATTTGTTGAAGAATTAATTCCTCGCGATGAACTAGCTCGGACAGTATTTGAAAAACAAAAAACCTCTAAGGTTTTTCTGACAATGGCTCATCTTGATAAAAAAGAAACCATTAAAAAACTTCCCAATATTTACAAAAGATTAAAAACATACGGTTATGATTTGACAAAAGATCGTATTCCAATTATGCCGGCAGCCCATTATCAGTGTGGAGGAGTCACGACCGATCTTAATGGGAAAACATCGGTTAGAAATCTGTTTGCGGTTGGGGAAGTGGCGGCTACCGGAGTCCACGGCGCCAATCGACTGGCCTCCAATTCGCTCCTTGAGGCGGTTGTGTTTGGAAAGAAGGCGGGGGAATACATTAAGAAAAATCAAAAGTCAAAAATCAAAAGTCAAAAGTTACAATTCAAAAGTCAAAATTTTAAATTTAATCAAGAAGAAAGCAATATAATCGGAAAAATTAAAACGGATATTAAAAAAATAATGTGGGAAAAGGTAGGGATAGTAAGGACAAAAAAGGAACTTATTTCGGCATTAAATTATTTTGAAAAAATGAAAAAAGAAGTTGAAAAAATAAAAATATTTAATAATTTAAAGATTGATGAAATAATTAAGATAAAAGGGGATAATAAAGCACTAAAAAATTTATTTGAAGTAACCAATTTGGTTGAGGTCGCGATAGTTATCACCAAGGCCGCCTTAAATCGTCCCAAAAGTCTTGGCGCTCATTTTATTATTTAATAATTAATATGACGGGACAATATTATTTAATAATTTTGCATACTGGTCAATAAAATTTTTAAAAGCGCTAATCATTAAAATGATTGATAAAACGGTTAAAACAATAGAAAAAATCCCGATAGTTTTAATTTTTTTATCTTTAAAGCGAACATATTTTAAACCCCAACCTAACCCGAGAGGGGAAAGAAAAAAACTGACAAAGTAAATAAGAATTTGTTTGGGAATAGAAATCACGGATACTTTTTCTTTTAGTTCCTTGGCGCAGTTTGGACAAAAAAACCAGTCGCTCTGAATTTTAAACTGACAAACCGGACAGAAATTATTTTCCATATTATTTATTTAAAGATTTTTTGATGTAATCAATTGCTTCGTCAGGAGTATCGGCAAAATATAAAAATTTATCTAAGGATTTTGTCAGAAAACCGTCTTTTTCCATTCTTTTTAATTGAATTTCCAGACCTTTATAGAAATTATATATATTTAAAACAACAATCGGTTTCAGATGGATATCGTGTTTTTTAAGCTCGATTACTTCCGTTATTTCGTCAAAAGAACCGACTCCACCAGGTAGAAGGATAATGGCATCGGATTTTTTAAGAAGCAATTTTTTTCGTTCGGGAAAATCTTTGACAATCGTCATTTTATCAGCATTCATTCTTCGGTGATCCTTGAAAAGCTTGATCGTGACGCCAAATATTTTGCCACCGTTATTTTGGACAGAATCGGCGATAGTCTTCATTAATCCCTTGTTTCCTCCACCCCAAACCAGGTTAAAATTATTCTTGGCTATTAGGCGACCTAATTGTTTAGTACTTTCAATATATTTTTTTTCGACTTCATTGGTAGAGCAAAAAACACAGATACTTTTCATTTTTTTTGGGGTGACTGACGGGATTTGAACCCGCAACATTCGCCTCCACAGGGCGACGCTCTACCAATTGAGCTACAGCCACCAGTAACATTATTATAACTTAAACACTTTAAAAATGAATAAATAATCAAATAAACGAATAAGTAAATAAATAATTAAATAGGATAATAAAGAAATAAATAAATTAAAACATTTAATTATTTTGACATTCATTTTTTTATTTTATTATTTGTTTATTTAATCATTTATTTGTGCCTCTGTTATAATTAATGAATCCGCCCTGATAGTTTAGTGGTAAAACAAACCCTTGGTAAGGGTTAGACTGTGAGTTCGATTCTCACTCAGGGCTCAAAATTTGCCATTTGAAATTTACTTCTGATTTTGTTATCCTTTTTCCACTATGGAAATTAAATACTTAGGTCATTCGTCTTTCTTGATCAAAACCAAAATTGCCAAAGTGGTTACTGATCCTTACGATTCTGAATTGGTTGGTTTGAAATTTCCCAAAACCGAAGCCGACATTGTCACCGTTTCCCACTCGCATAAAGATCACAATCAGGTAAAAAATGTTTCTGGTATCAACGAAACGGATCCTTTAATCATTGATATGGCGGGGGAGTTTGAAAAAAAAGGTGTTCGGATTTTTGGTTTTCAATCCTACCACGATAAAACCAAAGGTTTAGATCGAGGGGAAAATATTCTTTATAAATTTGAATCCGAAGGTCTTTCTGTTCTTCACTGTGGAGACTTGGGAGTTATCCCGGAAGAAAGTTTTTTGGAATTAATCGGAGAAGTTGATATCCTGATGGTACCGACTGGTGGATTTTATACGATCGATTCTGACGAAGCGTTTCAATTAGTAAAGAAAATTGAACCAGCTGTAGTGATCCCAATGCATTATAATAATCCAAAATTAAACCAAAAAAATTTTAGTCAACTGACAGGTGTAAACGAATTCACGAAAAAATTTGGCCTGGATAATCCGTCACCCATCTCAAAATTGATCTATAAAAAAGAAGAAATAGAACAGGAGATGAAAGTGGTTGTGTTGGAGATATAACTTATAAATTCGAAGCACGAAACTCGAATATCGAAACAAATTCGAATTTTGAAATTTTAAAAATTGTTTCGGATTTTGGATTTCGGATTTCGATTTTTTTACAATTATGGCTACTTCAGAAGGTCTAAAAACCCCTCCTCATGATCTTGATGCGGAAAAATCAGTACTAGGTGCTGTTCTGATAGATTCCAGCGCCATTAATTTGGTGGCCGAATTTTTAAAATCAGAGCATTTTTACAGTCGTGAGCATCAGTTAATCTATTCGTCGATGATTACCCTTTTTGAGAAACAACAACCGATTGATGTTGTCACCATTCAAGATGAATTAAAAAAAACCGACTCTTTAAAACAAATTGGAGGAAAAAATTATCTATCAGACTTAATTAATGCCGTTCCTACGTCAGCTTATATCGAGCAGTATGGCCGGATTGTCAAAAACCACTTTGTGAAGCGGCGGTTGATTCAAATGTCTTCACGGTTAGTTGAAAAGTCTTTTGATACAAAAGGTGATGTAAAAAAATTATTAGATGATGCCGAAACGGAAATATTTTCTCTCTCGCAGGAACATCTTCGTCGCGACTTTATTCAGCTGAAAGAGGTTTTGGCGGAAAGTTTTGAACGACTTGAAGAGTTTGTGAAAAAAGGTTCTCACCTGCGAGGTGTGTCAACAGGATTTGTTGATCTCGATAATAGATTGGCCGGAATGCAGGATTCGAACCTGCTTATTTTGGCCGCCCGGCCAGGAATAGGAAAGACAACTTTGGCTTTAAACATAGCACTTCAGTCAGCGACAAAAAATAAAACTCCGGTAGGCTTTTTTTCTCTTGAAATGAGCAAGGAAGAATTGGTTGACCGACTACTCGTCGGTCAGGCTGATATAGACGCTTGGAGATTAAAAACCGGCCGACTATCGGACGACGATTACAAAAGATTAACCGAGGCAATGGGTGAACTATCCGAGTCGCCGATTTTTGTTGACGATACTCCGGGAGCTTCGATTTTGGAAATGAGGACAAAAGCCAGAAAATTAAAGATGGAAAAAAATATTAAACTTTTGATTGTTGACTATCTTCAGTTGGTTGATGCCGGGAAAAGATTTGATTCCCGAGTCAATGAAGTCTCTTTTGTTTCCCAAAACTTAAAAAATCTGGCCCGTGAATTAAAGATACCAGTGCTGGCAATCTCTCAATTGTCACGTGCGGTTGAACAAAGGGGGACTCGAAAACCCCAACTTTCTGATTTGAGAGAGAGCGGAAGTATCGAACAGGATGCGGATGTGGTCATGTTCCTTTATCTTGAGCAGGAGTCTGAAGATATTTTGGACCAGAACAAAAAACTAATAAAACTTTTTATTGCTAAACATCGAAATGGTGCAACCGGGGAGATGGACTTGATGTTTAGAGGCGATCGGGTTAAGTTTTATGGAGTGGAAAAGTAAAATTATTGATCGATAGAACAGAATTGATAACCAAGATTGAAAGGCATTCTTTAGTTGAGGATGATCGATTTTGACACAATTTTCTGAGAGAACAAGGGTTACTGAAGGAGAATTAAGAGTTAGGTATTAAGCGGAGAATCAATTTACTTATTAAATAACCAAGTAACGCACCGAAAACGACATCAAAAAAATAGTGGCAGTTTAAATAAATTCTTGAATAGGAAATTAATATCGCCACGGCGTAGTAAAACCGGTGGCGTTTTTTGTCAAAAAATGTCAATACGGTTGCAGCGGCAAAGGCAGTGGCGGCGTGGGCGGAGGGAAAAGAATAGTTCTTCGGACAAGAGAGGAAGCCCGTCTTTGCCAAGACTACGACGGGCAAAGGGCGAGGGCGAAGAAAAATATTTTTCAGAATTACATCAGCCGATAAAAAAGCGACCAAAAAAGAAACTGAAAATAAAATAATGAATTTTTTGTCCCGTTTGGCAATTCCAGGATTTTTTCTTTCTTCCAGTATTAATGTTAGAACAATCACAAATAGCCAGATGAAAATTGAACTGCCTTTGAGAGAAAAGAATGAAAATAAATAATCAAAAAAAATATTATGAGGAATAAATTTATTTAAAAAATTAGTAAAAAAATAATCAAAGAAGATGACATTGTTCATAGTTAATATTATAATTCATTATTTCAATGAAAAAAATTAAATTTATTATCTTTGATTTTGACGGAACAATTGCCGACACTCTTCCTTTCAGTTTTCAAAAATTTTTAGAGATGGCCAAACTTCTCCAAATTGATAACCTGAGTGATAAGCAAATAATTAATGAAATTAGGAATAAAAGCTATCAAGAACTATTAAAGGATAATTTTAAAAGATCTTGGTTAAAAATACCTTTTATTATCAACGTAATAAAAAATATGCAAGTAGAATTGGAAAAAGAAATTGAAAACATTAAGTTTTTTCCCGGAATAAAAAAATTTCTTTATGATTTAAAAAAAGAAGGATATAAGTTAGCAATTATTTCTTCAAATAGAAAGGAAAATATTAATAAATTTATAAAATTTAACAAAATTAATGTTTTTGATTTTGTCCATGGGAAGACTGACCTTTTCGGAAAATCAGATTACTTGAAAAAATTTCTTAAAGATTTCAGTTTAAAAAAATCTGAAGTAGTATATATTGGCGATGAAATCCGTGACGTTGAGGCTTGCAAAAAAGCCGGAATCAAAATAATTGGTGTTTCTTGGGGACTGCATACAGTCGAGGCTTTAAAAAAAGCTGGAGTTGACTATATTGCTTATAAACCAGTAGAAATTTTATCGATTGTTAATCAATAGTTGACTTTTCATTTTCTAAACATTATGATTTTAATCATGGATAAGAAAAAAATCTGCGTATCAAAAAATGTTTTATTCGTCATCTTGTTTATTTTTCTTATTTTTGGATTAGTTATTTTTTCAAAGCGATTATTAACAGAAAAACCTACGATTTTTTCATTTGCTCAGAAAAGTCAAAAAACATGTTTACCATGGGATTATAAGTGTTTATGTGGATTAAAAACTACGGGAACAATTTGTAAGCAGTACGCTAATATTAAAGGTCCAGTTGAAGGGCAATTTGATTGTCAGACGAAAAAACTAATAAGAAAATGTGATTTCGGATGTAATATTGACGGGATTTCTTGTAACACAATCGTATCAGTGTCAAAATATGATAAATTTTACGATAAAATATGCTCATATCAAGAAAAAAATACAGGTAGATTTAAATGTTTTAAGATAGTTGAGGGATCTGGTTACTATCAATTTGCCTGTGGAAGCAAAGACAGCAGATATTGGAAATGTGACGGTGCATGTACAAAAGAAGGTATCTGCGAGAAAATTATAGAATTTCCATTCTATACACAAACAACACCTAACACCTCTACGCCTACTCCAAAACCAATCCTAATACCTACGAGAATGCTTACACCAATAATAAATCCAAAAAACAATCTTAGATTGCAAGTATTAGCTGTACAAAAAAGTGGTGAATATATTGGTGACGCTCATATAGATTTTTATGATAACTCTGTAAAAAAGTATTATGGATTCCTTTACGCTTATGCTGGAGATGAAACAACTGAGTGTTATGGCAATGACGGATATAAAATTGCTCCTATTGGTGAAGTAATTTCCATAACAGAACGTATACCAACTTTTTCTCTGAAGTCAGAAAGAACGAGTAATGGGGTAACGTTATATTTTTTGTATCAACAAAAAAGATATGACCTTTTTACAATGGCAAAAAATGCAAATCATATTCGTATCGGAATAGATAATTCAAATATCCCAAATGTGGAAAAAATCGCTTGTCTTGAGGATTAGTTTTGGAATTAATAACTTCTATTATAAACAAAAATCTTGTTTTTTCCCTGAATAGTTTTCTCCTTATTTTTCAGGCTTTTGATTGAATACATATAACTGACGACGGAAAATTTTGATCTTTGACCTTGCCTGCCGGCAGGCAGGTCTTTGATATTTGACATTGTTTTTTCAAGAAACCAAGGAGAAATATAGAGATAAATAGTAAATGAATTAACGGGTTGAAGAGTTAACGAGTTAAAATCCATTGTAAAGATGTCTGCGTGAATAATTTTTATATTTTTTTTATTTGGGTGAAAAAGACGGCGAATATTCATAATTAAAATCAAAACAGGATTTATTTCTACAGCAATAAACTTAGTATTTAATTTTTTCTGGCATGATGATTTAGCTGCTTTGAAAATTACAATTCCGTCTCCGGCTCCAAGATCAATCACGGTCTGATTATTTTTTAGATTCAAAGCTTTAATAATTAACGGCATGTCAGCGGGTTGGGAAGGGAAATAGGGGATTGGAGATAAGGTTTTGGAAGAGAAAAGAAATAATATTGATCCAACTAGAAATACGATTATTATGAATATAAGCATTTAAGTGTTAAAGATTAAATATTAAATGTTAAATAAACCGTTAAAGATTAAATGACTAAACGCATATTTTTTTGTTTAATATTTTTTTAACCTTTAACCTTTAAAATTTAAGATTTATTACTATTGACTAATTCTATCAAGTCCAGTTAAAATGGTGACGGTTAAAGTGTATAATTAAGTATATTCAAATATGATTCAACTGATCATCGGCAGTCAATGGGGGGATGAAGGAAAAGGGAAAATAGTCGATATAATGGCAGAGAAAGCTGATTTGGTCATTCGATTTCATGGTGGCAATAATGCCGGACACACAGTCGTTGTTAATGGAAAAAAGTTTGCTTTTCATTTAATTCCTTCTGGGATCTTGCAAAAAAAACCGATTGTTGTTATTGCCAATGGTGTAGTTATTGATCCTGGCGTCTTGATGGAAGAAATGGCAATTTTTGAAAAAATGGGAATAGATTTAAAAAAGAAATTAATGATTTCTCCCCGTTGTCATCTGATTATGCCTTATCACAAAGAACTTGATCAAGCCTATGAAAATGCCCGGGGAAAAAATAAACTAGGAACAACTAAGCGGGGAATCGGTCCGGCTTATGCTGACAAAGTCAGTTATAACGGTGTGAGAATTTATGAACTTTTGAACTGGCCTTTGTTTGTGGAAAAATTTAAATTTCAGGCTCAAATAAAAAACAAAATTTTAGTTGCTTTTGGAATTTCTCCGATAAACGTAGAAAATTATTTACCAATTTACAAAAAATTAGCAGAAAAAATCCGTCCTATGGTCGGGGACACTTTTACTACATTTCAAAAAGCAATTAAACAGAAAAAATATATCCTTTTAGAAGGTGCACACGCAGTAATGCTTGATAATAATTTTGGGCTTTATCCGTTTGTGACAGCATCAAATGTTGTTGAAGGCGGCGTCAACATTGGTAGCGGGATTCCATCAAAAAAGATTGACGAAATTTGGGGAGTTGTCAAAGCTTATACTTCAAGAGTTGGCGGCGGCCCACTGCCAACAGAATTATTTGATAAGAGTGCCGACGACATTCGGGAAAGAGGTTTTGAATATGGGACAACAACCGGACGGCCGCGCCGGATTGGCTGGCTGGATTTACCGGCTGTCAAGTTTGCCTGTCTTTTGTCTTCAGTTAACAGAATTGCGATTACTAAAATAGATATTTTATCAGGACTTTCGCAAATAAAAGTCTGCGTTGGCTATAAATTAAATGGTAAAAAAATTGAATTCAGTCAATGTGGTTATATGGAATTGGAAAAATTAACCCCGGTTTATAAAAGTTTTTTCGGCTGGTCCGAGGATATATCAAAAATAAAGTCTTTTAAGAAATTACCAATAAACTGTCAGAAGTACGTCAAATTTATTGAAAAATATTTGGATGTTAAAGTAAAAATTGTGTCGGTAAGTCCAGATCGAAAAGCAAGCATATTTATTTAAAAATTATAAATTCCTGCCTGACGCCAGGTAGGGAAATTTTATTGATATGATGAACATACGTAAGAATCTCGGCTTGACCTTCGATGACGTTTTATTAGTTCCCCAAAAAACTGGTTTGGTTTCAAGAGGTGAAGTGGATCTTTCTACAAATTTAACAAAAAAAATAAAGTTAAAAATTCCGGTTATTTCTGCCAATATGGATACGGTGACAGAGTGCGAGATGGCGAAGGCATTAGCAAGGGAAGGCGGAATCGGAATTATTCACAGGTTTTTAACTATTGAAAAGGAAGCAGAAATGGTTGCAAACGTCAAAAAAGAGAAATTATTGGTTGGAGCCGCAGTTGGAATAAAAGATGATTATGTTGAAAGAACGAAAGCATTAATTAAGGCAGGAGCTGACGTAATTGTCATTGATATTGCCCATGGTCATTCGATTTATTTAATTAAAGTTCTAAAAGACTTGAAAAAACAATTTCCCAAAGTGGAAATTATTGCCG
>Ga0172375_10010377_pt1 | contig 12098 bp, 9 predicted proteins | sample LakKiv1m_FD_114537 | JGI IMG/M metagenome (GOLD analysis project Ga0172375, IMG submission 114537) | Freshwater microbial communities from Kabuno Bay, South-Kivu, Congo - kab_092012_11.1m | ecosystem: Environmental > Aquatic > Freshwater > Lake | place: Democratic Republic of the Congo... | reverse complement strand
GCCTTGAAGGATTCGATGGCCGGCCGCGAGCCGCCGACCGACAGAATCTCGCGCCAGAAGCGTTCGCCGGTTTTCGCATCGAGGACGGTACCCACCTCCGGCACAACTTCCTCGAAGGCGGCGTAGGCATCCGCCGACAGCACCTCGGCCCACTTGTAGCTGTAGTAGCCCGCCGCGTATCCGCCCGCGAAGATGTGCGAGAAGCTTTGCGGAAAGCGGTTCCACTCCGGCGGGAAGATCACCGCGACTTCCTTGCGCACTTCATCGAGCAGCGCGAGGAAATCCTTGCGCCCCTCGCTATACAGCCGCAAGTCGAACAGGGCGAACTCGAGTTGGCGCAGCGTGAACAAGCCGCTCTGGAAATTCTTCGCCGCGATCATCTTGTCGTAAAGCGCGCGCGGCAGCGGCTCTCCGGTTTCGACGTGTGCGGTCATGTCCTTCAGCACATCCCATTCCCAGCAGAAGTTCTCCATGAACTGCGACGGCAGTTCGACCGCATCCCATTCGACGCCGTCGATGCCGGAGACCGCCAGTTCCTCTACCTCGGTCAGCAGGTGATGCAGGCCGTGGCCGGTCTCGTGGAACAACGTCAGCACGTCATCGTGCGTGAAAGTGGCCGGCTTGCTCCCCACCGGTGCGGGGAAATTGCAGCACAGGTAGGCAACGGGCGTCTGCACCATTTGTCCATGGGTGCCGTCCAGCCAGCGCCGACTTATCGCATCCGCCATCCACGCCCCGCCACGCTTGGTCTCGCGCGCATAGAGGTCGAGGAAGAACTGGCCGACCAGCTTGCCCTGCCGTTCAATACGGAAGAAGCGCACCGCCGGGTGCCAGGTCGTCGCGTTGTCGGGCTTGATCTGCACGCCGAACAGCGTTTGGACGCAGCGGAATAGGCCGGCCAGCACCTTGTGCTCGGGGAAGTACTGCTTCACTTCGTCATCCGAGAAGGCATAGCGCGCAAGCTTCAGCTTCTCGGACGCCCAGGACATGTCCCAGCTTTCGAGTTTTTCGAGACCCAGTTCCTTCGCGGCGAATTCGCGCAGCTCGGCGAGGTCGCGTTCGGCAAACGGCCGCGCCTTCGCCGCCATGTCACGCAGGAAAGCGGCGACCTGTGCAGACGAGTCAGCCATCTTCGGCGTCAGCGACAGTTCGGCGAAATTGGCGAAGCCAAGCATCCGCGCTTCTTCGGCGCGCAGTTCGAGGAGGCGTTCGATCAACGGACCATTGTTCCATTCGGCCGTGCCGAACTCGGCGGCACGCGTCGCGTAAGCCCGGTACATGCGCGCGCGCAAGTCACGATCCTCAGCGTACTGCATCACCGGCAGGTAGGACGGCGCATGCAGCGTAAATTTCCAGCCAGGCTTGCCTTCTCGTTCGGCAGCGGCACGGGCGGCGGCCTTCACGTCTTCGGGCAGGCCGGCAATGCCGCTTTCTTCATTCACCCATTCGGCATGAGCGTTGGTGGCATCGAGCAGGTTTTCTGAAAACTTCGCCGCCAGCGCGGACAATTCCTCCTGGATTTCCTGAAAACGCGGCTTTTGGTCCGCCGGCAATTCAGCACCGGCGAGCCGGAAATCGCGCAACTCGTTGTCGATGATGCGCTTGCGCGTCGCGTTGAGCGTCGCGTATTCGGAGCTCGCCGCCAGCGCCTTGAACTTTTCGTAGAGCGCTATGTTCTGGCCCAGCTCGGCGAAGAAGCGCGTTACCTCGGGCAGCATCGCGTTGTAGGCTTCGCGCCATTCCGGAACGTCATTAACGCCATGCATGTGCCCGACGACACCCCAGGCCCGGCCGAGCCGCTCGCCGGCATCGGTCATCGGCTGGACGAAGTCGTCCCAAGTCGGCGGCGTTTCGGGAAGCTCCAGCCGCGCCAGCAACGCGCGGTTTTCATCGAGCAGTTGGCGGATGGCCGGCGCCACATGTTCGGGCACGATCTCCGCAAAGCGCGGCAGCCCGGTAAAGTCGAGTAATGGATTCATGATTTTGATCTTGAGGCGGGATGGCAAAAATCAATGCAACCGGTGCCGTCCCGCCAGCGCCGACTTTTAACGGGTCAGCCTTTCCAGCGCTTCGCGGTATTTCGCTGCGGTCTTTTCGAGAATCTCGGCCGGCAGTTTCGGGCCAGGCGCCTGCTTGTTCCAGTCAAGCGTCTCGAGATAGTCGCGCACGAACTGCTTGTCGAAGCTCGCCGGGCTGGTGCCCACCTTGTACGTATCGGCCGGCCAGAAACGCGACGAATCGGGCGTCAGCACCTCGTCGATCAGATAGAGCTTGCCGGCTTCGTCAAGCCCGAACTCGAACTTCGTGTCGGCGATGATGATCCCGCGCGTCAGCGCATAAGCCGCCGCTTCGCTGTACAGGCGCAGCGCCGCATCGCGCACTTGTGCGGCCAGCACTGGCCCGAGGGTCTTTTCGACCGTGGCGAAGTCGATGTTCTCGTCGTGCGTGCCCAGTTCGGCTTTGGTGGATGGCGTAAACAGCGGCTGCGGCAGTTGCTGGGCCATCTGCAGGCCGGCCGGCAGCGCGATACCGCAGACCTTGCCGGTCGCCTGGTAATCCTTCCAGCCCGAACCGATCAGGTAGCCGCGCACCACCGCCTCGATCGGCAGCGGCTTGAGACGTTTGACCACGATGGCGCGCCCGCGCACCTGCTCGCGTTCGTTCGGTGCCACGACAGTTTCGGGATCGATGCCGGTGAGCTGGTTGGAAATAATGTGGCCGAGCCTGCCGAACCAGAAATTCGCCACGGCGGTGAGCACCTCGCCCTTGCCTGGAATCGGATCGGGCAGGATCACGTCGAAGGCCGACAGGCGGTCGCTGGTGACAATCAGCATCTTGTCATCGCCGACTGCATAGTTGTCGCGCACCTTGCCACGGCCGAGCAGCGGCAAGCTGGTGATAGTGGATTCGTAGAGCGGGGTCGTCATGGTCGTAAGCGAAGAAGTTGTCACTAAGTTACAGGCTTTATAAACCAAAACGGCCCCCGTTGCCGGGGGCCGTGAAACTGGTGCTGCTGGCCGGAATCGAACTGGCGACCTACTGATTACGAATCAGTTGCTCTACCGACTGAGCTACAGCAGCGCGGGGCCGCATTGTAGCGCAAACGGTTTCTTACTTGACCATTTCCCGCCAGATCGCCCGTTTGGCCTTGAAAAGGCCTGCATCCGGGGCAGGAGCAATTGGCATGACTTGCGGTGTAGGGTTGTCCGCGGTGACTGTGGACACCTTGATGCGATCGCTCGTCGGTACTCCTGGCTTGGGAGGCAAGACGACTACATTGATACCGACTATTGGCGAGTTGGTTTTGACACTCGCACTACTCGCGCCTGATATTTCACATCCACTCTTGTAATCGACATAGTTGAGCCACCCGTAGCCCCCCGGATTGCATACGCCGCTGCCCGGAACTGTCGTCGGTACCAATAACGTACCAAACTGTAATTGCGGATTGACATTGGCACGCTCGCTGGCGTTGGTAGCACTGTCCTTATCGGGCAACTCGAGATAAAAGCCTCGGTCGGTCGAGAAATTAACTTTGCTGCATGAGGCATCAGGAATAGTGCGAACCGCCCCTGCGTTCGTAAAAACCTGCTCGACCATTTTGTCCGATCCGCTTGTAAAAAGGCGCGGGCTATTGAGTGTTACGGTCGCGTTATCATCTTTGATGGCGTAAATCGTTTGAGTTTGCGTCGTTGTCAGGTCCGCAACCTCAAGATACTTGCCCGTAGCCACATACACAATCCGTTTGCCATTGATCGAACCAAGTTCGGGCCGCGTAGTTATGGGCTGCACTTGTCCACTCGTGTCTTTCAAGATGGCAAACCGCAAAATATTGCCGGTCGTCATATCGAAACGCCATAGATTGCCTTGCAGATCACCGCCATAAATCCAAGTGGCCGTATTGTCAGTCGTGGCATTATCGGCCCAAGCGGAAATTCGGCCCAAGCCACTCGGCGTAACGGTATTACCAACTCCAGTTCCAAGCTTCGACAGTACTGTACCGGTCTGGGCATCAAGAACAAACAGATAACCCTTGCCATCACCCGGGCTGACGTTGTTATAACCGGAGGTAACAAGAGCAACCCACTTTCCGTCTGTCGGTCGCTTGGTCACTATGGCATCGCTGAAGCTGTAGCCGATGTCGTTATCATTATCTGGCGTGAATTCCCAAAGCAAGGATGGATTTGCAGGATCGGTCACTTCCAAGGCGAAATATCCCCGCCCACCACCTCGCAGACTACCAATGAGAATCGTATGCCAGCTGCCATCACTAAACTTGGCATCAGAAACGGTCGTCCCACCATTGACATAATAAGTATGTAGAGTGCTGTAATTTTTATCTGCGAGCTTCCAGAGATTGGGAATCACCACTGTTGGCACATAAGCCCACAATTCCTGTCCGGAAACCGCATCAAAGGCATGCAACATGCCATCGTTAGCGCCAAGGAAAACAACTTGTTGCCGCCCTGCTTGTGCCGCAGCAAAAGTCGCATAGCCCGTATCCGTATACGAATAAGGTGGCTTGCTCAAATAAGCCGGCTGCGACTCAACCGCATCACCCATCACCGCTTCGCGATAGCGGTAGATTCGATTGTTTGCGATATTACTGGCTCGATCTTCAAAACCCGTCTGGCCGCGCAGGAAATCGACCAATGTGTTGCCATTCAACAATGCTTGCTGAGTGGGTGAAAGTACCGCCGCCTGGCTCAGATTGCCGTTGAGGAAGACGTTCGAGAAATTCGCCCCCAGCCCCGCAGCGCTAACGTTGGCATAGGTAAAACTGGCTAGGCTACTGCCCAGCTTCATTTTAATGTTACGCGTATCAGAGGCCGCTGCCACTTTACTCTTCAATGTACCAGTGCAGGCCTTATTGACTTCTACTTTACAATCGGTACCGACAAGAGTGCCGTTGAGACAGGTCGTCTGGCTCGGCGTCACGCAATACCAAGTATTTGAGCCACCGCTGGTGTCATTCTCAAGGAAACTTGGCGCGCTACAGGCATCGGCAATCACATCTTCCACGCACCAATCGGCCTGCTCGCTGGTTGCTCCCGTATTGAGATCCATCAACCGCTTTTCCAGATTTCCATACCATTTAGCGGTGGTATAGCTCGCGACGAATACGGCATTGTTCCCTGTTACCGGGTTGAGTGTACTGGTCGCCGCTGCTGCGCCTGATCCGATCTTTGCCGAAATCGCGGCTAGTGCGGCACTCAGACCATTAATGATGTCATTGGGATTCTTCGCGCTGAAATACTGCCCTTGCCCATTGACGGCAGCATGCCAGAGATCGTCGATGCGTTCCTGTTCGGTATTGGTAATCGGGTTGGGCCAGTTCTTGCCATTCAAACCGTTTTTCAGGTCGTAGAAATCGCCCGATGTTGCGGTCAGATAGTCGCTTTGATAATTCAGCGTTCCATCGGCACCCAGGCCAATCGTGAAACTGGTCATGTGCTGCTTGACGTTGGTGTCGGTAGGACTGACGAAGACGTTGTCCTCGCAAACATTAAAGGTTGCTGGAGTACTGCACCCCGTGGACGCGCCCCCCGTACATACCGGCCCCCCTGTACAGTTGCTCAACGTAGAATTGCGCAAATCGGTATCGTAATAATACTTGGCGATATCGGCGAGGGAGTCGGAACTTGCCGAGGGGCCTTCAAACATGGGGCGTGGCGTGGTTCCGCCATCCAGGTTGCCGACTCCGGCATTATTCGCCAAGTTGTATTTACCCGTCGAACTGTTCCAGTAACCATCGGTAGAAAGAATGGAAAAGTTCTGCTGGCAGGAATATTGGACTGGATCGAGTTGGCCAGAATTCTTGTTCGCGAATAGCCTGCCGACTTTTCCCAATGAGTTTTGCAAGGGGGTTCCACCGCTGGGGTTGGCCGAAAAAAGCAATGAGTACCAAGCGTTCCTGTGCGCCAGCTCGAATTTGTCGATATGCAAGAATTTCGTACCGTCGGTCACTCCCGTGTAGTTGATCCTATTGAAGCCAACACGGAACTTGTTGCTGATACTCTTGAATGCCCGGCTTACTCCCGATTTCATGGACTGCATGCGGGTGTGGTAATAAGTAAACCAGTTCGCGAAATTGGTCATCTCCTCGGCATAAGTACAGGACGTGCTGGCACAATCCGTGCGCGATGCAGCCTTTGACGCAGAGCCGGGGTAAGCGTAATTGGGTGTCGTGCTCACGATGCTTGTATAAACGACCGATCCAGGCACCTCTGCAATGGAAAGCGTTTTGGTTCCAGATGTTTTGGTCACCGTTGGCACAACGGTTACCTGAAATCCGTTTGGCGTCGGCGCATAGATTGTCACGACGTAACGGGAATCCGTCGATGAGTATTTACCCGAGGTCGCCTGGTAACCCGAGACCTGGCAATTACCCACTGCAGTGCTGGTGCAATCGTTAATCTTGTCACGGATTCGACTAGCGACCGTGCTGGTCGTGCTCGACCCGGAAGTCGATCCGGAAAGAATTTCCTGAGAATTGATCTTGACGCTCGAAACAACTGTCGAAGAGTACTCTGTGCCAACTACCAGAGTAAAAACCCCAGGGTAGCGCGGATACAGGTATGTGCCGGTACGCATTGCCTGGCAATTCGTCAGGGCACGATCCGTGCACCAGCGGAGCAGACCCGGATGAGGGTTTCCTGTCGTCGGTGCTGTCATTGTTGAACAGTTTTTCAGGTCAGTGGCGGTACAGTATTCTCCGGCGACAAAAGCATAGTACCTTGCCTTACCCCCGGTCAGATCGCATGTTCCACTGGCTGAAGTACTCGTCGGCGCACTGCCGTCCGGACAAAGTTGGTCAGGGCGGCTATCGACATTGGCACTATTGCCCATGACACCGTATGCATCATAGGGGACGGAATTCCAGCCGGATGTCTTGCTAGGATAAGCAGTGGTGTTCTGCGTACCATCTGCATTGAAATAAACAGGTGGCGAATAGGTAATTGCCGGGTTGTAGTAGACGCCGTTCCACGCCGAATTCAAATACAGATAAGGAGTACTGGAGCGGGAATAGTCGTAACCGACCCAATCCGGCATGAAGTCCCAGTCCATACTGCCGGAATCGTCCAGCGTGAACATGATGTTGGGCAGGACTTGGGTAGTCGTTGCGTTTGCCAGTGGAGCCGTCGCCAAACTAAGGGAAGCTGCCTGCGTTTGGGTTGCCAAAGAAATACCGAGAATAAGAGACAACCAGATGGATGACTTAAGTTGCAAGGGTCGATTGTTCATGTCGGACTCCTAATAGGCGTAAGCCTGAATGTAACTAAGGGTGTTCTTCGGCCCCTCCACTCGGGCCGTGACGCGGTAAATAGGGCTGCCAGCCAGGTTCGCCTCTGGCGGTGGAAGATAATCTGTGTGGATACCCTTATCCATCCCAGCCTCTACCATCCCGCCAAACAAGCAATCGTTTTCAGAAAGCAGTTGGTTGGGGGTCCTGCACATGCGCTGGATGATGTAGCGAACGGTATTGCCCGTCGGTTTGGTGTGAGCAGCATCGTAATATTCTTTGCCTTGAGCATCGTATAGGGTGCCGCTGGCTGGCGCGCTGGCACCCGCCGCCCAGGTGGCCGTCGCGAACAAATCAAGCGGCACGGCTTCGTTGATGCTCGAATAGTAACCAGCAGCAATATTGTCGTTGTTGAACGGGTGCAGGGGATCGACCCTTGGGTCGGAACCATTCATGGCTGCCGTGTTGGAAAGCCAGGCAATCGCACCCTCCGGCCCACTGTCGCCAGAGGAAACGGTTCCCTGCTTGAAAGCAAGGTTGCCTGCAATGAGGGTACCCGTGTCCACGGAACGAATCAACGCAACGGCAGCGAGAGACATCGCTACTAGAGCGATCAGCGCCAGGAACAGCACCACGCCACGCTGCCCGTTAAAACACTTCTTCGAGATTTTAGAGTGGTTCATGGCTAGCTCAGGGTATTGAACGACCAGATGACGTTGCGCAAAGGAATGATCACCTCAAAAACCCGATATCGATAGTGCTGCCACTCGGGATCGTTCGACAGATCAATAGCAGGCGCGGGCGATAGGGGATCACCCTCCCAAGCGCAAATGCCGGTCGGATTCGGTGCGGTAGTGGAGCTACAGGCGGTAGACACGACATCCTTATCCCAAAGACCGTTACGCGCCACCACGGCTACCCGGATCGCCTTGATACGGTTGCGATCGTCTCGAGACGGAGTAACAACGGTATTCAAAGCCTTAGTGAGACTGTAATCTTCCAGGCCAGCGATATCGACAGGATCGACCCAACGAATGATTGCATTGCTGCTTGGCGATGCCGACAAGCCATATTGAGCCTGGATATTCACGATACCCGCGACAAGCGGAGAACCATTGCGGGAAAGGGCGTTATTGACAACCGAATAACTGATTTCCGTCCACGCGCCCAAACATGCAATGCTGACGTCTTGCGCCGTACTGTTGATGGTCGGGGCATTCAGAAAGGTGATACCAGTCGTACCGGTCAGACTGGCAACCCGCTCGAGATCGCAGGTCGCTCCTTTAGTCAGCAAAGCAATATCGTTCGCCTTGCAACCCAGATTGTTCTTCACGACGGCTGCCGTGCCAACAACGCTGTCGGCGACGACCGGCACTCCGCCTGTAGCGGTATCTCCATAAGTCACGAGGATGGTATCGCTCGCCCCTGGCGCAACACCCCCATCAAGAAGCAATAGCGGATACATGCCGATTTCCGGGGTTCCGGCGTTGTTGTCATGGTCGATCGTAGGAATTGGATCGCACAGCAAAGCTGGATGGCTGGTACTTAACAAGGGTAGGCCATAACCTGCGCCAGCCACATCGCGTTGGATGTTGTAAAGCGCAACACTGCCATTGGTCTGCGCGTCGGCACCGCCGGTGGTGGTGCGTTTCTGACCTTCGAAAGTTTCATAAACTTGCATGATGATGACGGTAGCCAGCATGGCAATCACCATGCCGACCAGTAATTCGATCATGGTAAAGCCATGCTGAGGATGATTGCGCGAAAGGATCGGGTGGGACATGCTAGGCACCTCCCACCACGCGCGCGACAGCCATGTGCTGATGTATCTCGATATTCGCCGGATCACCCGGCGGCTGCCAAGTCACCAAGACCATGAACTCACCGGGAGACACCTGCACGGTATAACGGATGCCATTAGGAAGCAGACTGGACAAGTCTTTGCCCGGATTCCCTAAGGGATCAGCCGGATCACCCTCGCTCAACAGGCCGTGATTGATTGGATCTGTACCCCAGATTTCCGCGATTCTTTTTTGAGCGATCAGGCTCGCCTCGGAGCGATATTTGGCATCCGAGGTATTGCTGATCATGACGGCCTGAAGGCCTACCAGCGCAAGGATACCGATTGAAAATATCAGGACGGCGATCAAGGTTTCGAGAAGTATCACGCCACACTGCCCAGATAGACTTTTTCGTTGTTGAGCCATGATGTTACCTTCAGCAAGCGCGCGGATCAGGCGCAGTTGTGTTGGGGTCGCACATCCGGACATTGCCGCCCGCATCGACGGTAACACGCAAATCCCTGCTCTTTGCAGCAGGCAGATCGGTGGTGTCGACCGCAAAATTGATCTGCGCGCCAGCTGGCGATGTTTTCATGCCGTAATTATCGAACACCACAGTAGGGCCATCACTAGGCGTAACCGTTGTGCCAGACGAGGACCCCTCTCCGCTTGCGCGTAACTGAATGGGGTTGGTATTGGGGCAACCGGGCGTGACTGCTACGCAACTCACTGTCCAGCCAGAGTCAGTTGCTGCTCCCTTGACGAACTGCACGGATGCATTCCTGCTTACAGCTTCATTACGCGCCAATTGCAAACCATTGACTATCGATTCCGCTGCATTACGAATTCGTGAATTGATAAGCCATTCTGAAAATGAAGGCATGGCTAGCAACAGGAAGATTGAGACGATGGTAATGGCAACCATCAACTCAATGAGGCTGAAACCATTTGTCTTGGATAGACCAGATCCCATCAACAAGTCCCGCCCTTCTTGTCCAGCCAGCAAGTTAGCCCTGCAGTTCCATCCGCTATTGAAGTCTTGGTATTGTTCTGATCAATCGTATATTGATAACCGCTCATGCCGGAATTTGCTGCCGGCGTAGCCGTAATTGTGTAAGTAATTGCCGTATGGTTTGATAGCGCATAATTCCAATATTTTGTCGCAGCCACCTTCAATGTAGCGCCGACGTAGGTTCTATTGTCTTGGAAAAACTGCTCCATCCGAACTCGCTCTGAAGCGAGATTCGAGGTGGCTTCCTGAACCTTGGTACGACGTATGTAATCCTGATAAGAAGGCAAAGCCACTGACGCCAAAATGGCAACGATCGCCACGACGATCATTAGTTCGATCAGGGTAAAGCCGCGCTGGACTGTCTTCATTAGCCTGCTCCTTTTCCTCACATGTAACTCTAATTTCACCTGATCGCATATGCCAGCCGAAACCGATAAACGGCTCATTTCAGGTTGCGAACGGTCAACCAGTTATCACAACAAGCTGGTTGGTATGGGAAAGCTGACACCTTCATCCTGCCGAGAGATATCAGGGATTTTCGCTCCAGTTAGCGTAGCAACGGCACAAGCGACCTCATCGACCAGGGGCTCGGGGGCCGACGCCCCTGCGGTGATGCCAATTGTGTTTGTGTTGACAAACCACTGGGGCTCGATTTCCATTGCACGGTCGATCAGATAGGCGCGCACGCCTTGCTGGACAGCAACCTCGCGCAGTCGATTTGAATTGGAACTATTGCTGGAGCCAACCACGATGATGACATCGCATGTTTCGGCCAGTCGCCGGACAGCATCCTGCCGATTCTGGGTCGCATAGCAGATGTCATCCTTTTTCGGGCCAACGATGTCAGGAAAGCGCGTTTTCAATTCGCTGACGATTGCGGCGGCATCATCTACCGACAGGGTAGTCTGCGTAACGTAAGCCAGGGGTGCCGTCTCGCCAGAGCCGACTTTCAAGGCCACGGCATCGGCTACGCTCTCGACAAGGTGCATGCCGCCGTTGCTCTGCCCCATCGTCCCCTCGACTTCGGGATGTCCTTTGTGACCGATCATAACGACTTCGCGTCCATGCTTGCGATGGCGCTCGACTTCAAGATGTACCTTGGTCACCAGCGGGCAGGTGGCATCGAAAACTTTCAGGCCACGTCGATCGGCTTCGGCGCGGACCTCCTTCGACACACCGTGCGCGCTGAAAATGACGGTCGCGCCGTCGGGTACTTCGTCCAACTCATGGACGAAGATGGCACCCTTGGCCTTCAGATTGTCGACGACGAAGCGGTTATGCACGACCTCGTGCCGCACGTAGATCGGCGGGCCGAATTTTTCCAGCGCACGCTCGACGATGGCGATGGCGCGTTCGACGCCGGCGCAGAATCCGCGGGGATTGGCGAGCAGGATTTCCATCAGAGGATGCCGATGACTTCGACCTCGAAGCGGATCGACTTGCCGGCGAGCGGATGGTTGAAGTCGACCAGCGCGGTGTTGTCGTCGATCTCGCGCACGAGTCCGGCGAATTTTGCGCCATTGGGAGCCGCGAACTCAACCAGCGACAGCGGGCCGATGTCCGCGCCACCGTTTGGCAACTCGCTTATGGGCAGGCGCTTCACCAGTTCCGGATTGTGCGAGCCGAACGCCTGCGATGGTTCTAGCAGGAACACATGGCGCTCACCGACCGGCAGGTCTTCGAGGCAGGCTTCGAGCGTGGGCGCGAGCTCGCCACTGCCCAGTTGCAAGGTCGCCGGTGTGCTGCCGAAGGTGGATACGACTTCGGTATCGTCAGCAGTTGCGACACGATAGTGGAGTGTCACGAAGCTGTCGAGCTTGACGCACTCAGTTGCGTTTTGGGTCATGGGATTTTTGCGTGAGTTGTTGCCAGAGCAATAGTACGACACCGACCGTAATAGCCGAATCGGCGACGTTGAAGGCCGGCCAGTGCCAGCCGGCGACATGGAAGTCGAGGAAATCCACTACCGCGCCGAAACGGATGCGGTCGATGACGTTGCCGAGCGCACCGCCGAGTACCAGCGCCAGTGCGGCGGGCATCAGTCGTTCCCGCGCATGATGGC
>Ga0172375_10010376_pt1 | contig 12098 bp, 9 predicted proteins | sample LakKiv1m_FD_114537 | JGI IMG/M metagenome (GOLD analysis project Ga0172375, IMG submission 114537) | Freshwater microbial communities from Kabuno Bay, South-Kivu, Congo - kab_092012_11.1m | ecosystem: Environmental > Aquatic > Freshwater > Lake | place: Democratic Republic of the Congo... | reverse complement strand
TCTGTCGCTTATAACAGTTCTCCTTTATGGTGTCTCTGTCTCCAACTTTACTCGCGTTTACTTTCTCTCCGCTTTTCAGGAAATCTCCTTAGTTTTTTTCTCTCTTCTATCTCTCCTTTTTTATCTTAAGAAAGATTCTTCAAAAAATTATTTTTTATCACTTTTATTTTTTATTGCCGCTCTTCTTTCAAAAGAAACGGCGGTTACTCTGCCTTTAATTTTTTTACTAACTGATTGGTATAAAAAAAGTTTTAAGTTAAAAAGATTTTTACCTTTTATTGTTATCTTGGTTATTTATCTGTATCTCCGTCTGGCTATCTTTGGTTCTGTTAGTGGCGACAGCTATCTTTGGTCGCTTTCACCAATTAAAACCATCAACACCTTTTTTTGGTATCTCCTCTGGTCGCTTGGTGCTCCAGAGACCCTAGTTGATTATGTTGGCAATAATCTTTATGTTCTCCCTCGATTTTTTTCTGATTTTGGCCCTTGGGCATATACGATCTTAGTTCTCCTTTTTAGTAATATTATTTTCATTACCTCTTTAATTATTAGAAATGTTCGCCTTATTTTCAGTCGAATCAACCTCTATGCTGCTACCTTTTTTATTATTGCGCTTCTGCCGGTGTTGTTTCTGCCCTGGCATAAATTCACCCTAGAACTGGGGTTACCTCTTATTGGTTTCTGTCTTTTTTTGTCCCTAATATTTAATTATCAAAAGAAACTTGGCTTTATTGCTATTTTTCTCTTTTTGCTCCTCAATCTCTCAATGCATTACTTTACCTACGAGCGCCATTATGCTGTTAATCGGGCTAAAATTTCTCAACAAATTAGCCAATATTTTTTAGAAAACTACCCTAACTATCCCGAAAATTCATATTTTGAATTTATTAACGACACTGAGGATTACGGTTCGGATTGGGGCGCTTCCAAGCAAATCTCTCACATCACCAGTGGCTCTAATCTTTTTCAGATTATTTACAACAAACCAGAAATTAAAATTTATTTTGCCGATTACTCTGAAGAAAGACCAAAGGACAAACAAAGAATTGAAATTAGCACTAAACAATTTTTCCAGTAAAATAATTCTAAGTGATCAGAAAATATTTTCCGAAACGCATTTTATTTGGTGTTAGCCTGATTTTTTTATTTTTAGTCGCTTTATTTTTACGCTTTTATCGTTTAGACCAAAATGTTCCTCCACTTTATGCCGATGAAAGTGGTGGACACTATCTCCTTTTTTATCAAGTAGTTAATAATGTCCCCAACTTTTTTGCTAATCTTTATAACAAAATTTTTATCGGCACTTTTAGCCTGACCTGGCTTTTTGGTTTAACCCCCTTGGGTGTACGAGCTGCCTCGGCGATTTATGGTTCTTTGGGGGTTATTACTATTTATTTTTTTGCCAAAACAATAAAGATTAGCTCGCTTAACTCGTATTTAATTGCTCTTTTGTCGGCCGCTATTGTCACTTTGTCTCCCTGGAGTTTTAACTTAAGTCGTTTGGGACACACACATATCCCGATAGTTGTTCTTCTGGTATCTCTTCATTTTTATTTTTATTTAAAGGCCAAAAAAATTTATCAGTATTTTTTATCTCTTTTACCATTACTTTTAACTCTCTTATATTATCCGTCAACTGTAATTTTAGTTACCGGAGGTTTATTACCCGTTTTAATTGAAACTTGGAAACTAGGTAGTAAAAAACAAAAACTGATAGCCGTATTTGTTGTTAGTCTTTGTTTTATTACCACTGCTACGGCTTTCGTTTACCGTTTTAAAGGCTTATCTATTTTAAGTCGCGGCCTTGATCTAGCTATTTGGCGTGATGTTAATGTTACTGCCGACAGCAATCTTTATCGCGGATTAGCTCGCTTCTCAACGCCATCACTATTCTCCTTTAATCTTGAACCGGAAGTTTTAGGCAATAAGCTTGTTTACAATTATCCCATTTCCATTATTAATGTCTTTACTCGGAATTATCTATCTTTCTTTTCACCTGACTTTTTATTCTTAAGAGGCGATCTAATCATGCGTCATTCTACCAGCCAAGTTGGTGCTTTTTTGCCTTTTCTACTACCGTTTATGATTTTTGGTGCTTTTAAATTTTTTCAAAACGCTAATCGAAAAACTAAAAATCTCATTTTAATCTGGATTTTAATTTCTCCATTACCTGCGGCTTTAACCAAGGATGGTGCTGGCTATATTTTACGCGCCGTTACCTTAATGCCCATTTTGTCTTATTTTTCGGCTCTTGGTTTAATTAGCTTTTTTAATTTAATTCGTCAAAAACTTTTTAAATGTCTATCCATTTTTATCTTAATTTTTATCAGTCTATTTTCTGCTTATTATTATTTTTATGGCTATTTCCACGTTTATCCGGCTCTTTCAGTCAATAGCTTTGAATTTGGTTTTAAAGAGTTGTCTGATTTTCAACAAATAAATCAGAATAAAAGCTTGCTTATTATCTGGGATGGATTTTACCCTAAGGGCCAATTCCGTTTTTGGCAAAGAACAAACTATCAAAATTATTTAAAATTTACACCCCAAGAAGTCGTAATTAATAATTCGATTTTTTATCAAACTTACGAAAATCTTTATTTCTCTTTACCGAAAAACATTGTTGATTTGAAAAATTTTCTTAATGAATATCACCCCCAGTATATAGTTTTTCCTGAGTCTTTTTTGATTAATAATTCTCAATATCGCAATTTATTTTCTAATCCGATTAAAATAATTAATTGTCCAGACCAAACACCCGCCTTTATTATTTATCAGAATTGATGCTTGTCAGATTAAAAAAAAACATTTTATCGGCAACCTTCAAAGATACTTTAATAAGTCTTTCTGGTAATGGTATTACTGCTTTTGGTGGTGCTTTTTTTACTATCATCTTGGCCCGAGCCCTCTCTCCGGATAATTTTGGTCTCTTTTCTGCTCTTTGGGCTCTAGGAATTTTATTAGCCAGTTTGGGTGATTTGGGAATTTCTGCTGCCTTAATCAACTTTCTTCCCAAGGTTAAAGATGATAAAAAAGCAATAATTTCACTTACCTTTTGGTTGCAGCTTGCCAGTGCTCTTCTCTTGGGGCTAATTACGATTAATTTTCTTTTTTTACGCCAGACAATTATCCCCGGTTCAACTTCAGGGCAATATTTATTATTAGGCTTTTTGGTAGCTATTTTAATCGTTGAAGCTTTTATTCAAAATATTTTCACCGCTGAGAGAAAATTTATCATTACAACTTTTCTTCAAGCCACCGACTCATTAGTTAAACTTACTATAGTAACTGTTTTGTTTTTCAAGGGTGGCTTAAAAATTGAAACAGCTATTATTGCCGCTATTGTCTCTGCCACTTTAGTTATGATTGTTGGTTTATTTCGTGAATTTAAAAATATTTCCTTTGTTTTTCCTAAAATTTACTTCAGAAAAATCATTAAATTTACTAAATGGATTGCCTTAACTAGAGTTTTTAGTGTCGCTGTTTCTCGGATTGATGTAATTTTACTTACCTCCCTATCAACTAATTTTCAGGCAGGCATATTTGCCGCTGCCAGTCGAATTGCTTTAATTTTCACCCTTTTAGCTTCAAGTCTCGGTAATGTCACCGCTCCTCGTTTTTCTTCTTTCGTCAATCACGACGATACTAAGCGTTACTTAAAAAAACTCTTTGCCTTTGCTCTTCTCTTGACTTTCGGCATGTTAATCACCACCATTTTTGCTCGACCGATAATTTCCATTGTTTTTGGTGATAAATATTTAGCAGCCATCCCCGTCTTTCAGTTTTTAACAATAGCCATGATTCCTTTCTTGTTTACTTTAGTTACCGTTAATCCTTTAATTTATTATTTCAATCAACCAAAATTTATTGCCAAAATTACTATTATCCAAGTTTTGCTTTTAATAACTCTTGATTTTATTTTAATTCCTCGCTATGGCGCTCTGGCCCCAACCATTTCTTTAGGTATTTCCAATCTCTTTTTGTTTGCGATTACTGGCATAAAAGTAAAACAACTGTTGTCCTAAATGAAACCCCAAATTATTGCTCATTGTTTAATAAAAAACGAAGAAAAATTTATCTGGTATTGTCTTAATTCCGTTTTACCTTTTGTTGACCAAATTATGGTTTGGGATACCGGTTCCAGCGACGACACAGCCTTAATTATTAAAAGTATTAAAAGTGAAAAAATAAAATTTCAACAAAAAAACAATGTTGATGCTCAGGGTTTCACCGCTCTGCGTCAACAAATGCTTGAAGAAACACCCTCGGACTTTAACTGGCTAATGATACTTGATGGCGATGAAATCTGGCCGGAAGAATCAATCAAAAAAGTAACTAATTTTATTGCATCACATCCGAATTACGAATCAATTGTTGTTCGAACTCACAATCTGGTTGGCGATATTTACCATCGCTTGCCTGAATCAGCTGGTAATTATCGATTTGTTAAAAATACGGGACACTTAGCTCTTCGTTTTATTAATTTGGAAATCCCTGGACTAAAAATAGATCAGCCTTATGGGCACGAGGGCTATTTTGATCAAGAAAACAAACCAATTCAAGGTCGTGACCCCCAAAAAATGAAGCTATTTAATCTTTATTACCATCATGCTACTGGACTAACTCGTTCTTCGAAAGATAAAGAAGTAATGCAACGCTCTCAAAAGAAAAAATATGAATTAGGAGAAAAAATTTCCAAAGATCAGATTCCTGAAGTGTTTTTTAAAACACATTCCAACTTAATACCTGATGTTACCAAACCCATGAGTGCAGCAACTTATCTTAATTGTTTAATCTTTACTCCTCTGCGTCGGCTGAAGAGAAAAATATGCCATTAAGAAATCAGTATTATTACCAAATTGCCGGTCAGGCTTCTCGGGAAAACCAAAATCACTCAGGAATTATTTATTTGAAAAAGATTGCTAAAAAGACAGGAAGTATACTCGATGTCGGTTGTGGTGAGGGTAGTCGGCTCAATCTTTTAATCTCAAAAAAACAAAGCGGTATGGGTATAGATATTAATTCTCAAGCGATTAAATTAGCTAGAAGACAATATCCACATCTCAAATTTATTTTATCCAAAAGCTCTAAAATTCCTTTTCCTGATAATCAATTCGGTTTAGTTTATTCCTGTTTTGTTTTGGAACATGCCGATAAACCAGAAAAACTAATTAAAGAAATGATCCGGGTTTTAAAAACAGGGGGGCACTTAATTTTGATGTGCCCCAATTTTGGTAGTCCCAATCGCCGTTCACCTAATTCAATTGAACGACCTTGGCTCAAACTAATAAGAGGATTTTACCAGGATATAAGTTTTATCTTTACTAACCGAATAAAGACACTCTTTTGGCAGCAGGTCAAGCCGAAAAATAAGTATCAAAATACTGATGATGATACGACAGTCGAGCCTTATCTGCTTAGCCTTTCTAAATACTTGAAAGGCGAAAAACTTCGGATAATAAAACAATCTTCCCTTTGGCCTCTAGAAACAACCAGACATCCTCTAAAAAAAATTATTGCCGATCTTGGTTCAAGAAATGTTTTCCCCTTTAAGTTCTGGGGTCCGCAAATATTTATTGTTGCCAAAAAAGTTAATTAAAATAACATCAATGAAAATTGCGTTTTTAAATTTTTATTCCGGATTAGTTTCCCGAGGTGCCGAAACTTTTATTCACGAGCTAGCCAGTCAACTTTCCCAAACTGAAAAAGTATATGTTTTTCAAGTGGGGAAAATGACCAAACAGGAAAAATATAAAGTTGTCACAAAAGTGATGCCCTTAGTAAAAATTTGGAGAGACGACCGCCTTCCCGATAAGCACTTTCTTAAAAGATTATTTTTAAATGATCGAAAACTAGCCGAACTTCGTTTCACTCTTAATTGTTTATCAGATTTGATCAAAATAAGACCAGATATCATTGTTCCTACAAATTCTGGCTGGCAAACTTTAATCTGTCGTTTTTTTTCCAAAATTATTGGTGCTAAAACTATCATCACCGGCCATTCTGGTCCGGGTTGGGACGATCGCTGGAACCTGCTTTTAAAACCAAACGTCTTTATCTGTTTAACCAAAGCTCAACTAAAATGGGCCCAAAAAGCTTCTATTTGGAAAAAACAAAAATTTACCCTTATTCCCAATGGCGTCGACCTTAAAACGTTTTCGTGTAAGCTTAAAAAAACTAAGCTTAATTTGCCAAGACCAATAATTATTACTGTTGCTGCTCCAAGTCCCAGCAAACGAGTTGAAATGACCATTAAAGCAGTTGCTAAGTTGCCAAAAGCTTCTCTCCTGGTTATCGGTTCCGGTTCTCTAAATGACGAGGTTGATCGTTTAGGGGGACAGCTTCTTGGCGAAAAACGGTATCTGCGTTTATCCGTCAACCACCCCAAAATGCCTAGTCTTTATCCTGCCGCTGATATTTTCACCCTTTGCTCTGACCACACCGAAGCCTTCGGGATTGCTTACCTTGAAGCTTTGGCTAGCAACCTTCCTTGTGTGGCCACTGATGACTTATCACGACGGGAAATAATTGGTTCAGCCGGAATTTTCGTCAATGACCCTCTTGATTCGACTGAATATGCCGCCAAACTAGACCAAGCTTTAAAAATCAGCTGGGGCAATAAACCACGCTTGCGAGCTGAAAAATATTCCTGGGATAAAATTGCCGGGCAATATCTTCAGATGTTTAAGGCTCTTTTATCTTCTTAAAAGATTAGCTTTCCTATGTATAATCGATTTCAAAGATGAAAAGGGCAACTTTAATATTAATCTTGGTTTTACTTGCTGGCGCTTTTGTCCGTTTTTATAATTTTCCTGCTCGTTTGATTTTCGGTCCAGAACAAGGGATTTCTTTAATCACTTCGGCTGAATATATTTCTAAAAAGTTTTCTCTCTTAGGTCAGCTCGATTTAATTCGCGACACTTCCAAGCACCACATTATCTTTTCCGGTTCCCTTTTTAATTACAGTCTAGTGCCGCTTCAGCTAATTTTTAATTATGCCCCTTACCCGATCACTATCTTTTTTGCGCTTTTAAATTTAATTACTGGTTTAATTTTGTATCTTTTGACTAAAAAGAGATTGGGTTTTAAAACTGCCATTTTTGCTTTAATTTTCTTTCTGTTTAACTGTCGTATGATTCAGCACTCCCTTTTTATTTGGATTTATAACTATACTCCGTTAGTTTTTCTTTTTAGCCTGTTTCTTTTTTGGGACTATGCCAAAAAACCAAACTCTAAAAACGCCTTCCTAATCGGTCTTTTGTCGGGAATTGGCTTTAATTTACTTTATCCCTATTTATTTATTGGTTTCATCTATTTTCTCTTAATTTTTCTAACCAGATCAAAAAATAAAATTACACGTCTTAGTTTGTTTTTATTAGGAGCTATTATTGGCAATCTACCCATGGTCATTTTTGACCTTAAACACCAGTTTTACCATTTAAACACCCTTTTCCAATACGTTCAAGATGCTCTGTCGTTACCCGGTAAAAGTCAAATTACCTATTATCATTTTTTGCCGCTTTATCCCCTCTATGCTTTATTTTTAGCGATTGTTGTTCGCCTTATTTATAAAAAATCAAAACCAATTGCTCTTTTAGCGATTATCATTTATCTATTTATTAACTTAAATTCTCCAGTTAATAATTTTCATCATTCGACCGGTATGCTTCCGGGAATTACCTTAAAAACATTTGAAACCTTATCGGAAACAATTGCCACGGATTCTCCGCCTGCTAAGTTTAATGTTGCCGTCCTCCTGGATTTCGATACTCGTGCCCACCCCTTAAGATATCTGCTTACTTACCGCTATCAGTTTGAACCAGCTGGGGTGACAGAGTATCAAAATCTAGACGCTCTTTACGTCTTTCTGCCCAAAGATTACGATTTAAATAAGCCTCAGGTTTGGGAACTGCAAGTTTATCATCCCTATCAGATTAAAAATCTACCATCCCCGCACCCGGATTATCAGCTCTGTAAATTAACTAAATGAGTCTGGCAGTTGTTATCCCCACCCTTAACGAGGCAATCGATTTGCCTGAAACCCTGAAATCCCTCGCTTTTGCCGATGAAATCCTAATCGTTGATTCCGGTTCGACTGACGACACAGTGAGAATCGCTAAAGAATTTGGTGCCCGCACAATTTACCACCCCTTCACTTCTTATTCTGAAACCAGAAATTATGCCGATAAAAATATTAATTCGGATTGGATTCTTTCAATTGACGCCGATGTTACTGTTCCCCGGGATCTGGCGACAGAGATACAAATTAATATAAATAGACCGTCTTCAATTGCCGCTTATTATATTGGCCGAATTAATATTATATGGGGCAAGGCCATTATGCACGCCGATTGGGGACCAAAAGACGATATTCACTTGCGCCTATATAAACGAGGCAGTGGTATTTGGCAGTCGGTTGTTCACGAACAGTTTTTTACCAGTCAGCCTACTGCTAAATTAAAAAATTATTTAATTCATCAAAACTATCGCAGTGTTGATGAATTTATCGATAAAACAAATTCTTATTCGAGCTTGGTTAAAACTCAATCACCCAGAATCGTGTTATGGTTAAATCCGCTTAAAGATTTCCTTAAACGTTTTTTTTACAAACTTGGTTTTTTGGATGGTTATCGTGGTTTATTTTTGTCTTATCTTCAGGCTATTTACCATTTAAACATCTTAGTTAAAACCACAAATCAATGATTATTTTAGCGATCATTTTTCACTTATTGCTAATCGTTAAAGCCGGATTTTTTTTGTCTCCCGAATTGACTCTTTATCCTTTTTTGACCCATAACGGTTTTTTGCCGTATAAAGAAATAATTGATCAGCATTTTCCGGTGATTCTTTTTGGGCCAATTTCCTTACCCGCCGTCTTGACCACCAACCCCCTGCCTCTTTTAGCCTTATTCTTATTAATAATTGCCTTAACTGATTATTTTTTCTACTATGGCTTAATCAGATTTAAATCACCTCACCGGCAGTTACCTTTAATCGCCTTTGTTTTAGTTAGTTTTTATTTCCAGGTAAACTTTTTTTGGTTAGAAACTTTTATCTGCTTTTTCTTAAGCTTAATTATATTTTTTTCCAAAAGCGATCATGATTTTAGCAAATTGACTTTAGGATTTTTGCTTGCTTTGACCATCTTAGTTAAGCCGACAATTATTCCCGGTATTATTTTTCTGTTATTTTTCCTTCGCCCGAAAATCAATCGCCATTTTATTGTTGGCTTATTGCTCCCGCCATTAATTATCGCCCTCTATCTTATTAAACTCGATATTTATCGGGAATTTTATCAACTAGCTTTTGAATTTAATCGCCAGCATTATTTGTTCGGTGGTCTTCAATACCCTAACGCAAGACAGTTAATTGAAGTGATCATTTTTTCCACCCCCTTTGTTTTTCTTACTTTTAAAAAAGCGAAAACTTTACTGTTAGCCAGCTTGTTTTTTTCTTTTTTAGCCTATCCTCGTTTTGAACCCTTTCACCTTTTGCCCTGTTTCTTCTTACTCACTTTTTCTCTGTCGACAGTTAAACTCTCTAATATTCGATTAAAATTTTTTACTCTTTTGCTCTTATTACTCATACTTCTTAATACAATTAAATTAATTCGTCACAATTATGGTAATTTTTATCTTAACGAACAAACAATTACCGTTTCCCAATATGTTAAAAATTTATCCGGTAATTCAGTTTATGTTTTTGCTGGTAATGATTTAATTTATCCTCTTTCCGGTAAAATTCCTCCTTCTTACTTTTATTTACCCTCCTTGCCTTGGTACTTAGAGGTGCCGGAGTATCAGCAAGAACTTATTTTAGCGCTGTCTCAATCGCCTCAAACCCCACTCCTCGTTAACAAAAAAGTAAAAATTGATAACATAGAGATAGTAAGAAATGACAATTATTTGATTAAGTTTATTAAAGAAAACTATTTGCAACTAGACACGGTTGGTGAATACGATGTTTATGTTTCGAAAATACTAAATCAATAAATGAAAATAGCCATCGACATATCTCAAGTCATTTACGCCACCGGTGTTTCTGTTTATACCAGAAATTTGGTAGAAAATCTGATTAAGCTTTATCCTCAGACTGATTTTGTTTTGTACGGCGGTTCTCTTCGACGCAAAAACGAACTGGACAATTTCATTAAACGTCTAAAAGTTAGCGGTAAAACCAATCATTTATCCCCCAAATTCCTCGATCTTATTTGGAATTCTTTTCATCTACTGCCTGTTGAAAAATTAATTGGTCAGGTGGATTTAGTTCACACCTCTGATTGGGCTGAGCCGCCGTCAACTTTACCTAAGGTAACCACAGTTCACGATCTAATCCCTTTTAAATATCCTCAAACCACCACTAGTGGTATAAGAGCAGCTCATAAAAAAAGGTTGTCCTGGGTAAAAAAAGAATCAAAAGCAATATTAGCCGTCAGCCAGTCAACTAAAAAAGATTTAGTGGATCTTTTAAAAATCGACCCCGAAAAAATTTTTGTTACCTATGAAGGGGTCGAAAATTATTTTCAGCCACAACCCCCCGACGTGGTCAATCGAATCAAAAAAAGGTACCGACTTGATGGTGAATACATCTTTTCTCTGGGAACTCTAGAGCCTAGAAAAAATCTTCCGCGTTTAATAGAAGCCTTCAGGGTTATCAAAGAACACTATCCGGAGATGAAATTATTTATTGGCGGGGGATTAGGTTGGGGAGAAAAATTGAAGCCCGAACCAGGAGTAATTTTGCCTGGATTTATCCCTTATGCCGATTTGCCTGGACTTTATTCTGGCTGTTTGACCTTTTGCCTTCCCAGTCTTTATGAGGGTTTCGGCTTACCAGTACTCGAAGCCATGGCTTGCGGTGCTCCGGTAGTAACCTCTAATATTTCCAGTTTGCCAGAAATTGCTGGCCAGGCGGGGATTTTAGTTGATCCTGGAAATATTTCAGAGATTGCCGGAGGTATTTTAACCGCCATCGAGAATTACTCTGAATTAAGCCAAAAAAGCCAAAAACGTGCTAAAATCTTTAGCTGGGAAGAGACTGCCCGCTTGACCTATGCCGTTTACCAAAAAGTGCTTGATCAGTGATTATAGGATTTGATATTAACGAAGCTAATATACCGCAACGAGTTGGGGTAAACCAAGTTGCCTATGAACTTTTTCGTCATTTAGTTGAGGTTAATCGTTCTCATTTAATTGTTGCCTTTTCCAAGGATCGACCACTTCCCGATTTTCCATTACCAAGCAAAAATTTAATATATCAGTCCTTTGGCCCCAAAAAAGCTTGGGTATTAACCGGTTTAACCAAAAGACTTCTCTGGGGCAAACCCAAAATAGATGTCCTTTTTTCGCCTAGTCACTATACCCCTCTTTTATCTTTCACCCCGAGTGTCATCGATATTATGGATCTCTCTTATGAACATTTTGGTTCCGAGTATTTTACCAATTACGACCTCAACCAGCTTAAACGCTGGACCCCGCTTTCGGCTAAAAAAGCTAAAGCAGTCGTTACCATTTCCGAGTTTTCTAAGGCTGAAATAGCCAAACTTTACCGCATTCCACTGGAAAAAATTACCGTTATTCATCCTGGAATTAACACTAACCTTTACCACAGCAAGATTTCACTAACTAAACAGAACCAAGTTGCTAAAAAACTAGGAATTACTAATTCCTATCTTGTTTACATCGGTACATTACAACCCAGGAAAAATCTTTCTAAACTCATAGACGGTTTCAATTTGTTAATTAAGCAGAACACCGGTCGCACTAAAAACTTAAAACTGGTAATTTGCGGTAAGAAGGGGTGGCTTTATGATCAAATTTTTCAGCAAGTAAAAGACCTAAAATTAGAAAAGCGGGTAATCTTCACTGGTTTTTTACCAGACGAAATTTTACCCGGCTTACTGAAAGGCAGCGTGGCCTATATTCTCCCCAGTCTCTATGAAGGTTTTGGTTTGCCAGTAGTTGAAGCCCAAAGTGTTGGTACTCCGGTGGTTGTGTCTAACCTAAGTTCTCTTCCCGAGGTAACCGGTTCGTCAGGCATATTCATTGACGAACCTAACTCCGCGTCAAGCATTGAAACAGCTTTAGCAAAAGCGGTAAATT
>Ga0172375_10010374_pt1 | contig 12101 bp, 8 predicted proteins | sample LakKiv1m_FD_114537 | JGI IMG/M metagenome (GOLD analysis project Ga0172375, IMG submission 114537) | Freshwater microbial communities from Kabuno Bay, South-Kivu, Congo - kab_092012_11.1m | ecosystem: Environmental > Aquatic > Freshwater > Lake | place: Democratic Republic of the Congo... | reverse complement strand
GGCACAGCTCAACGCGAAGCAGACCTCCCATGCCTATTTGACCGATATCGCTGGAATCACTGCGAACCAGGGAGACGTTATTTTTTACAACGGGTCTCATTGGGTGGATCTGGCCCCCGGGACGGCGGGACATTATCTCCAGACTCAGGGCGCAGGAGCAAACCCGATATGGGCAGCAGGATTATCCTCGGGCGCCCCTTCCGATGCCACTTACATCACCCAGACCGCGAATGGAACCTTGACCAATGAGCAGGCTCTTGGCTCTTTGGCTACCGGTCTTCTAAAGAACACTACCACCACTGGCGTACTTTCTATCGCCACTCAGGGGGCTGACTATTATGCCCCTGGCGGAACAGATGTGGCCGTGGCGGACGGCGGGACAGGGAGGAGTTCGTGGGAGCTGTATGCCATTCCCTATTTATCTGGGACATCGACATTTGGATATATATCGAGAGGCCCCGTTAATACATACCTCAAGGTCAATTCGTCGGGAACGGGATATGAATGGGGAACCCCGAGTACAGTATCCTTCGATGGGATCACCAGCGGAAGTAATACATCGGCTGTGATGACAATCAACTCCGGGGCGACGCTGGGCTATCTTGGATCAGGCATCATCAATGCCAACCGGTTCCAGGGGGTAACGACGGTTGATGCTACGGAATTTGGATATTTAAATGGCGTAACGTCGGCGATACAGACCCAGTTTGGGAACAAACAGCCGCTCGATGCGGATCTGACTGCCATCGCGGCTATTGTAGGGACACAGGGAGACATCATCTTCCACAACGGAACCCAATGGGTAGATTTGGCCCCCGGGACGTCCGGCCAATTCCTGAAAACGCAGGGGTCCGGAGCGAATCCCGTGTGGGCTTCCGTGAGCACAGGCGGAGGCGGATACACGATCAATGCAGACAACTATGGGACGCACGGGACCCAGGCCGCCATTACCGCGGCAATCGCTGCGGCGGCAAGTGCAGGGGGCGGAACGGTATTCATCCCCGCGGGGCTGTGGAACATCACATCGACGATCAGCATCACCAGCCCGGGCATTGTTCTGTTGGGGGAGAAGGGCGGGACCATCCTTCGCAGAAATGCCGCATTTACAACGGGCCACACCATCGACATCAACGGGACGTATCAATGCGGCGTCAGGGACATGGACATCCAATGCTATTCTGCCACGATGACCGATTACGCCCACATCAGGCTGTATAGCGCCCAGGTGTGCGATATCCGGAATGTGTACGTGCAGGATGGATATTACGGGATCTATATACACGGAGGGGAGGAGAACCTGATCGATGGCGTCGTGATTCAGACTGTCTATAAAACGGCCTCGGCCGACACAAACACAGGCATTTATGTGTATGGCACTGACGGGCCATACGCGAAGATAGCCAATACAACGGTAACCGGTGGCGGTACGGGATCGTCCGGAAGTCCGTATTACGCCTATCAATATGGGATTCGGGTCTTTTCGGCGGACCTGGTTGCCTTTTCAAACTGCTATGTGGCCGGATGCCGGCACGCAGACGTGCAGATAGTGGCATCATCCGGGGTCCAGTTGACCGGGGTGACGTTTGATGGATGCTTTTTCGATGCCCCCAACGGACCCTATTACTCCGGGACATTCTCTCCCTATGCAAGCGTTTACATAAGCGGCAACTCGGGCTCTTCACTCTTCGGAATGCTCACGTTCAACAACTGCCAATTCCACGGGACGGCGGTTTCTAATGGCCTCCATATAGAATCCGGGAATAACGTCAATATGGTTTTGGTCAACGGGTGCCAGTTCTACAGGTATCAAAATTATGGGATCTACATTTACGGCGGATACAACATCGACATCAAAAACAATACGGTGACCGGGTGCAACCAGTCTTCGGGCGGATACGATGGAATATACGCCTATGATACAACAAGGCTCAATCTGTTCGGGAATAATGTTGGCGGGGACTGGAACAGTCCGACGACCGTCACCCAAGTTTGTGGGATTAGGGTGAGCGGGTCTCGCTATTTTACAATCATGGGGAATAATTTGCTTTACAATTCGTATGCTTTGACACCGGATACCAGCGGTGCGGGGTATATGGTTATAGGGAATCTAACGTCTCTGACGTGATTCAAGCAGTTGACAATCTCAAACATAGGGAGGGACACATGAAAAAGCGGTGCATGGCAGGAGCAGTGGCGGCAGGGGGAATGGTGATCGGTTTGGCGGGGGGTGTGCAGGCGGAGAATTACAAGCCTGCAGCGAAGGCGGCGGTCATGAAGGCCCTGGAGGAGTTTTACGGTGTGGAGCAGGGGAACAAGGTAACGATGTATTCCATGACGGGGCTGATGTCGGTGGTGAACCGGGCGTTTGATACGAATCAGGTGGAAGAGGCGAAAGAGCCTGGGGCAGGGAGCAGGGAGCCTGGAGCGAAGGGCATGGAGCAGGGTGTGAAGGCGAAACCAAGATGATCACGCAAAGACGCAAAGACGCAAAGAGGGGCTGGGTTGGTTAAGGGCAAAACCAAGATGATCACGCAAAGACGCAAAGACGCAAAGAGGGGCTGGGTTGGTTAAGGGCAAGGGGCAAGACCAAGATGATCACGCAAAGACGCAAAGAAGGGCGTTTTGGGGTTTTAAACCTTCGTGGCTTTGTGGCTTTGTGTGAGAACATGGGTTTTTGGGGTGAGAGATGGACGGGAAAAGTCTGAAGCGGGCGGTGCTGGATTTTCTGGATGAAGAGGTGGCTCTGGGGATATTCGCCAAGCCGCGCGTCATTTACGAATATCTGGACGCGGCGGCGGTGGAGTTTGCCAGGGATACCCAGTCTCTGACGGCAGTTGTGGCCATCACCACGGTTGCGGGTCAGAGTGAATATGACCTTCCTCCGGATTTCATCGGCACCTACATGAAGACTGAGGTGGGCCGATTTTTCGGGAAGTATTATGACGGAAGCCATTATACCTGGCCCGTTCTCACCACCTGGGAAAAGATCTATAAGGCCAACCTGACCGATGCCAAGGACACGCCGGGGCGGTTTGCCATCCGCGACAAGGACACGAAAGAGAGCCTGATCACCGGGACTGCGGACGCGGACGGTGCCGCTACCGGAGGGCAGTGTACACTGTACGATGCGGCCATGCTGTTCACCACGACGAACCGCGTTTACCCGAGAGACCGCATCCACAACACCACGGACGGGTCGGATGGGGTGGTGTTGTCGGTGACGGACGCCACCCATCTGGTATGTGCCTTATTCGATGGGGGGAGCAATGACTGGTCCACGGGTGATGCCTATGTAATTCAACCCGCTGCGGAAAAGGAGCTGATTCTGGATGCGCCATCGGAGACATCCGGGCATATCCTGTCTCTCCCCTATATATGCAGGCCGACGCCGGTCTATTCGGATTACGGGTTTTGGCGGATTGATCCGATGAGCTGCCGGGCGATCGCGGCGGAAGCGGCGTTTTTGTACCTGGGGCAGAAAGGGGACTTCGAGGCAGCTAACCGGCTGCGGATGGTCTATCAGGAAGAGGTGACGCGCACGCGGCGGGAAAAGGCCATGATGCGGTTGCAGGATGGGCAGTACCGCAAGAGGGCCTGATGTCAGATGCCAGAAAGGGCAAGGGTAGGATTCTCACGCAAAGGCGCAAAGAGGGGCGGGGTGGGTTGAGGGCGTAAGGGCAAAACCAGGATCTCACACGGAGACACGAAGACACAAAGTTTTAAAACCGTAAAAAGGTCTTCTCTGTGGCTTCGTGGCTTTGCGTGGGAAAACGGTGTTGGGGTTAATGACAGGTAACGCGGGAGGGAATGACCATGGGCGATATGTCAGTGAATGACGCGAAGACGGAAATCCGGGCGATTTTGAACGAGCCTGCCGCTGTTTTCTGGTCGGATGCGGAGTTGGAAAATTGGATTGAGCAGGCCACCATCGACATCTCGTCGAAGACCCTGTGTATCGAGGCATCGGGAAGCATCACCCTGGTGTTGTCCCAACTCGAATACACTGAGCCGACCGGGTGCATCAAGGTCTATGCGGCCAATTACGAAAACAAGGGCCTGATGAAGATACATCCCAGGCAGATAGCCCACATCACCGCCGTGGCGGCAGGTGCACCGCAATACTATTATCATTTCGCTGGAAAGATCGGCATCTATCCGATTCCTGACTCGGGATCTGCCGGAGACAGCGTGGCTATTTTGTTCAGCAAGGAATCGACCACGTTTACCGATCTGCCCAACGAATACCAGCCATACGCCATTCTGTTCGCTGCGGCGAGGGCCAAACTCAAGGACCTGAAGTTTGCGCAGTCGGCGCAGATCATGGGGCAATATCTGAATTCGCTGATGTTCCACCGCCAAGACCTGTACGAGCGCGGAGTGGACAGTAAAGATATGATGAAGATTCCGGACCGGACGGTTGTTGCGCAGGGGCAGTAAAGAGACGGTGCGGCGAATATGGCGATGAGTCTGTCGGAGATGAGATCGGAGATCCGGAGCCTCGTGAATGAGGACGTGGAGGATTTTTTCTCCGATACCGAGATCGATTCGTGGCTCCAGCTGGGCGCGAAACACGTGTCGGCTATTGCCCTGTATAACTGTACGCGACTCACCATCGATGTGCCTAACGCCAACATGGACGCCAATTTGAATCAGTTCCCGGACGGTAAATTGTCGGGAACGCCACGTGTCCTGATTGTGTCGTCAGGTGGCGCTGATGTTTACCTGAAGGTGTATCCAACCTATAGCGGCACGGACGGTGAACCTGATCCGGATGCGTATCGAACCTACAACGACGCGGCCGTGTCAGGAGACCGTCGCCATGTGGGGTTCGAGTACGGCGGTCAATTTTTCTGGACGGGAGGCAACCTCAACATGACGCCCGCTGCGGGCATGACGGCGGATATCGTGTGTACGGAGCCATACGTTAGGATCCCTTCGATGTCTATTTCCGGAACACCCTATGTGTTCGGCATTATGAGTGGAGGCTCCCGGTATTACTTCAAAGCATATTTGGCCGGATCTGCCGTGGCGACACCCGGGGTGACTGTTATCGACCCCGGGATTCAGTTCCTCAAAATGCGGGCCGTATATATCGGCATGAAAACGACCGGAATTGGGGCCATGCTGGCCACAGAGGCAGGTGATTCGATTTTGATGGAAGACGGATCACCGTTGACATCAGAGGGGGATGAATGGCTCTATTCGCGCGTTCGGGCATTGCTTGGGGTCCACCATACCATGATCGGCCACCTCATCGAGGCCTCGGAATATCCCATCTATTACGCCTACTGGCAGAATAAAGTGTGGATATGGCCCTCGGGGTCGAGAAGCTATTCCGTACTGCTGTATCCGGCCCGCCTTGTAACCGCAGCGGAAGAGCTGCCTTATCATTTGCAAATACCCTGCATATCGTTTGCGATGGGCATGGCGCAAATCAAAGATGAACGGTTTCCTGCGGCCATCGATGCGTTGATCAAGAGCAGGGCGGAGGCTTATTACCTGCGCGAAACGCTGCACGTGAACGACCTGGAATCGATCCGGATGATCAGGATGATGTGATGGAAAACAAACGAAAAGTAGTCGTCGGCATACAGTCTGCTCCGGAGCATGAGATGGGTGTCCCGGTGAGCCCTGATTGTGAAACCCTGGCTGAGCATGCCCTCCCCATGCTGGGCAACGAGGCTCCGCCAACGCCTGCGGCTGGCGATGAAGAGATTGTGGTGGCCCAGCAGCAGGGCGTCGCAATAGATGCCGGACGGACCCCAACCCATTCAACGAGTACGCCTGTCGCCGATGACAGTGAAATTTTACGTCCGTCTGCATTGCCCGTCATGAAAATTGATGCGGAAGCCGCCTCCGATATGGAGACGATCCACCCATCGGCGCTGCCGATGCTGGCTATCGACGAGCGAGGCAGTCAGGATGAGGCCATCGTCATGCCCGTTGTGCAGCCGATGCTCAATATGGACCGGAGACGGGCGTCCAACGAGGAAATCCTGGCACAGATCAATCCCCTGCCTGCCATGTCGGCAGGCGTTGACGTGCCCGACAACCCGCCTCAAAGAAAGTCATTCGCCTTCAATGGTGCGTGGATCGCCGACGACGACCCGATGAAGATCGGCGAGAACAATTTCGCTGACATCCAGAATTACCGCTATCGGGATCGAGGCATCGAGGGGGTGGCCGGATACAGCAAGATCAACACAAACTGGCTTCAGTCTACGCCCGGAACCTACTACCAGGGACGCAGCGGAATCCAGTTGGCCACTAAATACACGGTTGGCTCGTACCTGCTCGCTCAGGCATGGAATGCGGGTGGAACCGGCCATGCGGTGATCGTGAATAAGACGGCTGTCCCTGGAACGGGCAATTTTGAATCGGCCCTGGTTCACACGGACGGGGCCGGAGCTGGTTTGGGCCGATTCAGCCTGTGGCCGGGGGGAAATGTGGCGTACTGCAACGGGGCTGAGGCTATGATATGGGCCGGCGCGGAGATGCCCGTTGCGGCCATGATCACCTCTACGGCGGCCATTGCCGACGCTGTGACCAGGGCTGTGGACTATAGCGATGCCGTGCGGAACAGCCTGCAAACGCCAGGGAATGTGGCGATTATCGGGGGGGAGAACGACGCCTCAACGGTCCTGCTCCTCCATTGCGATGCGGCCGGTTACTCGACGACCATCCCGGACACATCTGTCGGCGGGGACGGAGGATCGGCGCACGGGAACGCTTCGGTTACTGCTGGCGCGACGCTGGCGCCGGATGCCCATAAATTCGGAACGGCATGCCTGTACGGCGACGGAAGCGGTGACTGCATCTATTTTGCGGATCATGCTGATTGGAACTTCGGCACCGGAGACTTCACGATTGATCTGTGGGTAATGACGCCCGCGGATGCGCAGGCCGCCGGTGTGCTGGCTCAGCAATATACCGACGGCGACAATATGTGGCTGTTCGGCATATCTGCATTTCCGGCGGACAAGAGCTATTTGTCGTTTACCATGTATAGTTCCGGGGTCGGAGAAACCATCACCGGGACCATCGATTTAAATGATTTCGGCGTGGCATGGCACCATGTGGCCGTGGTTAGGACAGGCAATGTCCTCAATCTCTACGTGGATGGCGTGCTGGATGCTTCCGGGGCATTCGCATACACCATGCCGGGCTGGGCGCAGCCTTTGGAAATTATGGGTCCGGCCGATGTGCTGAGCTGCTTCAGGGGGCATTTCGACGAGATCCGGATCACCAAGGGGAAGGCCAGGTGGACAGGGAGCACGTTTACGGTTCCGGCTGCGGCATACCGGAACTCTGCCAATTATTTCCTTGTGGGATCGACAAGACCGCTTCAGGGCGTGAAAATTTATTTGTCGAGCGTCAACAGCAAATCAGGCGCCACCATGACCGTGAAGGAATGGAACGGGGCCATATGGTCGTCATTGTCCGTCACCGACAACACCACCGGGCTGAAAGCATCAGGAACGGTCACGTGGACATCCACCGTGGCCAGTTCCAAGACGAAATTTATCGAGGGACGCCTGCTCTACTGGTATCAGTTTTATTTGGATTCGGGATCCGCCGAGATCTATCAGGTGACGGTTGACGCCCCATTCCAGTCTGTCAAGGATATCTGGGACGGGATTTACCGGGTGGCAGCATCGTTCCGGTGGGATGACAGCGGCACGGAATACGACAAGACCCTGGATGTGGCGGCCCAGACGCCTCCAGGTGTTGCGGCGGCTGACAGCTATACGGCTGACATCGGAGGGCTGGATGGCAGCGATGCCATATACATCGGATTCGAGGAGCGCATGTGCGGGATCCGGGTCGCCCTGTTCGAGGGCGAGACCGGGAAGGTCAATAGCAATGCGGCCACCCTGTCTGTCTATTACTGGGACGGGAACGATTGGTCAGCGGTATCCGGAGTGGTTGACGGAACCCTGGACAGCGGGAGCACCAAAACCCTGACCAGGACCGGAGTGTTGTCGTGGACCTCGCGTGACAACGGTCAGGAATTCCAGCGGGACATGAATAATCTCCAGCTCTACTATTACAAGATCGTTCCGTCGGGCGCTTTGAGCGCCGATGTGCTGGTGGATTTGATTCAGGGGATCCCCGCCCAGAGGATCGTTGATGCGGATATGGTGTTTCCGTTTCAGTTCCAGGGGAGGGCCATGCTGGCCAAGGAAAACTACCTGGCGTATAGCGCGGCCCATGCGCCCGATGTGTGGAACGGGGAGGATTCGAGCAATGGGCCTGCCGGAGAGATTTATGTCGGAGAGGCGGACCCGTTGACCGGCGCCATTCAGATTTACAACCGATTCGGCAGCAGCATCTACAACACGGCCATCCTGGCCAAGAAAACCAAGACTTATCTCTTGAATGGGTCGGGGCCGGATGACTGGAGCCTCTACACCATATCGGAGAATATCGGGTGTCCGGCGCCGTTGACGCTGGCCACGGCGGAACTGGGTTATGACATGGCCCAGGAGGCGGTGCGGAATATCGTCATATGGCTGAGCGATTCCGGGCCGGTCATTTTCGACGGCGGCATCCTGGTCCACATTAAGCAGGGCGTGAGTTGCTATTTTGACCCGGATGACAGTCGGTGCATCGAGATGGACAACATCGCCAACGCGGTTGGATGGGTGGACACTTTGCACAACGAATATAACCTCTGCATTCCGTCCGGGGACACCCAGTATTATAATAATGTATGGTTGGTCTATGACCTGGCCCGAAAGAAGTGGTTCAAGAAGTATTGCGGTTCGTATGTTTACAGCCCGCAGGCGGCAGTCCCGGTTCAGGATGCCTACGGGAACCGTTATGTGTACGTGTTCGATTGCCTGGGCTGGATGCTCAGGGCGGAAAATGGCAACACGTGGGCCGGAATCAGTGATATTGCCTATTCCGTGACGACCGCCGACCTTCTGCCTACCGGGGATATTTGGGACTACACGATGATGCGCCGGGTCAAGCTGATTTGCGATGCCAACTCGGAGGGGGATAGCGTGGCCATTACCCATTATGCCAACGGGGCGAGCAGCGGAACGTCCCTAACGGCGGTATCAAGCTCAGGATCGAACCGTTATGTCCGCAACACGCAGGCGGTAAACCTGAAGGCATGGTCACACCAGGTGAAGTTTGCGGTCAGCACGGGGGCTACGGCCAAGGGCGTGCCGCTGCTGGCATGGGGATTCACGTATGAGGTGATCCGGGAAGACCATTAGGCAAGGGGAAAAGGGCAAGACCAAGATGATCGCGCAAAGACGGAAAGGCGCAAAGGGTTGTAAAAGCAAGGGCGTAGGGCAAAACCAGAATGATCACACAAAGCCACAAAGATCACAAAGAAGGGCAAAAAACATATGCTCACACGGAGCCACGCCAAGGGTAAGCCGCGCCAGCCGGGGACTTACCGAAGATAAAACAAAGCTGATCCTGGCGTCGGCGTTGACCCGCTTGTTAGTGTGCTGAGAGACGACCAATGAAAAATTACCTATCTTTTGGAGCTGGCGTGAACTCCGTCGCCTTGTACCTCCTGATGGAGAGCATGGGCATTGAGTTCGAGGCCGTATTTGTTGACCATGGGGCTGACTGGCCGGAAACATACGAATATGTCGAGTATTTTATTGCCACTGGTCGGCCCTTGACTGTTTTGAGCCCCGATGTCGGCACGGTTGAAAAACGCAGGTTCTCAAAGCTGATGGATTACTTGGAGTTTCGAAATATTTTGCCTTCCAGGGCAAAGCGATGGTGTACCGATCGTTTCAAAGTGCAAGTTTTCAACCGATACATGGAAACACCGTGTTTTGTTTTCATCGGTTTCGCCGCCGATGAAGTGGGGAGGGCCACAATGTCGAGCACCAAAGGCGCTGAATACCGTTGGCCTTTGATTGAGCACGATATTACCCGCCAGGGTTGCATCGATATGATAAAAGCGGCGGGGCTGGTTGTGCCAAGGAAAAGCGGATGTTACGTCTGCCCTTTCCAAGGGGCAAAAGAGTACCGGGAACTGAGAAAAAGCCACCCTGATCTTTTTTGCCGGGTTCGACGGCTTGAGGAATCTCAGAACAGCCGCATAACAAAGACCGGAACACAGTGGAAACCCTACTACCTGGCCGGTAAACCTCTTGCCGATGTCGTATCTTTGGGGCGAGAGAATCAGCTTGCATTACCCGGCATGGAATCAATGGAATATCCGCCCTGCCAATGCGGGTTATGAAGCACACTAACGCCCCGCATCAGGCGCGACGCGATAGCGGCGTCGCCCTGAATGCGGTTGTTGGGCATTCCGAGTCGGGGGCCGAATGACCGAGCGAATCACAGACCGGGTCGAGATCGTGAACGCGGACTGGTAAAAGCAAGGGCGTAGGGCAAAACCAGAATGATCACACGGAGACACGGGGAACACAAAGAAGGGCGTTTTAGGGTTTAAGCGGAGGGTGCCATGGATGGATTGTGGAATGACTATCAGTATCAGCAGGCGATCCGAAGGCGGAGAAACACGCCCCCGGAGGTCAGTGCCACTCCGTCGTTGAGGGAGATTACATCGGCCTACGCGGCCCAGCATGCCAAGATGGATACCGACGCTGTGGCGGCCTCCAATGCGGCCAGGTTGAGAGACCTCCGGCTGGCCGAACAGTCGCGGCAATTCAACGCTGAAATGGGGCTTCAAGGGGAGACTCTGGGGGATGCGCGTCGGGCCGGGATGATCGCCTCGGGGATCGGTTTGGCGAATCTGCTGGGAACGGCTGGTCAGGCGATGCTTCAGTCGCGCATGGCGGACCAAAGCGCCCGGTTGCAGAATGAGACACTGGCAATGCAGAAGCGGTCGCTTGAGGAACAGCAGGCCCAGCACCAGGAAATCTTAAAGACGTACAGGCAGATGAGCGCGTTTTTGAAAGCGTCCGTAGGCGGCGAATCATATTAGAACCCGGTTTATATGGAGGGTGCCATGGCGATACAAAACTGGATTACACTGCAGCAACAGGCCGTTACCAGGCGGCGGGTCCCTGGCAGGAGTCTATCCGATATGATTTACGCAGAGCTGCCCTACTACCGTCAGGCGGTGCAGCAGCGGCGGGCATACGTGCAGAGCCTGGCCGAACTGGCCCAGCAAAAGCAGCAGGCCCGGGCGGCTGAGGCCCTGCAACAGGAGCAGTTGGACGCCAGCCGAAAGCAGAGCCTGATATCTTCAGGGATCAGCGGATTGGGGACACTGGCCTCAGCCGCGAAGACTGCTTACGATCTCGGTCTGATAGGGGGTGGAGGAGGCGGAAGCCTGTCCGCCCTGTTTGGAGGAGTGACCACGGAAGGATTGAGCGCCGGGGCATCGGGAATGCTTCCGGCCAGTCTGGCCGAGGCAACCCTGGCGGCTCCGGCAGCGACGGGTGGGGCATTGGCCGCTGGGGCGGCTCCGGCAGCGACGGAGGGATTGAGCGCCGGGGCATCGGGAATGCTCCCGGCCAGTCTGGCCGAGGCAACCCTGGCGGCTCCGGCAGCGACGGGTGGGGCATTGGCCGCTGGGGCGGCTGCGGCGCCGTCCGTGGCGGCGGGAGGGGCGGCATCGGGCCTTGGCGCCGGTGGCGGGGCATTGGCAGGCGGATCGTTTAGCGGGTATGGCGCAGGCGCTGGGAGTACGGTATTTGGAAGCGGCGCAGGTGGCGGTGCGAGCGTAGGGAGCGTCCTTGGACCCGTAGGGGCGGCTTTTGCCGTGGCTTTGGCCGGGAAATGGCTCCAGGATAAGCTGGGGATTGGAGTGGGCAGACCGAAGCGGTGGCCGGGCGCGTATGACTGGATCCAGGGGCTCAAGCGTGGAGAACATTGGGATGTGGACAAGCAGCAGTGGATCAAGGGGGCCGTGGATAGGAACACGTTTGAGGGATTGATGCTTCTCCAGGGGAATTGGGGGCCGGGGCTCTACGGAGACGAGAGGGCCGCCAAAATCAAGTGGGCGGCGCAAAGCCTGGGGTTTGATCCGGACACGTATGAATACACGGGCGTGATTCCGGAGGACATCGGGGAGGATCCGGTGAAGGGATGGGAGAGCTGGGACGTACAGGCGGGATAAGATGAACCGCGAAGGCGCGAGGGATAGAATGGGT
>Ga0172375_10010370_pt1 | contig 12104 bp, 8 predicted proteins | sample LakKiv1m_FD_114537 | JGI IMG/M metagenome (GOLD analysis project Ga0172375, IMG submission 114537) | Freshwater microbial communities from Kabuno Bay, South-Kivu, Congo - kab_092012_11.1m | ecosystem: Environmental > Aquatic > Freshwater > Lake | place: Democratic Republic of the Congo... | reverse complement strand
GGATGACGGCACGGGTCTCGGCCAACGCCACGTCGAAGCTGTCGCCGGAACCGGGGTCTTCGCGCGTGACGCCGGCCAGCACGCCGGGCACGTCCTTGCCGGGGCCGCCGACCGTCATCGCGATACGCACGGCGGCGCCGTCGGCCGCATCCACCCAGGGATGGTCCGGGATCGCGAAGAGCAGGGACAGCCCCGGCGTCGCGGCTAGGTGTCCCTCGACCACGCGCCGGCTGAAGGTCTGGCTGAGGCTGTTGGTGGTGACGAAGCCGAAGCGCCGCACCTGGCCGGCGCGGACCAGGCCGGCGGCGTGGTTCCACCAGAACATGACGAAGTCGGCGGAGTTGCCAACGTCAGCGTGCGCCGCCCAGAGGGCCTCCGCGTACCCGGCCCCCAGGGACTCGCGCAGGTACTTGGCACCCACAAACGGCGGATTCCCCACCACGAAGTCCGCCCCGGGCCAGGCGGCGGGCCGCGGGTTGAGGTAGCGCAGGACCGGGACGCGGGCGGCTTCGTCGGGGACCTCCAGGCCGGTGGTGGGGTGCAGGATCTTGGTGCGACCATCCCACCGGGTCACCGGCTGGCCGGCGGCATCCAGGACTGGCTCCGTCTTGTCCCACTCCAGCACCGCGTCGCGGCACTCGATGTTGTGGAAGTTGCGGATGATGGGCTGCGGCGGATTGACGCTGCCGCGGCTGCGGTAGTGCCATTGCAGGCAGCCGATCCACAGGACCAGCTCCGCGATGGCGGCGGCGCGCGGGTTGACCTCGATGCCGAGGAACTGATTCGGGAAGACCGTCTGCCCGGCCATCTCCAGGGGTCGCTGCGGGTCGCCCAGGCGGTCGAGGGTATCGAAGACCTCCTGTTCCAGGCGCTTGAGCAGGTCGAACGAGACGTAGAGGAAGTTGGCCGTGCCGCAGGCCGGATCGAGGACGCGCAGCTCGCACAGGTGCCGTTGGAAGCGCCGCACCTCGGCGGCGGCCTTGGCCAGGTCGCCGGCATTGGCCAGGGTGACGGCGGCGGCATGGACCGCCTCCCACTCGGACCGGACCGGCGCCAGCACCGTGCGCTGTACCAGGCGCTCGACGTAGGCCCGCGGGGTGAAATGGGCCCCCAGCCGCTGGCGCTCGATGGGGTCAAGGGCGCGCTCCAGCAGGGTCCCGAAGATGGCCGGCTCCACCTCGCGCCAGTCCTTGCCGGCGGCCTCGGTCAGCAGCAGGAGCTGGTCGCGGGTCAGGGGCAGTGCCGTGGCTTGTTCGAAGAGGCCGCCATTGAACTGCAGCACCGGCAGCCGCAGGCTCACCGAGAACCCGCCGGTGTTCATCTTCTGCCAGAGCTCCTCGACCATGGGCACGAAGGCCTCCGGGGTGTCGCGCAGGCCCGCGAGCAGGCCTCGGAAGCTGTCCTTGGGCAGCAGCCACACGTCCTCGGCGAACATGGTGAACAGGCAGCGCATGAGGAAGGCGGCGACGGCGTGGGGCTCGTGGCCGGCCTGCTCCAGGGCTTTGGCCAGTTCCGCCAACTGGGCGGCGATCTCGCGGGTCACGCGGGCGCTCCGGCGGGCCGGGTCGAGGGCGAGGGGGTCCGTCCAGACCAGGCGCAGGCGTTCCCGGATCTCGGGTTTCTCCAGGTCGGCGAGGAAGATGCGATGGGCGCCGGCCGAAGGGAACGGCGTATAGGTGCCGCCGGTGCAGGTGAACTCGGCGTAGAGCTCGATGGAGTGGCCCACGTCCACGACGATGAGGAACGGCGGCCGGCCCTCGCTGGCGGGCAGGGCCCGGATGTACTGGTCGCCCTGGCCCTTGGCCCGGAGCATGGCCGCGTCCCAGGCGGCCGTGCCGCGCTGGCCGTGGCCGCGCTTGAGGCTGGCGCGCAGGGCCCGCATCTCCTCGGAGAGCACCGGCTCGTCGGCGACCGGGGGCGCCTCGGAGCCCTGCTTGGCCTCCAGGACCAGGCAGGCGCGCTTGTACAGGTCGATGAAGTGGGTGGTCGTGCGGCCCTCGCCGTCAGTGAAGGTGACGGCGCGCTCGAAGACGTAGGCGTTGGCGCTGGTGTCCGGGGTGGCGGGGTCAGGACGGGGAACGCCCAGCACGTCGCAAAGCTCCGACAGGAACAGCGCGTAGTTGGCGCGCTCTGAAGCCCCGGAGCCCAACCAGCGGTCGATGAAGCGGCGCGCGGCCTCGGCCGCGGTGTCTTCGGTGCCTGCCATCGGTACTGCTCCCCATCCCGTCGGGTCGGTGGAGCAACGCGCCGCTCGTTCCCGGCGGCGGAGCCCTCTCCACCCTCGGCCGCTCAGACCTGGACCACCGACGCCGCCACCACCGGCAAAACAATGGCAAAGCGCCGGTCGCTGGGTCTGGACGCTCCCACCATAGCGACGCGGGAGAGGCTGTCAACGGCCCGGACGATACCGCCAGGGCCTGTACCCGGCCCTCTGGCGAGGCCCTGGCGTCGATAGGACCAGTTGGCTCCAAGGGGGCCGTCCACGCGCGCCGGGCTGGCGATTGGCTGGGCCTCGGGGGCCAGGCGGGTTAGGGGGCGGGCTTGGGATTCGGTCTGCGGGACGTTGCCAATTGGCAACAGAGCAGCCGCCACCTTTGCCGCTTCGATGGTACGGTGCGCATAGGTCCGCCCCATCCCCCACCGCTCCCGGCAGTAGTCCTCGAAGGTGGCGTAGGCGTCGCGGCGACGACTCTCATTGACGCGGCCACGGCCGGATGGTACCTTGGTAGTGCTCTGAGTCGAAGGAGCGTCGGACCGTTGCGGTTCAGGGCGTACCTGTGGGGCGACGACGCCGCCCGCCCCGGCCTCGCCGGGCGCAGCAGGTGGGTTCCTCTTGTCGAGGACAGTCGCACCCCCAAACCGCCTCGTCGGTCTGGGGGTGCACTGTCTCCGGCCTTGGAGGCGCCCTTGCCACAGCCCTGGGGCACGGCGCTGAGGCGTCCACCGTGGACACCTGGCGCCAGGCCATCCGCTGCCAGCGGAACCGCCGCAACCTCACCGATGCCCCGGACGGGACGTGGACACGGGCAGAGCGCTGCGACGCGCGCCGGGCCTACCGCCGGCCATCCCCGGGGCAGAACCCGGCGTCGGTGTCGACGGGGTGTAACCTCAAGGTTGCAGGCATCATCGACGAGGGCCGGCACCATGGCATCGGCGATGGCCAGGTGGGGCTCGGGTAGCCGGCCGGGCTCAGTGCCGCGGCATGGCGCCTGCGTCGGTCCTGGGACTCCGCCGGCCGTCCTGGTGGCATCCTGGGAGCCAAGGCTCCGGTGCCGGCAGGGAAGGAGGAGGGAGAAGAGGGAAGCCGAGGCACCGGAGCGACCGTCACAGTACCACGTCCAGCGCAGCCTGCAATGGCCCAGGACCGCGCCGGACCCCCGCGTGGCCAGAGCCCGCGGTAACGCCCGCGACGCGCCACAGGGCACGGCCGGTGCCCTGGCGGGGCGATTTCGGCGGGTGCGTCTGGAGGCCACGGTGCCCGATGCTTGCCTATGCTGCTTGCCTATGGCCTCTGTCCGTAGCTACTCCAAGCGCAGAATCTTGCTTGCCTATTTGCTTGCCTATCGCCGGAAAAACCGAGTAAAACCGAGTGACGGACAGTAGCGGACAGGGGGTCGGTGGGTTAGCCTTGGAGCAAGGCTAAAAGACTGGAGCCAGCGCTCGGGATTGAACCGAGGACCTGCTCATTACGAATGAGCTGCTCTACCGCTGAGCTACGCTGGCCCGCACGCGGCGGCATCGACGCCGCACGGGCGGATAACATAGGGGATGAGCCAGCCATTGCAACTGTGGCAGGGGCATCGTCGGCCACGGGGGTCGGGTTTCCAAAGGGACCGGGTGGTGCTATGGTTAGGAGTAGATCGGCTGAGGCAGCCGGGAGCTCGCGTTCCGGCTGCGTGGGAAGGGCAGAAGGACGCAGCCGAAGCGAGTGAGGCGCCGATGCGTGTTGTGATCTGTTGGGTGCTCGTGGTCGTTCCGCTGGTGGCAGGACTGCTGCGCTCCCGGCACTGGCTGGCAACCCAGTGGTCGGGGCCGCTGGGGGCCGTGTGGTGCGTGGCCGTGGGCGCGCTGGCGGGGTCTGTGCCGGGACTGCTGGCCGGGGCGCGGCTGGGGCTGTTCGCGGTCCTGGCGCTGCCCCTGCTGGGAGCCGCGGGCGTGCTGCTGTTGCGCAAGCCCGCCCGGCCAGGGACGCCAGCGGTACCGGCAGCGCCCGTGACGGACGCCGCGGAGGCCGGTTCTCCGCCACCGGCGGCGGCGCCTGCGAAGGGTGTTCCCGCGAGGACACCGCCGCCGGCGAGGCAGGGGCCGCCCATGGCACCGCCACTGACCGCTGCGAAGGCTGCCGTTCAGGAAGGCTCCCAGGGCGAGGCGAGCGTCGCCCCGTCCAAGGAGGCGGCGCGTCCTGGGGGTCCCAGTGACGGCCCTGCGCCGGCGGCCGCTGCGGCGTCTCCGACGGTGCCGGCGCCCCAGCGCCCGCCGCGGCCGTCCCCGGCCGTCGCGGCCCTGCGGGCTATCCACGCCGGCACGGAGAATGAGAAGGGGGCGCCCCAGCCTGAGAGCAGCGCCAACCAGCCGACGACGGTGACGGAGTGCATCCTGACCATGAGCATCTCCTGCGAGGAGTACATGCTGCGCAACCTGCATGAGATGGCACGGTCGCCGCTGCCGGAGTCGCAACGCGACACGCTGACGCGGCTGATCGAGGAGACGGATGACAAGTTGGCCCGGTTGCGGGCCGCAGTGAGGCGGCACCACGGTGAGGAACTGGTCCGGGCAACGTGGAACCAGTTGCCCGAGGTGGACCTGCCGGTGGTGAAGCCCGGGGCGACGCTGGCGCAGATCCGCGATAAGGCGATGCGCCAGACCCAGGTGATGATCGATTTCTACCGCACGGTGGCGTCCTACGCGCAACGGCCGTCGCTGAAGAACCTCCTGGTGAACCTGGCCCTGGACGGCCAGCGCCACCTGGCGGTGATCGAGCAGACGGGCTGATGCCGGCGCCCGGAGGCTGCCGTACGGCGGTCCGGGTGGGATGCGAAGGGCCACCTACGGCGGGGCGGTGGGGATGACCACCTCGTGCACGGCTACCGCCAGGCCATCGTGGTCGTTGTCGGGGACAGACCTGGCAGCGGCGGCCCGGGCTCCCGCACTGGCGTTGCCCATGGCCACCCCGAGCCCCACGCCGGCGAGTACGTCGACATCGTTGTCGCCATCGCCCACGGCGACGACGTCACCGAGGTCGCAGCCGAGGTAGGCACACACCCAGGCCACGGCCTTGAGTTTGGTGGCCTCGGGGTGGCAGAAGTTGAGGATACCGGGTTCGGTGATCAGGACACTGAACTCGGCCTCCTGTCCGGTTGCGGCCTCGCGTTGGAGCCGGTCCCGCAGAGCAGCGAACTCGGGAGCCCGCTCGGTACTCAGGTAGAGGACCTTCTCCACACTCAGCGCCGGCGACCGGAGTTCCGTCATGGGGATGACGTCGACGAACTCGTTGTTGCGGGCGATGAGCGTAGCATCGACCGTCCGGGCCGGCGCCAGCACCCGGCGGCCGGAGAAGACCGTGGGCACGAAACCAAGCTCCTCAGCGCGCCCGAGGAGCCAGCGCACGGTGGCGGGTGACAGGCAGCGGTTCCGGAGCCGCTGGCCGGAGCAGGGGTCCACCACATCGGCACCGTTGTTGGCGATCTGCGGCGCCGTCAGGCCGAGGTCAGACACCCAGTGCGACACCGCCTCGAACATGCGGCCGGTGGCGAAGCACACATGGATGCCGGCCTCGCGGGCGGCGATGAGAGCGGTGCGCACGGCCGGACTGACCGCCTTGGCGGAGTTGAGGAAGGTCCCGTCGATGTCGACGACGAGGACGCGGCAAGTACCCGAGAAGGGGGGCATCGTCAGGGCTCCGTGGGAGTGAAGGGGGGTAATGTACCGTGCGGCAGTGGCCCGGCCAGTGCTGGGGCGAGGCCTCACTGCCGCCTTCCCGCATCGGCGTGGTGGCCTCCCGGGCCCCCGCACACCCCGGCCGTGCGGTCTCCTTGGCAAGCGCTGCCGGGACTACGAGCGTCAGACGGTGTGCGCCCACTTTCTGGGTCCCGCAACAGCGCCACCATCTCTGCGGCCGGGTCCTGCGAGACACATGCGCTCGTGGCCATGCCGCCATCCGAGCCCGCCCGGGGTGCGGCACGAGGCGCTCCCAGTCGGCGTCCGGTGCTCTTGCGATGGCGGGCCTGCTCAGGCGGGGCTTGTCCCGTGTGCTCGGGGAGGCAAAACGCCCTCTGTCGAGTGCCGTATGGGCTGGAGCCCTTGTGGAAAATGAGATAATCAACCATAATCAGCGCTAATCAAGCATATTCAAGAATGCCTTCTGATCACTTGACGCTTAGCGTTGTGCGGTGTAGGAGTACAGAGGAGCGGCCGGGGGTCTGCTCGCCGAGGGTATGGCCGATGGGTAGTACAGACCGCCCATTCCTGAGCATCGAGGAGGTCGCCGACCTCCTGGGTGTGAACTACCAGCTCATCTACAGGCTCGTCCGTTCCGGCGAGTTGCCTGCGGCTCGCCTAGGCCGGGTGTACCGCGTTGATCGGCGCGACCTTGATGCCTACCTCTCTCGAGCCAAACAGAGCGGGCCGGCCGGTGTCTGCGCGGCCTGCGGCGTGACGTACCGAAGCGCCGCCATGCTGACGGAGGCGTGCATGACGTGCGGTGCCGCCATCTGCGCGGACTGCTGGACTCGGCTGGGGGTGAGGAATTGCGCGGCGCACCCGCCCGGAGAGACGCCGCCAGCGCAAGAGTGAAGCGGGTGCGCCGTCAACGCGACGGAGGTGGGCAATGGGGATATTCTGTGACCACTGTGAGCGCTGCAACGCCAGGGTGAAGAGGCGTGCCCGCGTATGCTCCCAGTGTGGCGCGCCGTCGCCGCACGGCTGGTGGAGATGCCCCGCCTGCAGCAACTGGGAAGGCAGCGACTCCAAGTTCTGCTGGAACTGCCGCGCGGCTCTGCACCCTGAGGACCGCGACTGGATTGCGGGCGGTCAGTGGCAGCGTCCACCGGGCGCTGTCGCTCAGCGCTTCGAGGTCGGCGACCTGTATGTTCTGCTGAAGCGCGGCCTGAGTGTCAGCGAAGGCACGGCGGCCCTGCTGCTCGATGGCGGCCGGCTTTCTGGCCTCCTCAGCGCTGGCAACCACACGCTCGACAGCCTGGCACGGCGCATGACCCACTGGGGGGCGGCACCGCCACGCACCGTGGTGCTGGTTGATGCCGGGGATATCATCCTACCGCTGCGGGTCGAAGGGCTGCGCTCGGCCGAGGAGATCGAGCTGGAGTTCTACGGCGAAGCGGTTCTGCGCTTTGTCCCGGCGCGCGCTCAGGACTTCATCGCCAACCTGCTCAAGGACAACCGGAGCCTTCTGTTCGAGACGGTCTCGGAGCGCTTGGTCGGCGAGATCCGCTACACGCTGGAGAACTGCTGCAACCGCACCGCTGTCGATGACCTGGTGAAGGACCCGGATCGACGCCTTCGCCTGGAAGATGACCTCCGACGGATGCTGGCGACCTCGCTGGAGCGCCTCGGGTTCTCGCTTGTGGCCATCTCCGCCGCCGAGTTCTCGGGTCGTGCCTACGAGGAACTGCGCAGCCGGGCCGGGGACCTCGACGTCCGTCGTCGCCAGGCCGAGTTCGACGCCCGTCTGCGCGAGGTGGTCAGCAGCGACCGCATATCTGCCCTTAAGGACGAGCATGATCTGGAGTTGTACGCCCGCCGCCTGGCGCAGGAGCGAGACATCTCCGAGGAGCACATGGGGCAGGAGGTGGAGCATCTGCGTGATCAGTTCAGGCGCGCACGCCAGAGCGCTGAGAAGTCCTTCCAGCGCTTGGAGCAGGCCTGCGACGTGGAGCACCGCCTGACACTTGCACGGCAGGACGACGCTTACCGGCGTGAGAAGCAGCAACTCGACGCGCACGTCGCGCTTGGGACGCGCGACGCGGAGATCCGGACGAAGCTCGAATGGCGCGCCAGGGCAGAGGAGCTCGAGCGCCTGGACGACCAGGAGACGCGTCGGGTGGCCCGCGAGGACGAGGCGGCTAGGGCCGCGGCTTACGAGACCATGAGCCTCAAGGCGCTCCTGGCTGTCATCCCGGACGCGGGCCGCGGTGAACGGCTGCTCAAGCTACAGGAACAGCTCTCGCTGGCCGGACGCAGTGCGGACGAGATCCTCGCCTTGCAGGCGGCTCGTTCGCCGGCGGTGGCGGCCGCGTTCTGCCGGATGCATGAAGCCGACAGCATGCGCGCGAGGGAGGATGAGGCAGACCGCCGGCGCCTGATGGACGAAGCGGCCGACCGCTTGGAGCGGGTCCTTCGCGAAGCTCTCGCCGCTCTCGGGGCGGCGGCGGGCCATGCGGAGCGGAAGCCCGGCCCAACGAAGGACGGGCCGCCTACAGGCACGCTATGAGCCACACCGATTCCCAAGACCGAACCCTCTGCCCGCACTGCGGCTGGCCTGTGGCCGCCACGGACCGGTTCTGCGAGGACTGCGGCAGGCCACTGCGAGCGGCCGACGGAAGCACCGAGTCAGAGGCGGGGGGGTCATGTCGGAGCGGCCCCCGTATCTCAGGTCGCGATGACGACGGTCCCGCCAGACGTCGGCGTCGTGGCTCCTGGAACCGGCCATCCCAGGCCACGTCACGCCCCGGAACGCACGGACTTCGCTGCACCTTCGCGAGCCCGTGACAGACGTGAGGACGCGGCACCGTCCATGGCCCCCCTGGCTACCGGTCCCGGCGGTTCCGAGTGCCCCGACCTGACCCTCGAGCTTGACCGCGGACGCTGGCTGATCGAAGGGATGGACTGCGCTCTGCGGTTCCGGGTCAGCGCCGCTGGGGTTGACCTTTCCACGCTTCGTGTGCGCGTCTCGACCTCCTTTGGCGACGGTGGCCGGTGGTCCTTCGAGATGCCGGAGTGCCGCCTTGGTGCAGGGCGAAGCCGGGTGGTCAGGCTCGAATGCGCGCCACCGCAGGGAGTGAGGGGGCTGAAGGTGTTGCGGTGGGATGTCAGTTACACCTCCGCTGACCAACTTCGCCGCTTCGAGGCCCAGTCCGAACACAGTGTCTATCCTTCCGACCTGAGCGTCGAGGCCCTCGTCGGACGGCTCAGCATCGACATTCGGCAAGGCGACGCCGGAGTCGTACGCCTGAGCGACCTCTACGGCGACGCGATCAGGTCCCGCGTTGGCACCTTGCGCGAACTGGTCCAGGAGATGGCAGATGCCCCGCCGGTCTGGGAGGCCCTCGATCTCTGGGACAGGGGAGAGCAGAGCATGGTCCTGTCCCCGCCCCCTGCCGGGGCGCTGGTGCGGGCCCTGACCCTCCGTTCGGGAGTACGCCGTGTCCACCTCCTGGCCGCGCAACCGGTACGCATCGGCCGGAGCCGCGACTGCGATCTGGTGACGCGGTGCTTCGGCAGCGACGGCCGTGCCCGCGAGCTCGAGTGCATGCGCATCAGCAAACTCCAGGCCTGCATCGAGCGCTGCGCTGACGGGGTGCGCTACACCGACCGCAGCGCCAACGGGACGTTCCTGGACGGCCAGCCAGTCCTGCGAGGTTCGGTGCTCCTTGCTGGCGGGACAGAGCACACTGCTGCCCTCGGTGGCACCACCGCAGCAACCGCGCCCATGAGCCTGCACATCCGGACGGTGTCCTGCGACTACCAGGCCCGTCCGGGTGATTGTGGCTTCGGGGACGGGTGTCCACTCCGTGAGGCCGCGGGGGCAGTAGTGCGCCGTTCCGACGGCATCGACGAGGTGTTCGTGGCCGTGTGGTGCCACGTCCGGCTGCGGCACGCGGATCCCGACCTCGGCGCTCTGCGGGTGTGGCGCCGGCAGGATGCCTTCGGCTTCCGCCTGGGTACGCAGAGCGGTTGGCTGGTACCCGGAATGGCTCTGGACTTGGGCGGGGGCCGCCAACTCCAGATCGCCGCGATCTCCCAGCAGTACCTTGGGGAGGGCATGCACAATGGTCGCGCATGAGGGTCGCACGCGTTCCGTCAGGTATGCCGTCCGGTTCGGCCTTGGAGTGGCCATGGTGGGGATGTGCGGCTGCGTGACCGTGGCCAGGTCCCCCGATGCGGTGGCCGCCACGCCCTCGCCACCCGTGCCGGCTCCCCACTTCCAGGCGGCGCCACCCACTCCGACACCACCGGCCGCCCTGCCGGCAGCAGCGGAAGCACCGCCGACCTCCCCTACGCCGCCTGGCCCGGTGGCCCTGACGGCAGAAGACAGTGCCGCCCTCCGCATCGCCGTCACCGCCACGGGCGACGGCGACGCTGTTACGGTGGCATCGGCGCTGCGCACGCACGTCGAGGGGGAACTGGCCAGAGATGGCTTCGCCGTGTACCCGAAGGATCAGGACCTGAACGTGCGCCTGGTCGTGAGCACGGAACGATTCGACCAGTCGGGTGACTACGAGGTCCATATGGGCCGGGCGGAGGTAGAGGTGGTGCGGGCCTGCGATGGCCGCGTGATCGGCAAGACCACAATCGAGGGGCGAGGAGAACGCCAACTTGGCCGTACCGCAGCGCTGGGGGCTCTCGGTGCGAAGCTGCAGGCACAGACGGCAGAGTGGTTGGCGGCCACGGTCAGGCCTGAGAAGGCCGGCCTGGCGTGCGCTCGGCTGCGGGTGCGCCGCGCCGGCGGTGACCGGGCAACGGATGGGGCCTATGCTGCGGAGTTCGCCCGCAAGGTCGGTAGCGTCAAGGGCATCGTTGGCTGTACCCTGGAGACTGCCGACTACGAAGCCCGCCGGCTCTACTACCGCGTCGTCTACTTCAGAGATGTGTTGCCCGAGGGGCTAACCGCTTGCCTGTCGGCGGCTAGGGAACTGGGCGTGTCGCCCGATGTGGGGCCCAAGTGAGCGCCCTGGGCGGACGCCGCCACCCAGGGACCACTGGTGGTCCGAGGCCGAAGGCGGCTGGCGTGCCCTGGGTGGGCGTAGGCTGCAGCACGGAGGGACCATGAACATGACGCCAATGACGTTCACGCCCCGGCGGTCTGTGGGGGTGGCGCTGGGAGCACTGATGGTGGCCGCAGGCTGCGCCTGGGTGCGCGGCCAGGAAGCGACGACCGCTCCGTTCCCGGATGAGGTGCGACAGGCGATCCACCAGACTGGACAGGACGTCCAGGCCGCGATCGGGCGAGCCGGCCTCCCCAAGGGCCAGACTCTGTCCCTGCTGCCGCTCGCCGGCGATCAGGAGCAGTACGTGGCCGGGGTGCTGAAGAACGCGGTCACCGCGGCTGGGCTGCTTTACGTTGAGGGCAAGGACGACCCGTTCTGGGAGCAGGTTCTGGCTGAGGTGGCCTGGGGCGAGCGCAAGGCCGATATGCTCGATGCGACGACCTTGACTCGCTTCGGCCGGCTGAAGGCGGCACGACTGCTCATGTACGGGGCTGTGCGCGAGGTGAGCTTCGACGGACGCAAGGGCTTCGTCGAGATCGAGCTGCACGTCAGCTCCATCGAGACCAAACAGCACCTATGGGGCCAGGTCTTTGCCCGTCGGCTCTACCTGACCCAGGACATGCAGGGCGTCGTGGACCTGGACGACGCGGCACGGCACGTCCTGCGCCAGGCCATGATGCAGGCTCGTGAGTCGCTCGCGCGTGCGCCGCGTCTGGCCGCTGTGCGCTCGTTGGTCATGCCGCCATTGTCCGGCGACCTCGATGGGTACGCGGCTACGCTCCTCGCGGGCGAGCTGACCAAGATCGAGTCCCTGACGCTCCGGGACGTTGGCGTTCAGACCCTGGCCGAAGCCAGACAGCTCCTCCGCGACAGTCCTGCCAGCGCTGACGCCATCCTGCATGGCGCCATCCGCGACCTGCACCGCGAGACCGTCAGCCACGACTCCGGCGGTGACGTCCTCAGGTACCGAGCCGAAGTCCAACTGCGCCTTCTGGCGGCGGCCACGGGCGACATCCTCTGGGCCGAGACTACGACATCGACGACCGAGCAGACGGTGCCACGGCCCACGCTCAGACAGCAGGCTGCGGTAGCGGCCAAGGACCACCTCGCTGAGAGGCTGGAGAATGAGCCTGGGGCTCTGTTGCGTCTGGTCATCTGGGT
>Ga0172375_10010369_pt1 | contig 12105 bp, 10 predicted proteins | sample LakKiv1m_FD_114537 | JGI IMG/M metagenome (GOLD analysis project Ga0172375, IMG submission 114537) | Freshwater microbial communities from Kabuno Bay, South-Kivu, Congo - kab_092012_11.1m | ecosystem: Environmental > Aquatic > Freshwater > Lake | place: Democratic Republic of the Congo... | reverse complement strand
GCTGTCATCTCAAAAGGACTTCGCATGCGAGCGTTTTTCGTTCAAAAGCCCGTTTTTCAAGGCTTTCCACTCCTAAATCCTCACTTGGGGCGATTCTGTTTCAACTAAACTGAATCGCACCCGTGGCAAAAGGGCCTTCCGTGCCGCCCCCCACCATGATACAATGCACCTATACGGTACGGATCAACGGCAAACAAAGGAGCGCATGCGACATCCCTCTGTTGAAGCGTGGGAAGAAAACCTCAACCGACTGTTGCGCCAAGTGGACAACCGACTCGAGGATGAATTCGGCACCCTGTTCCCGCTCCATCCGGCCCGTCCGCGACGCGGACAAACCGCCAACCCGCAACAAGACGGCCTGTTCCGCGTCACCGCCGGATTCACGGCGGGGTTCGGCTCCCGCCACGGCAAGGGCTACGAAATCCGCATCGACGCCGCGACGCTTCAGGCGATCCCCACAGACCTTCGCGCAAGGATCGAAACGCGGGCCGTCGGCTTGATCCGCGACGGGCTCGCCTCGGCCTTCCCGAACCGGAAACTCGACGTGGTGAGGGACGGTGCCAGTCTGAAACTTGTCGGTGACCTGACGTTTGTCCGCGCGTCTGAACGACACGCCCAAAAGCCTTCCGAATGAGCCCCGAACATGACCTGCTACCTTCTTCTGGCCACCCTGAACGTCACGCTGCCCGAGTCCATCGGTCTCGGCTCCATTGCGCATGTGCTGATCTGCCTGCTGGTGGCCCTGCACGTTCTGGACAAACCGCGCGACGCCCGTACGTCGCTTCTGTGGATACTCGTCACCATCGTTTTCCCGGTGGTGGGAGCCTTGGCCTACCTTCTTTTCGGCATCAACACCATTCCCCACAAAGGTTGGGAGAAGCAACACTCTGACGTCGTCTTCCGGAAACATCAACAACGAAAAAACCGACCCGGCAATCCGCTGGCCCGCATGAACGCCACGCGCGACGCGCGGCGTGTCGAGCCTTTGGACCCCTTGTCCCGCCAGCTCAACCTCATTCTCCAGCACATGGCGCCCGACCATCCCCTGCTGGGCGGCAACCGCATCGACATCCTTGAACCCGCGCCGACCGCGCTGGAGGCGATGTTCGACGCCATTGCCCACGCGCGGCACCACATCCACTTGGCCACCTATATTTTCAACGACGACGCGGTCGGCAAACGCCTGATGGATCTGCTCATCGACCGGGCGAACGCGGGCGTCCGGGTCCGCGTGCTCTACGACGCCTTCGGATCGGCCGGGGCGAGCCTGCGCCGCTTTTTCTGGCGCCGTCGCCGCGTGCCCAACTTCCAGCTCATCGGATTTTCGCAGGCCAATGTGCTCAAGCGGAAATTCCAGCTCAACCTCCGGAACCACCGCAAAATCCTCGTGGTGGACGGCACGGTCGCATTCACCGGCGGCGTCAATTTCCACGACGTCTACCTACCGCACGGCCATGAGTCCGGAACGATCGACTACCACTTCCGACTGCGGGGCCCCATCGTCCTCGAGCTTCAGTACACGTTCCTGCGCGACTGGTACTACATGACCGACGAACCGCCCGAGAGGCTGCTTTCCCGCGAACACTTCCCGACGCCGTCGCAGCCGGGGAAAAGCGCCGCCCGCCTTCAGAACAGCGGGCCTACGCAAGAGGAAACCGGCGCCGCGCTCGACAGTTTCTTCGCGGCGATCAATCTCGCCTGCTCGCAGGTGCTCATCGTGACGCCCTATTTCGTGCCGCCCGAGTCGCTGATTCTCGCCATGCGGCAGGCGGCCTCACGCGGGGTGAACGTCAAGGTCTTGGTTCCGTCCGTCAACAACCACCCGACACTGCAGTACGCCTCGCACGCGCTCTACGAGCCGCTTCTGTCCGCAGGGGTACACATCTACGAACGCGACGCGCCGTTCATGCACGCCAAGGCGGCCCTCATCGACGACGCCATCGCCTTCATCGGAAGCGTCAACGTCGATTCGCGCAGCCTTTTCCTGAACTACGAAACCAACGTGATTGTTTTCGATCCGGCCTTCGCCAGCCGTCTCAAGCGCACCATCCACGGCGACCTCGCGCACGCTCGCGAAATCCTCCACACGGAATGGCACCGCCGCTTGCATGGGCAGCGATTCCTTGAGAATTTCTTCAACCTCTTCCATCCCATCGCCTGATCACTCGCAGGCGACCCGTCCGCTGATGGCGCGCTTGAGAGTAAGAGGATCGGAATAGCCGACACCGCTGTCGGCCGGAAGGCCGAAAGCCAGCCGCGAAACCCGGACGCCGAAAGGCCGCAGCAGTTCGCCGATGTATCCGGCGGTGGCGTCGCCCTCCATGTCGGTGCTCAGCGCGAGCAGGACCTCGCGCACGCCCTCCTTCGCGACCCGCTCGGCCAAGCTCGCGAGACGAAGCTCGGAGGGCCCGGACAGCCGCGAGGGCGACAGTTTGCCCATGAGCGCGTGGTAGCGCCCGACGAACCCGCCAGACCGCTCGATTGCAACAATGTCGGACGGCTCTTCCACCACGCACAGCAAGCCGTCGTCCCGCGCGGAATCCGTGCAAAGTCGACAGGGGCACGCCTCGCGCGACGTGAACCCGCCGCACACTGGACAACAACACACCGTCCCGCGCGCCTCGCGGAGCGCATCCGCCAGCGGGTCCAGAAGCATCTCGGGCTTGCGCACAAGCGCGAGCGCGGCGCGCTCTGCCGACCGCCGGCCGAACCCCGGCAGCTTCGCCAGCGTCCGAATCAGATTTTCGATCGGCTCGACCACGGCTCATCAGCCTCCGAACATGTCCCCCATGCCGTTCCCCTGCATCATCTTGGCCATCGCTTCTTGCGTCTGCTTCTTGACGTTCTTGAGGGCGCCGTTCACCACGTTGTTCAGCATGGTCTCGAATCGCTCCGGCTTGCCGGCGATGACTTCCTTGAGCGCCTCCTGCGACACCTTGATCGACACGATCGTAAAATCCCCTCGCGCCACGCAGGTGATGCCGCCGTTGGCGTATTCGAAGGTGATCTTCTCGATCTCCGCTTGAATCCGCTTAGCCTCTTTGCGCATCTGCATCGCCTGTTTCACTTGGTCCAACATGCCCATACGTCTCTTCTCCTTAAGTCTTTTCTACTCATCCGCAAGCCCCAATGGAAGGGGCCCAAAAACGAGTCGAGTTTAATACAAAGGCAGCCGGTCGCTCAAGCCCGTTTGCGCACTTTCTGAAGGACGAGCGCGGACAGTTCACGCATTTCTGTAATGTGCAGGCCGTAGGCGCAGGCCAAGTAGACACCGCCGAAAACCACCGCAGCCCCGCCCAGTTTGATCAGATCCCCCACTCGCCCAGAGAGCCCGGCGACGCTCCCCATCCGGTTCAGGAGGAACCACCCGCAGACAGCCGCCAGTCCCGACGCCAGCGTGACGCGTCCCAAAAACACGACCGTCTCCCTGAACGGGAAGACCGGCGCGTTTTTCTTCAGCAGCTCCACCAGCGTGACGCACTTCAGCGTGCGCGCCAAGGTCATCCCTCCCGCGATCGAGGCGAGCAACAGCAGATCACGCCCCCCGCACAGCTTGAGCCCCGTCCAGCTCACAAACATGCTGAAGGTCGAGAACAGAATGCCGATCACCGTCACCGACACCATGCGCCGATTCGCGAAAAACGCCTGCATGACCAACATCTCGATGGCCGCCGCCGGCAGCATGAACGTATAGAACGCCAGCGAAACCGCCGTGCGCCGCACCGCCTCCGCGTCGAAATAACCGCCCTTGAAAATCAGCGCCGTCAGCGGCACCGCCGCCATGGCGACGAACAGCGCGAACGGCACGAAAACCGACAGCAACATGCGCCCGAAACGCGTGACCAGACGGCCCAAGCTTGCGTGGTCGTTGCGGTCGACCAGCTCGCAGAAATAGGGGAACACCGCGATCGACAGCGTGTAGGGCACCAGAAACAGCAGCGTGCTCTGGAGCTTCTTGCCGATCGAATTGGCCTGCATCAACCCCGACTCGTCGAGCGCGCTCAGCACGTAGACATTGTTGAAGGCGTCGCGGACCTTGGCGACCAAAATTCCAGCCAGCAGAGGCAGGATCAGCCACGCCATGCGTTTGACGGCCGGATGCGAGAAGGCCGCAGCCGGGCGGAACTCGCGCAGCTTGTCGCGCAGACCGACCAAATGCGTCCCCAGCTTGCAGAGCGAGCCGCCCACCAGTCCCCACATCAGCCACATGGCACCGTCCCGATGGAGCAGCGCACCCGCGACGAGGAAGAAGACCGCGCAGAATTTCCACATCGCGTCGCCGAACGCCGCCAAAAAAAAGCGCTTGTAACCGTTCAGCAGCACATAGGTGGTCGACCCCAGCGACAGACCAATGACCGCCGGTGCCATCGTGCGCACGCTGCGCACGGCCAGATCATACTGCTGTGGCGAATCGTTCGTCCCCCATACGGTCATCAGATGCACCATGACCTGCGGGGCCGCAAACAGGAAAACCGCTACCGCCGCGAGAATCAAGGTTTGAACCGACAGAACCGTGTTCGCGAACGTCCACGCGCTCTTTTCGGACTTCTCGTCTATCTCGCGCATGAAGACGGGGAGAAACGACGGTCCCAGCGACTCCTCGCCGATCAGGAACAGCATGAAGATGCAATTCTCGAACGCGAACGCGTAAACCGCATCGTACGTAGCCTTGGGCAGAAAATGCACCATCGCCTTGGCTTGGATCAGCCCGGCCAGCTTGAATAGCGCATGCGCGATCAGAACAAAAAGGCTCGCCTTGAAAATCCGGCGCTCGAGACTGGTCTTGTGTTCACCCATCCGGTTCCCCCCAATCGCTCCCGGTCCCGACGTCCGTTGCCCCCGTGCCGCAGACGCCGCCCGCTCCACAGGCTTTTGAACCGTGCTAGGCTTGGGCCGCCAAGTAGCGTTCCGCCGCGAGCGCGGCCATGCACCCCGTCCCCGCGGCGGTCACGGCCTGCTTGAAATGCCGGTCCTGCACGTCGCCAGCCGCGAAAACACCCAGCACCGACGTGCGCGTATCCGACGCGACCACATAGCCGTCCGCATCCAGCTCCACCTGTCCCTTGAACGCGCCCGTGTTCGGCGTGTGCCCGATGGCAACGAACACGCCCTGCACGGCGCGCTCGGATCGCTCCCCACTCTTCACGTCCTGAAGGCGCACCCCCGTCACCTCGCCCTTGGCCGGATCGAGCACGTCGACAACGACGGCGTTCCAGACCACGTCGATGTTCGGCGCGGCCAGTACGCGGTCAGCCATGATCTTCGAGGCACGGAATGCGTCCCGCCGGTGGATCACCGTCACATGCTCGGCGAGCCTCGACAGGTACAACGCGTCTTCCATCGCCGTATCGCCGCCGCCGACCACTGCCACGCGCTGCCCCTTGAAGAAGGCGCCGTCGCACGTCGCGCAGGCCGACACACCCTTGCCCATCAACTGTCGCTCGGACTCCAACCCGAGATAGCGGGCACTGGCCCCCGTGGCGATGATGACCGTGCGCGTCTCGAGCGCGCCGCCGATCATGAGCGAGAGCCGCTTGACGCCGCCGGACAATTCGCAGCCCGACACCTCGTCCATTGCGAAGCGCACGCCGAAGCGCTCGGCCTGTTTGCGCATGATCGAGACCAGCTCGTAGCCGTTGATCGGTTGCTCGAAACCCGGAAAATTCTCCACATCCGACGTCTGGGTGAGCTGCCCCCCCGGCTGCATGCCGTCGATCACGAGCGGATTCAGGTTGGCCCGCGCCGCGTAGATCGCCGCCGTCAAACCGGCGGGACCGCTCCCCACGATCACCACGTTCTCCATCGTCGTCTCCCTGTCGTCTGCCACTTCCGCCGATGCCGTACATCCACGCGCGGACGTCACGTATACCGCAAGACCTCATCGACGGTCGTATAACCGTCCAGCACATTGCGGATCGCGTCCTCGCGCATGGTCCGCATGCCCAACTCGCGGGCCCGCTCGCGGATGAAAAGCGTCGGACGGCGCTCGTTGATCAGTTCGCGGATCGGATCGCTCACGCGCAAATACTCGAACACACCTTTTCTTCCCTTGTAGCCCGTGCCGTTGCATTTAGAACAGCCGCGCCCGTAGTAGAAGGGCCGGTCGCCGGCGCTTTCCCGCTTGAGATCCAAACGCTGGAGGGTTTCATCGTCCGGAGTGTAGGGTTCTTTGCAGTTCAGGCAGATCGTACGAACGAGACGCTGCCCGAGGATCGCCTCCAGCGTCGAAGCGATCAGGTAAGGCTCGACGTTCATATCGATCAGACGCGTCACGGCGCCCGCCGCGTCGTTCGTGTGCAGCGTGCTGAACACCAAGTGGCCCGTCAACGACGCCTGAACCGCGATCTCGGCGGTCTCGAGGTCGCGGATTTCGCCGATCATCATCACGTCGGGGTCTTGACGCAGAAATGCGCGCAACACCTTTCCGAACGTGTTGCCCACCCCCGGGTTGATCTGCACCTGCACGATGCCGTCGATGTCGTACTCCACCGGCTCCTCGGCCGTCAACAGCTTCTGGTCGATCGTGTTGATGCGCTGCAGCGCCGAATAAAGCGTCGTCGTCTTGCCCGAACCGGTAGGTCCCGTCACGATGATGATGCCGTTGGGCTTCTCGATGTCGATCGTGATGTCTTCGTACACGTCTTCGGGAAGCCCCACATTCTCGAGGTCGAGCGAAACGACGCTGCGGTCCAGCACGCGGAGCACCACGCTTTCGCCATGGGCCGTGGGCAAACACGACACGCGAAGATCCACCGTGTGCCCGGCGACCGTCAGCGAGATGCGCCCGTCCTGCGGAATGCGGCGTTCGGCGATGTTCAGGTCCGACATGACCTTGATGCGCGAGATGATCGGAAGCGCCAAACGGCGGGGCGGAGGCGTCATCTCGTAGAGCGCGCCGTCGACGCGGTAGCGGATCTTGAAATCTTTCTCGAACGGTTCGAAATGGATATCTGAGGCGCGGTCCGTCACGGCCTGATACAGCACGAGGTTCACGAACCGAATCACAGGTGCCGCCGCCGCCGCCGACTCCAAGCTCTTATCGTCCGCCGCGTCGTCCACGTTCAGGGACGCGTTGAGCGCCATATCGGACTCGAGGCTGTTCAGCATGTCCGCGACCGTCGCACTCTCGTCGCCGTAATACTCAGCCACGCGCGTGCGCACGTCGTTCTCGCGCGCCAACACGAACTGCACGTCCTTGGTCAGCACGAACATCAGTTCGTCCATCACGTGCGGGTCGACCAGATTGCACGTGGCCAACGTGATGGTGCCGGCCGTCGCGCTGACGGGCAGCACCATGTACATGCGGGCCACGCTGGCCGGAACGCTCTGGATCACGTCGGGATCGAGTTCCGTCGTCGCGAGGTCGACCACCTCGCATCCCTGGTAGGCCGCCATCATGCCCAGCAGATCGTCTTCGGTCACATAGCCGGCGTCGATCAGCAACTTGCGGATGGGCGCGCCCGTGCGCGTGTGCTCCTCGCGCAGTTCGTCGGCCTGTTGTTGGTCGATTACCCCGTTGCTGACCACCAAATCGATCAGCGGATCGTATGAGGGCGCAATCGGGGTCAGGGTCTCAGACTCGGCCATTCTCTACCTCCTTGACTGGAGTTCTTCCTTAAGCTTCTGGACCAGCGTGTCGGGGTCCTGCGACTTGGTCACCAAATCGTCGTACGAGATCAAACCGTTGAGATACAGTTCCATCAGATGGGCGTCGAGCGAAATCATTCCGTACTTGGCGCCGGTCTGGATGTCGGACGTGATCTGGAACGTCTTGTTGTCGCGGATACGCGAACGGATCGAAGGCGTCGAGATCATGATCTCGAACGCGGCCACCCGCCCCGGTTTGTCCACGCGCGCCAAAAGCAACTGCGAGATCACGGCCACGAGACCCACGGAGAGCTGGGTGCGGACCTGCTCCTGCTGGTCGGTCGGGAACGCGTCCACGATGCGGTCCACCGTGGCGGCCGCGCCGGTCGTATGCAGCGTGGCGAACACCAAGTGGCCCGTTTCGGCCGCCGTGATCGCCGCCTGCATCGTCTCCAGATCGCGCATTTCGCCGACGAGGATCACATCCGGGTCTTGGCGCAGCGCGCGCCGAATGGCCTCCGCGAAAGACGGCACGTCGTGTCCGATCTCGCGCTGCGTGACGATCGCCTTCTTGTGCGGATGGAAATATTCGATCGGGTCCTCGACCGTGATGACGTGACAGTCGCGCTCCTTGTTGACGATATCGATCATGCTGGCCAGCGTGGTCGTCTTGCCCGAGCCCGTCGGCCCGGTCACCAGAATCAGACCGCGCGGCTTGAAGAGCAGTTCCTTCACCTGTTCGGGCAGGCCGATCTGTTCGAGGGTGAGCAGCTTGTTGGGAATCTGGCGCAACACGATACCGAAGTTGCCGCGCTCCTTGAACACGCTCACGCGGAAACGCGCGAGTTCGCCGAACGGCAGCGCGAAGTCCGCCCCGCCGCACCGTTCAATCTCCTGGAGTTTGTCTTCGGCCGTGATCGAGCGGGAGAGCGCTTCTGTGTCCTCGGGCGTCAGCACCGGACTGTCGAGCGGCGTCAGCGAACCGTGAATGCGGAGCATCGGCGGCACCCCGACGCGGATGTGCAGGTCCGACGCGCCTTCGTCGACGGTCGCCTGCAGCAGATCGTTCATGTTGATTTCGTTCGTCATTAGTCGGCATCTCCCATTGTGGCCCGCAAGACCTCTTCCAGCGTCGTCATGCCCGAGGCCACCTTCAGCAGTCCGTCCTCGCGCAGCGTCCGCATGCCCATTTCGCGGGCGCGCGCCCGCAGCACCGTCGCCGGCGAGTGGTCGAAGATCAGACGCTGGATTGTATCATCGACCTGGAAAATCTCAAAAATGCCTTTCCGGCCCTTGTACCCGGACTGGTTGCAGTTCGGGCATCCCTTGCCCTTGTACATCAAGCCGCTCGCCACGTTCTTTGAGATCGCTCCGAGCATCTTCAGCTCGCGCTCGGTCGGCGTGTATTCCGCGCGACACTTGTCGCAGATTGCGCGCACCAAGCGCTGGGCCATCGCCGCCCGCAGCGCCGAGGCCACCAAGAACGGCTTCACGCCGATATCCAAGAGACGGGTCACCGCACTGGGCGCATCGTTGGTGTGCAGCGTGCTGAAAACCAAGTGGCCCGTGAGCGCGGCCTCCATGGCGATGTCGGCCGTCTCGTGGTCGCGGATTTCGCCGATCATCACGATGTTCGGTGCCTGTCGCAGAATGGAGCGCAGCGCGGCGGAGAAGTCAAGCCCCACATCCTTGTTCACCTGCACTTGGTTGATGCCGGACATCTGGTATTCGACCGGGTCCTCGACCGTAATGATCTTGCGGTCGGGGAGGTTGATCTGCCCGAGGCAGGCGTACAGCGTCGTCGTCTTGCCCGAGCCCGTCGGCCCGGTCACCAGCAACACTCCATCGGGCAGGCTGATCAGCCGCTCGAACTTGTTCTGGTCGTCCGAGAGAAAACCGAGCTGAGGCAGTCCCAGCGACAAGTTGGTCTTGTCCAAGATACGCATGACGATGCTCTCGCCGTGGTTGGTCGGCACGGACGACACGCGAAGATCCAAGTCGCGTCCTTGGACCTTGACTTGGATGCGTCCGTCCTGCGGAATGCGCTTCTCGGATATCTTCATGTTCGACATGATCTTGAGACGGCTGAGGATCGCCGCCTGCAGACGCTTCGGCGGGCTGTCCATCTGCCGCAGCACACCGTCGATGCGGTATCTCACCCGGAACGTGCGCGCCATCGGCTCCAAATGGATATCGGAGGCCCGCATCTTGCAAGCCTCCATGATGAGCATACTCACGAGGCGGATCACCGGCGCGTCGCTGTCCGACGCATCGGCCCCGCTTTCGCCGCCAGACTTCTCCGTGACGTCAATCGAGGCGTCGTCGCTTCCGTAGAGCGACTCGAACTCCTCCGGATAGAGCTTGTCCACGGCGGCCTTGACTTCGGAGCGCGGCGCCACCACCGCGTCCACGTTGCGCTTAAGCACGTAGCGCAGGCTGTCGACCGTGTCGTAGTTCAAGGGATCGCTGAGCGCCACGGTGACGGACTGATCCGTACTGAAAACCGGCACGACGCCGTATTTCCGCGCCACGTCCGTGGGAATGATGTCCTTCACGGCCGGGTCGATGGCGTCGGCGTTGACATGCACATACTCCATGCCGAACTGCGCCGCGATCATCGACAGCACGTCGTCCGCGGTCAAGACGCCCGTCTGCACGAGAATGTCGAGCGTCGTCTCGCCTTCCTGCTTGATGGAGTTCTGGACCGTCGCGATCTGCTCGGGCGACACATACCCCTGTTCCTGCAAAAGCTGCAAGACATATTCATCGTTTGACGTCACTGTCGTTCTCCTCTTACTCGCGTCAAAGTTTGTCCACTCTGCAACACGCCGTTCCGGCTCGCGAAAGCGTCCGGGGCCACCCTCGGACACCGGCTCCTCACGCCTGAGCCAACTTGCCCGCGACCAGTTTTCCGACCAACTTCGGGTCCGCCTTCCCCTTGCTCAACTTCATCACCTGCCCGATCAAATACCCGGCCGCAGCCTTCTTGCCCGCCTTGAAATCGGCCACCGACTTGGCGTTCTCCGCCAGCACCTGGTCCACAAAACCTTCCAGCGTGCCCGCGTCGCTCACCTGCCCCAGACCGCGCGCCTCGACCAGCGCGGCCGGCATGCCGCCGCGCGCAAACAACTCGGGCAGCAGCTCCTTGGCGGTCGGCCCGTTGATGACGCGCCCGTCCACCAAGGCGACCAGCTCCGCCAGCGCGGCGGGCGTCAGCGCGCATTGGGAAATCGACTTGCCGCTCTCGGAGAGCAGGCGCATGATCTCGGTCATGAACCAGTTCGAGACCGTCTTGCCCTGCCCCGGCGGGCAGAGGCGAGCCGCGGCCTCGAAGAAATCGGCGTTCTCCTTCGCGTCCGCCAGCACGGCCGCGTCGTACTCGGGAATGCCGTACTCGGCCGCCATGCGCACGCGCCGCGCCGCCGGCAGTTCCGGCAGCGCCTTCCGCCACGTCTCGACCAGCTCCTCCGTCAGATCGACGGGCACCAAGTCCGGTTCCGGAAAATAGCGGTAATCGTGGGCGTTCTCCTTGCCGCGCATGGGCTGCGTCTCGCCCGCGTCGGAATCCCAGCGCCGCGTCTCCTGAACGATCACACCGCCGCGCGTCACCGTCGCGAGCTGCCGCGCGATCTCGTAGTCGAGCGCCGCATGAATGCCCTTGAAGGTGTTCATGTTCTTGATCTCCACCTTCGTCCCCAGGGCTTCCTGACCTTCGGGCCGCACGCTGATGTTGACGTCCGACCGCATGTTGCCCTCTTCGAGGTTGCAGTCGCTCACGCCCGCGTAAACCAGAATCTGCTTCAGCGCCAGCAAATAGGCCATCGCCTCCTCGGGCGAGGAGAGCTCCGGCTCCGAGACGATCTCCATCAGCGGCGTGCCGCACCGGTTGAAATCCACGCCGCTGAACCGCGCGTAGTGGTTGATCTTCGCCGCGTCCTCCTCCAAATGGATGTGGTTGATGCGGACGCGCTTGGTCCCGCCCGGCGCCGCGATCTCCACCCCGCCCCCGAGGCACAGCGGCCGGACGTTCTGGGAGATCTGGTAGTTCTTCGACATGTCCGGGTAGAAGTAGTTCTTGCGGTCGAAGGTGCTCCGCCGGTTGATCCCGCAGCCCAGCATCAGGCCCGACATCACCGTGAGCTTGATCGCCTCGCGGTTCATCACCGGCAGCGCCCCCGGATAGCCGAGGCAGACCGGGCACACGTTGGTGTTGGGCTCCGCGCCGAACTGCAGGCTGCACCCGCAGAACATCTTTGTGCGCGTCTTGAGCTGCACGTGCGTCTCGAGGCCGATGGTGATCAGATAGTTCGTCGCACAGACGTTCATTACAGTTTCACCTCTCCCAGCACACGTCTATGCGTGGTCATCGATTTTTTCGCACTTTTCATGTTCCTGCATTGTACTGAATAGACCGCACGGGGTTCAAACAAGATATACGCCCCATCTGTTCCTGTTCGATATGGAGAACCGGCGTATTGGCTGTCTGCGTCTTGAAGTGTCTGATGCAATTGTCGTCCT
>Ga0172375_10010368_pt1 | contig 12105 bp, 17 predicted proteins | sample LakKiv1m_FD_114537 | JGI IMG/M metagenome (GOLD analysis project Ga0172375, IMG submission 114537) | Freshwater microbial communities from Kabuno Bay, South-Kivu, Congo - kab_092012_11.1m | ecosystem: Environmental > Aquatic > Freshwater > Lake | place: Democratic Republic of the Congo... | reverse complement strand
ATACTCGTAATTACTTATGCAATATATAAGCCGAAATTCACAAAAGTCGGGAATAAAAACTGGTTGATGATTTTGCTTGTTGGTTTTTGTTGGATATTCTTCAGAGCAATTATGTATTACGGTTATGAAGTTTCAGGGATAGTCTTCACAACAATAATATTTATCCTCTCCCCGGTTTTGATGTTCCTTTTTGCAATCATATTCCTCAAGGAAAAGCCAACAAAAGCGCAGATAATTTCCACAATTATAATAATTGCTTGTATAGTTTCAGCAGTCATATACGGAAACCAATAGTTTTATATTGCATCCCCATATCATTTTAATAGGCCTATAAGTTAACGGATAGACTTCCTGGCTTCGGACCGGGCAATCGGGGTTCAATTCCTCGTAGGCCTATTTAATAACATTTAAAACACCATCGTATCTATCAAAAATATGTTATTTAATAGATATCAACCAAGCAAAGAGATTTTAGACAAATACGCCGAAGTCTTAGTTAACTTTGCACTAAATTCAGGAAAAGGGGTTAAAAGAGGAGAAGTTGTTTTAGTTCAAGTTCCGGAATGCGCAAAACCTCTTTTAGTTAGTTTAAGAAGAGCAGTTCTTAAAGCTGGAGCCCATCCAATCATAGAATATCTTCCAGACGATATCTCAAGAGAATATTATGAATTAGCAGAAGAACACCATTTAGATTTCTTCCCTTCCAAGTATCTTAAAGGTAAAGTAGAAGAAATAGACCATTCTATAACTATTATCGCAGAAACCAATAAAAAAGAGTTAGAAGGCATTTCCCCCAAAAAGATAATGCAAAAGCAAATTGCTTTCAAACCTTATAGAAACTGGAGAACCGAAAAAGAAAACCAAGGTAAATTTACATGGACTCTCGCTCTTTACGGTACAGAAGCAATGGCAAAAGAAGCAAATCTTTCTTTGAAAGAGTATTGGAATCAAATAATCAAAGCCTGCTACTTAGATTATGAAAATTCAATAGAAAAATGGAAATCTTCATTTAGTGAGATAGAAAGAATAAAAAATAAATTAAATAAAATGAAAATAGAAAAATTACATATTAAATCTCAAAACACAGATTTAATTGTCGGTTTAGGAGATAAAAGATTATGGATGGGTGGCAGTGGGAGAAACATCCCAAGCTTTGAACTATTCATTTCTCCAGATTGGAGAAAGACTTCTGGAAAGATTTTTTTCAATCAACCATTATATCGTTACGGAAATTTAATCAAAGAGGTATATTTAGAATTCAAAAAGGGCAAGGTAATAAAATCAAGTGCGAGAGAAGGCGAAAAAGTCCTTAAGGAAATGATATCAGTTGAAAACGCAGATAAAATAGGAGAATTTTCATTAACAGACATAAGATTCTCAAGAATAAGCAAGTTTATGGCTGAAACATTATTCGATGAAAATTTTGGAGGTAAATTCGGAAACACGCATCTAGCCTTAGGAGAAGCATACAAAGATTCATATCCAGGAAATCCAAGCAAACTGACTAAGAAGCAATGGGACAAATTAGGATATAACGAATCTGTCATCCACACCGACATAATCAGCACAGAAAACAGGATTGTCACCGCTTTCCTCAAAGACGGAAAACAAGTTGTAATCTACAAGAATGGTATGTTTACTATATAGATAATAAGATTTAATAAACCATTATTACATATTCATTCATGGCAAAGGCAAAAGAGCAGAATAAGGACACAAAAGGCATTCAAGCAGAAAAAGACGATTTCTCAGAGTGGTTTACTCAATTGATGCTTAAGGCAGACTTAGCCGACTACACTGATGTTTCAGGATGCATTATTTTCAAGCCAGCCTCATACGCATTATGGGAAAAAATACAGCAAGAAACAGATAAGAGATTCAAAAAACTAGGAATTCAGAATACTTACTTTCCTCTTTTTATCCCAGAGAAATATCTAAATGTAGAAAAAGAACATGTTGAAGGTTTTTCCCCAGAAGTTGCATGGGTTACAAGAGCAGGAGACACAGAATTAAGTGAAAGATTAGCTGTCCGTCCAACAAGCGAAACAATAATGTATCCCTCATACGCGAAGTGGATAAGAAGTTGGAGAGATTTACCATTAAAATATAATCAATGGAACAATGTAGTAAGATGGGAATTCAAACATCCGGTTCCATTTTTCAGAACAAGAGAGTTTCTATGGAACGAACTTCATACGGCACTAGCAACAGAAAAAGAAGCGATGAAGGAGGGTTTTGAAATTTTAGAAGCTTACGATGAAGTTTGCAAAAATTATATGGCTCTGTATGGTTTACTAGGAAAGAAAACCGATAAAGAAAAATTTGCTGGAGGAGTTGCATCCTATAAGTTACATTACATAATCCCTACTGGAAGAGTCTTGGAAGGCCCATGTTTTCATCACGATGGGCAAAATTTTGCAAAAGCATACAATATAAAATTCTTGAATGAACAAGGCAAGGAACAGTATGTCTGGCAAAATACCTACGCCATTTCTACTAGGATGTTAGGAGTAATGTTTGCAGTTCATTCAGATGATAAGGGATTAATAATTCCTCCAAAAATGGCTCAAAGCCAAATAGTTATAGTTCCTATTTTGTTTGATGACTCAAAAGACAAGGTTCTGAAGAAGGCGGATGAAATAGTCAAAGAGTTGAAAGAATTCGGAGCATTCGTGGATTTAAGAGATAATTATAAACCCGGATTTAAGTTTAACGAATGGGAATTAAAGGGAATACCTTTAAGGATTGAAATAGGTCCAAAAGATTTAGACAAAAACCAAGTTATTCTTGCAAGAAGAGATAATGGAAAGAAAGAGACAGTGAAAATATCAAATATTAAAGCAGAATCAAAGAAAATTCTTGATGATATTCAAGAGCAGTTATTCACTAAATCAAAGAAATTATTTGAATCTAAACTCGAAAAGGCAGATAAACTTGATAAGCTAAAAAAGATAATTCAAGATAAAAAAGTAGGTATTGTTCCAATGTGCGATAGTCAAGAATGTGAAGATATGCTCAAATTTGAAACTGGCGGTGCAAAAGCCGTTTTCATCTCTGAAGATAAATTAAAAGGAAATGAAAAATGTATTGTTTGTAATAAGAAAGCAGATTATTTCATTTATTCTGGAAAAACTTATTAAATAAATGTGAGTCGAGCGTAGGCCAGATTCTGTGTTCAGCTGATATCAGTCTGCAGAAAAGATTACTCTTTTCTGTGCTCAATAATTGCTTATCAAGACATGCGTGCGGCTTCGGCACTTGCATCGGGAAAGGCAGTCGTTTCATCATATCTTCCATCTCTTAGCTCCCAGCATATCCTCGCAGAACTTCGTTCCGCGGGAACTTCAACTCTCACAAGTTGAAGTGTTCATAGCTCAATGAAAGCTGTGTCGTTTCTGTACTGGAGCTTAACCTCGCGACTATCCGTCTTTCGGCGGATTCCCTTTTCGTAAACAATATTATTTGCTTACGGATGTCCGGACCTTCCTCAGAACTTAGAATTCATTTCAATTCTCGTCAATTTAATGACAAAGTTCCGTGATCAGCTACCCGACTCACCAAAATAACCATTTAGGTTTGCTTTTAAACCTTACTATTATCTGGGCTTTGCACGGGCAGGCAAATCTTTAAAAGCCATTAATCTCTACAGTTAATTATGGGGATATAGCTCAGTGGGAGAGCACACGATTATTTAAGCCCAAATGGTAAAATAATGTGAAACTGAAGTCAACCGATTTCATGCTCCCACGAGATGTTGGGATTGCGCGTCAGCACTCGTGCCGCGGGGGTTCGATTCCCCCTTTCCCCATTTTTCATAATCTTTATTAACTTCTCTTAGCATTAAATACTATAAAGAGGTTAATTAAAATGACAGGTTGTTGCTGCTACTCTTCAAAGAAGAAGCCTTCTGCGAAGAAAAAAAAGAAAAAAAGTTAGTTTTTGCTAATTTAGGAACACTTTAATATTTTTATTTCCTTTCTAAATTGTTCCAATACTCATTAATACGACTAAAAAGGTAAGGTACATATAAAATACCTCCAAAAATTCTCAATCCAAAATCCCACAAGGGAGAATTAAAAAATTAAAACAAAAAATAAAAAAAATAAAGGTTGTTATTAATTCTTTGCTAGTGCAAATACGTGTTTGACCGCAACTACGATTGTAGCAGGGACGAACAATAGAAGCAATGCGTTCAAGATGTTTAACATCATTGGAACTGTCTCGACAACGCTCTTACCGAAGCTTGCAGCAATAAGTAATACTGCGCTTGCCATTAAGAATTGTCCGACTTCATCTCCAGTGATATTAATCAATCCAACAACTAGTCCAAGAACAACTAGGATCCATAACAAGTTTCCTGTTATAGCTTCTCCCAATGCTCCAAAACCAACAGCGATTACGACACCGATGAGAAACGCCCAGCTTCCGACCAAATTTGATTGTTTAGCCATTTTAACCCCCTTATACTACGTCAAAGATTTTCGGGTTTAAATACCTTTTCAAATTGGTTTTTGTCATTAAAAAATTATTTATTTTTAATCAGGATAAGGTTTATAAAAGCAGATGCTTAATACCTATCATGGCAAAAGAGGTTTCAAATAATTCAGGTTTAGTCTCAGTTATCTTCGGTATTTTAGGACTTCTCTCAATAATTTTAACAATTTTTGCACTTACTGCTCCAATTTTCGGATTGATTTTGTCAGTGCTCGGTTTAGTTTTTGGTTTGGTACAATCAAAGACTCACAAAAATAATTGGTCAAAGGCAGGAATTATTATCTCTATTATTGGAATAATTCTGAATGGGGTAGTTTTGATAATAGAATTTCAATTTTTATCTAGATTAATAGAAGAGGCTAAACCCGCTATGGAAGCTGCAAGACAACAACAGGAATTATTATCTCAATATGCACAGCAAACTCAATAAAAAAGCAGCAATAGAATTATCAATCGGCACAATAGTTATAATTGTATTATCGATGTCCATGTTAATCTTAGGTTTAGTTCTTATTCAAAAGATATTCAAGGGGGCAGGAGAGGTTACTGATTTAGCCAATCAAAATATGGTAGATAAGATAAATAAATTATTCAACGATGAGGAGAAGCGAGCAGTAGTTTATCTTCCAGATTCTCAAGCAGAGATTAAGAAAGGACAAAGCTATAGGATTGGTTTCGCTATAAGAAACGCTAACCAAGGGGGCACAGGGGAGGCGCAGAAGTTTAATTATGAGTTCATAGTTCCAGAGGGTGCTGGCGCAGGAGTGCAAGAAGGGTGTTCATTGAGCGCTGACAAAGCCAGTAAATTTATTCAAGTCGGGAGATCTGGTTCTGTCTCTCTAAAACCTGGAGACCCAGCAACAGAAAGATCAATCGTTATAGGTACACCAGATGATTCTCCATTGTGTACAATTTTATATGAGTTCAGAGTTTGGACAGCTGCCGGAAGCAGAGCAAACCCAGATTATCATACAGAAACATTCATAATAAAAGTGACTGGATAAATTCAATTTGACAGATTTAAGATTTTCTTAAGAAATCAATTCTTTAATGCAAAAGGTTATAATGTTAAACAAATAGTTATAGGGACATCTTTCTAAGCTTTTACCGGAATCAATCTTGTTATTTCTAAGTCATAATCTTTACAAAATCCTGCAAGATTATCTTCAAGCTTAGCAGGTTCGCTCTTTTCAGCAGTTCTAGATAGCAATCCAAATAATTTCTTCCAATCTCTCACCCCTCCCTTGCTCTTAACTTCATAAGCTACACGGGCATCCGGACTCCTACCCAAAACAAAAGCTGTAAAAAGCTGAGTTCTCAATACTAACATCTCAGTTTTTTCACCCACCAAGGCATTAGGAACTACATACGCGCGATAATCTTTCATAAAAAACTTACAAACTATGTCTATTTAAATCTTAACTTTTTTCCCCACTCTGGGCTTCTTTCACATTCTTGTTTTTAGAAAAGAATGCAATTGCTTCTTTCAATTCTTTATGTGTTTTAGCATATTTTTCGATAGAAACTTTTTTCTTATATGCTTCGCATGCTTGCACCAACGCCATTGCTCCAGACATAGTTCCGTTAGGATGAGCATGACATCCCGCACCCATAGTTGTAATGAAATCCAATGTTCCCATTATATCGATAAACGGTTTAAGTAATGTAGGATTTAACCCCCAGATATAATCGGACAGCACTTCTTCATTCCTCTCCAACTATCGCCCTCTAATATCACGTGATGTGTTAAATCTTTATGCACAAGATTTACAGCATCTTTATCTTTTTCAGGAATTGTTGCCCACGACTGCTCAAAGAAATGTCCTTTTTCTTTAAAATATAAAATATTATGTGCTGCAACAATATCCTCTTCAGGACTTCCTTTCATCTTTCCAACTCCCGCAGTCCCAGTGTGAATTCCTGAAGCGCCAGCAAGTCTTGCAAATTTAGACAAAACTAATACAGAAAATCCAATTGGATTTTCTGAACGAGTAAATGCTCCATGAGCAGCTCTATGGAAATGTATGAAAACATCAGGATATCTTCTCCTAAGCGTCTGCACAGCCATCCATCCTGCAGTAATCCCATCAATAAGAAATGCGTAACTTCCTTTCTCAAATCCTGCGTTTCTAATCATCTCGCATCTTTTAATCATCGTATCAAAATCAGAAGCAGAAACATTAAATGAATGCACTTTCTTCTTCCCAGTTTTTTTTACAGCCCTATCCATAGCCTCTTTTACATGTTTAACCATCTTATCATATGGGCAAAAGTCCTGGTTTGCTTGAGGCTCATCATTCTTAACAAAATCTCCTCCTCCAACCCAGAAGTCATAACAAACTTCAGCATATTCCGCAGAAGTCAATCCCATCTTCGGTTTTATTATTGTTCCAAGTATAGGTCTTCCATAAACGTTAAGATATTTTCTCATATCGTCTAATGTATAACTTGGTCCATCATATTGTTCAAGCATTGAAGGTGGAAACCATACATCCAATAACTTTAAGGCGTTAATCTCTTTCATTCCAAGAACATTTCCAACAATATAAGTTAAAATATTCTGAACATTTCCCCCCCTGTCAAACAACCTCCAAGGATACGCAATCCAAACTAAATTTCTTTTCAAATCAACTTGATAAACTAAAGCATTCAATTCTTTGGAAAAAGGTGTTTCAGTTTTAACTGGAAAATTAGTTCCAGTTGAAGATTCCGCGGCGATTTCAGCAGCAGCTTGTAAAATATTAAGTTTCCCGCCAGGAATAAGATGGAAAACACCAAGCATATATTCTCCATTTTTAGGGTATTTCAAATCTAAATTAATATATCCTTTTTGTTTTTCATTCAAACTCTTTAACAAACTCTTAGCCTCTTTTTCAGCCATTTCCTTATTTAGCTAAACCTATTTAAATATCTATTCTTTGCTAGCATTATGGAATTCATGAAAGATTATCAGAAATATCGCTGGTTCTACACAGGTTCAGGAAAATTAGTAGTTGGTGGGAAGAGTGCGGCACAGAATGACTGGCTTCTCAAGCTATTAAAAACATTAGAGTATGAGTATATTGTAATGCACACCTCAGAACCAGGAAGCCCCTTTTCAGTTTTAATATCAGATATAAAGAAGGTTACAAAGAAAGACTTAGAAGAAACAGCAATATTTACTGCCTGTTTTTCAAAAGCTTGGAAATCAAATAAAAAAGAAGTATCGATAGACATATTCAAACTTTCTCAAGTCTATAAAGGAAAGGATATGAAAGAAGGCACCTGGGGCGTTCAGGGCAACATTGAAAAAATAAAAGTCCCATTGCAGCTCTCATTAGTAAGGCAAAAAGGGATTCTTAGGGCCGTCCCAAAGTCCGCAGCCAAAAATCCGATTATTAACATTTCTCCCGGCAATATAGAAAAGAAAGATGTTGCAGCAAAGCTTGAACTCGAAATAGATAAGGTTTTTAACCAAGAAGAACTCTCATCAGCCCTCCCCTCAGGAGGTTTTAAGTTTTCAAAATGAATATAATGCAATTTCAGATAGGCAAATTAGGTTTAACAGAAGAAGTAGTTAAAACTCTAAACAACTTGTTAAAAACTCACGACCAGATAAGAATTTCCGTTCTAAAATCTTCAGGTAGAGAAAATATAAAATTATTAGCAGATAATATAATTAATAGAATAAATTACAAATGTTCAGCAAGAGTAATAGGTTTTAAGATTATTCTCTCTAAACTCTCAAGGGTTCCAAAAGACAAAAGCAAAGTCTAATCCTCACGAATATAGTGATAAACAATAACCCATTAATAAATTTCAAATAAGTAATTATCAAGTGTTTATTTTAATCTTAGATTAATATCTTTAAGCTAACATTTAACTTTTAACATCATAATTTCATAATTGCATTAAAACCAAAGCTTTATAACTTCAACTTTTTCAAAGTTGAACGGGATAAAGATTTCGGGCTTAACCGAAATCTTTATAAGTGCTATTTATTACACCAGTTTAGGCTAAACAGTCCTCGAGACTGGTCTAGTGCTGCAAAGCACGGCCGATTACAAACATGACAATAAGAACGATAGAACCAGGCAAGTATAATATTCATTTAGCAGAAGCTTTAAAGAAAATGCCAGAATTCAAGAAACCTGAATGGGTTGATTATGTTAAAACTGGAGCAGACAAGGCAAGACCGAACGTAGATCCAGATTTTTGGTATAAAAGAGCAGCTTCAATTCTAAGACAAGTTTATATTAAAGGGACAGTCGGAGTATCAAGATTAAGGACAAGGTATGGTGGAAGAAAAGATAGAGGAATGAAGCCTGCAGAATTCAAGAAATCTGGAGGAAAAATAATCAGACTTATCTTACAGCAAGCAGAAGCAGCAGGATTGTTAGAAAAATCAAAATCAAAGAAAGCAGGAAGAATGCTAACTGAAAAAGGCAAACAATTATTGGAGAGTATAAAATGAAACCTCTTTATCATAAGAAAATAAGGTTAGGAAAAGCAAACAGAAAGACAAAATGGGCACCATTTTGGGCAGTTATAAGAAAGCACGGACAAGGAAAGAGAGTACATCCATCTCAAATGACTAAACAAAGAAGGCATTGGAGAAGAGTCAAACTAAAGATTAAACCGAGAAAGACCCCTAGGTCTCATTTAGGATAAAATGGCAGAGAAAACAACAAACAAGCTTGAAAGAGAATACGTTATCCCTCTTAGAAGGCATTGGATTCATTCTCAAGAATATAAAAGAGCAGCTAAAGCAGTTAAAGCTATAAAAGAATTTATTGCAAGACATATGAAAGTTCAAGATAGAGATTTAGATAAAGTTAAAGTTGATACATATCTTAACTCAGAAATATGGTTCAGAAGTGCAGGAAAGCCACCAGCAAGAATTAAAGTTAGAGCAACAAAAGAAGGAGAAATAGTAAGAGTAGAATTGGCGGATATTCCTGAGCACCACAAATTCCACAAAGCAAAAGCCGAAAGAATGCACAAAGAAGGAGAGAAGAAAGAAGAACCCAAAGTCGATAACAAGGCAGAAGAAACAAAGACAGATTCAGAAAAGAAAGATGAAAAGGAAAAAGAACAGGCAACAGCAATCTTGCATGAGAAAGAAGCAAAGCAAGACGCAAAAGCTCAAAAGAAAGTAGGAAAAGTGGAAAAGACTCAGCATCCTCAAAGAATGGCATTGCAGAAGTAATTTTTAGCCATTATTCAATTAACTTTATAACTTCTAAATCCCAATTTATTTTATGTCTCTAATAGAACTAAGAAAAGAAATAAAACAAAAAGCCAACAAAGAGAAAGCAAAACTCCTTCAAGGTTTTTTCAAAACAGGACCAGGAGAATATGGAGAAGGAGACATTTTTCTCGGGATTATTGTTCCAGAAACAAGAAAAACCGCAGTTAAATTTAAATCCCTCCCCTTAAACGATGTAGAACAACTATTAAAATCAAAATTTCACGAAGAAAGGCTCTGCGCCTTGCTTCTATTAGTTCACAATTACAATCAAGCAAAAAATAACAAAGACGAAGGAACAAAAAAAGAGATATACAATTTTTATCTAAAATCAACTAAATATATCAACAATTGGGACTTGGTTGATTTATCTTGCCATCAAATCGTGGGAGATTATCTAAAAGACAAAGATAAATCCATTCTTTATGAGTTAGCAAAATCAAACAATATCTGGGAAAGACGAATATCAATTATCTCTGCCTTTGCTTCAATAAGAAATAATGATTTCAATGATGTAATAAAAATCTCAGAATTATTAATGAAAGACAAGCACGACCTTATTCATAAAGCCGTAGGCTGGATGTTAAGAGAAATGGGAAAGAGAAATAAGCAACAACTTATCTTCTTCCTAAACAAGCACTATAAAGAAATGCCAAGAACAATGCTAAGATATTCAATAGAAAAACTTCCCGAAAAGCAGAAGAAGTTTTACCTGAATAAAAAGGTTTAAATATAACAAATCATAATGATTTATAATAAAAGATAATAACATGGTTCAAAACATCATAAACATAGGAGAAAGAGAAGACAGAATCTTGAATATAGTCAAAGCTAAATTCGGTTTAAGTAATAAAAGCGAGGCAGTAGCGCTTTTAATTAAAACTTATGAAGAAAGTTTCTTAGAACCAGAATTAAGACCAGAATATATAGTAAAATTAGAAAAGATAAGAAAAGGAAAATATATTAAGTATAAATCTCTTGAAGAGCTAAGGAAAGCAACCAGCTAAAAGAGGACAAATGCACAATTGGGAAATCAGTGAATACTTGAATAGTGTTTTATCAAAGCTATCAAGAAAAGATAAACCTCTTTATGAGCAGATTCTCAAAAAAATTGATGAAATTATCAATTGCTACGAAGTAGAACATTATAAAAATCTAAAATATAAGATGAAAGATTCAAAGCGAGTTCATATTGGGCATTTCGTTCTTGTTTTTCAATACAATAAATTAACAGACACAATATTATTTGACGACTTTGATCATCACGATAATATTTACAAGAGATAAAAACTAATTCAATCTAACTTACAAACTATCAATAGGGCTCTTTATCTTTATCATATTCGGTGTTGCCAAATGGACATAAATCATTGTTGTTTCTGGGCTTTTATGCCCAAGTAAAGCCTGAACCTCATTAACAGAATAGCCATTTTCAATTAAATGTGTTGCAAAACTATGCCTTAGAGTATGTGGATGAACATTTTTTTCAATTCCCGCATTAAAAGTCGCCTTATCAATTATCTTTTGTATGCTTCTTGTAGTATATTTCTTTCCTAAATTACTAATAAATATCAACTCCTCTTTCTCCCTGCCATTATCACCAATCAATTTCATTAACTTCGGCTTTAATTTATCAGACAAAACAAATATTCTATCTTTGTTTCCTTTTCCTTGTCTCACAAATCCATAATTATTATCAAAATTAATATCCTCAACCTTCAAATTAAGCATCTCAGAAACACGCAAACCAGCAGAATACATCAATTCAACCATTAATTTATGTTTTTCATTAGTAATTGCCCCAATCAATGCTTTAACTTCTTCTTTAGTCAAAACCTCTGGTAATTTAAGAGGCACTTTAGAATATCTTACATTTAATTTGATATTCTTTCTAAGAATATCCTCAAATAGAAACCTAATAGCCATATGATAAACATTTAATGTGCTTCCTGACCTTCCTCTCTCACTTAAATGAAAGAGATATTCCGAGACGTCTTTTTTACTCACAACATCAATAGTTTTTCCCGTCCAATTCAAGAACCTCTCAACACAATTAACATAAATCTTAGCAGTCTTTTTGCTATAATTCCTCCTAGAACACTCTTTTCTTATAGCCTGTCCAATATCAACAGGATAATAGGTCATAAACAACATAATTCACAGAGCTATATATAATCGAGTTTTAACTCAAAAATTAAGAATCTTCAAGGTCGTCATCTCTATTCTCCTGTTTTAAACCTTAATATGCGAGAATTCGAGCTTCTTCGCATAAAGACAATTAGTCAAAATTTTACTTCGTAAAACTCAAATCTATCGATTTGCCCTATCGGGTCGACTAATATCATTACTCGAAATAATTTTCTTCGAAAATTACTCTTTGCTCT
>Ga0172375_10010367_pt1 | contig 12107 bp, 15 predicted proteins | sample LakKiv1m_FD_114537 | JGI IMG/M metagenome (GOLD analysis project Ga0172375, IMG submission 114537) | Freshwater microbial communities from Kabuno Bay, South-Kivu, Congo - kab_092012_11.1m | ecosystem: Environmental > Aquatic > Freshwater > Lake | place: Democratic Republic of the Congo... | reverse complement strand
GCCGTCTGGCGACGAGGCCGAGGGGCCGTCTGCAACGCTGAAGATCACCAACCATTCGTCGAAGAGATCGAACTACATCATCACCGTCGCGTTCGAGTCACCTGACGGCTCGCAACAGCTCGACACCGCAATTACATCGGTAAACGACCTCGAACCGAGCCAGGCGTCGATTCAAGAGGCGGTGTCATTCGACTCGGACCTCCGCGAGGCGCCGTTCGAGTGCAAGGTCAGCGACGTCACCCGGATGTCGGCCGTCGGGTAGCCACTAGAGCTTCCAGCAACGCGATGGCCGCGGCGGGCAGTACGACCAGATCTGTTGGATCTTGCGTAATGATGACAGTGCGCCAAGATCCGAGAAACGGTGACCTGAGCAAGCCGAGGAAGTCGCCGTAGAGGTTCCCTGCCGGCTCCACGAGCTTGACGATCGTGAAGGCCGCGACGACGAGCCCCACTGACGCGAAAGCGCTGCGACGGCCGATCTGCCACGGGCGACGAGCGGCGGCCCTCAGCAGTTCGAGGATCGCGAGTAGCAGGAGCGGCGTGAATGCCAACCCGGCAGCGTCCGAGAGCTTGCCGGTGAACCATCCGGGCGAGGCGGGCTTCAGGACTCGGTCATTCAAGACCAGCAGCAGCAGGGCGGTGATGGGAACGGGTCGTACAAGCAGGTCGGCAGGCGATCGCCGCTCGGGAACGTGTTGCACGTAGCTGAGGTTAAGGGCAATCGAGGACAGAGCCGGTGCTTCGACATCGACTCTGCCAGGGCGCAGCATCCGAGCGGGCGGGACGCGCGCATTGAATCCGGAACCGGCGTTGTAGCCTGGCATGATCTTGGAGCATCGGAGTGCAACGTTGTCCGTAGAAGTCAGAATTCCGACAGTGCTGAGGGCACACACCGAGGGGCAGGGGACCGTCGAGGCCGACGGTGCCACGGTGGGCGAGGTGTTCGGGTCACTGACCGCTGCCTATCCGGCGCTGAAGGGCAACCTGATCGGCGACGATGGCGGCATCCACAAGTTCATCAACGTCTATGTCAACGACGACGACATCCGGTATCTCGAGCGGCTCGAAACGAAGGTCGAAGAAGGCGACGTGCTCTCGATCCTGCCTGCCGTCGCCGGCGGCTAGCGCACGGACTGCCGGGCCGAGTTCCGCCATGGCGAGATACGAGTCGATCCTCGACCTCATCGGGAACACGCCGCTCGTCGCGATACACGCACTCTCTCCGAATCCGGCGGTCCGCATCTACGCGAAGCTCGAAGGCCAGAACCCCGGAGGATCGTCGAAGGACCGGATCGCCCTGAAGATGGTCGAGCTCGCGGAGGCCGACGGTGCGCTCGGTCCCGGGGCCGCGATCCTCGAGCCGTCGTCGGGGAACACTGGCATCGGTCTCGCTCTCGTCGCGCGGAGTCGTGGCTACACGTTGCGGGTCGTCATGCCGGAGAACGTCTCGGTCGAGCGGCGGCAGCTACTCGAGATCTTCGGCGCAGAGGTCACTCTCTCGCCGGGCGATGAGGGGAGCAATGGAGCGATCCGGCTCGCAGGGAAGATCGCCGACGACGAGCCCGACTACGTGATGCTCTTCCAGTACGGCAATCCGGCGAACCCGCTCGCCCACTACGAGGGGACAGGCCCGGAGATCTGGAGAGACTGCCCCGAAGTCGACGCGTTCGTCGCCGGGCTCGGTACGAGCGGCACGCTGATGGGTGCAGGCAGGTACTTGAAGGAGCGCAACCCCGACCTTCGGGTGATAGCGGTCGAGCCCCCCGCCGGCGAGCTGGTTCAGGGTCTTCGCAACCTCGACGACGGCTTCGTGCCGCCGATATTCGATCCCGGAGCTCTTGACCGTAAGCTCATCGTCCGGCCTCGCGAGTCCATCTTGGGGACGCGCCGCCTCCTGGACGAATGTGGCATCTTCGCCGGGATCTCGTCGGGCGCGGCGGTGATGGGCGCCATCAAGACCTCGGCCGCGATGGAGTCGGGCACGATCGTGGTCCTCCTCCCCGACGGCGGGTGGAAGTATCTGTCGTCGGGCGCCTGGACCGACGATCTCGACGTGGTCGAAGAGCGCGCGCGGCGCATCAACTACTGGTGATGGTGCGACCTTCACACGTCGAGATCGTCGAAGCGGCACGCGTGCTACGCGACGGAGGGCTGGTCGCCTTCCCGACCGAGACGGTTTACGGTCTCGGCGCCGACGCTTCGAACGATGCGGCAGTGCGCCACCTCTACCTCGTGAAGCGGCGGCCTGCGGAGCTCCCGTTGATCGTGCACCTAGGGGAGCCACCGGATATCGACACCTGGGCAGTCGACGTGCCCGCATCTGCGCGCCTCCTCGCCGACTCGTTCTGGCCCGGCCCTCTGACGCTCGTGCTGCGCCGCAAGGAGACCGTGTCCGATGTGGTGACCGGCGGGCGCGACACGGTCGGCCTGAGGGTGCCGGCCCACCCGGTCGCGCTCGCTCTGCTTGCCGAGCTCGGTGGGGGGATTGCCGCCCCTTCGGCAAACCGGTTCGGACGGGTCAGCCCAACCGCCGCAGCCGACGTTGCTTCGGACCTCGGCGACGATGTCGAGGTGATCCTCGACGGCGGACCGTGTGCCGTTGGTGTGGAATCGACGATCGTCGACTGCTCAGGTGACGCACCGACGGTCCTGCGTGCCGGGGGCGTCAGCGACGAGCAGCTCGCCGGTGTCCTGGGAAGTGCTCCGCGCCGGCGAATCGATCAAGATGTCGCCGCTCCCGGGCGCATGCCGTCGCACGAGACTTCAGTGGCGCGAGTGGTGCTGTGCCCTGCCGATCAGGTGTCCGGCCGGGCATGCGTCCTGATCGCAGAAGGAGCATCGGTGGGAGTTCTCGCGCTGACGCGTCTCGCCGGTCTTCCGGACGGGGTCATGGTGCTCGCTCGCCCGCACGACGCCCAGGACTATGCGCGCGTTCTCTACACCCGGCTGCGTGAGGCCGACCAGGCGGGCATCGACGTGCTTCTCGCGGTGCCGCCCTCGGCAGTGGGTGTAGGCGCCGCCGTGTGCGACCGCCTGCTCCGTGCCGCTGCCCGGTAGCGTTGTGGGCACGATGACCACTTCGCGGCGCGGACACCAAGATCTCGACGAGGATCGCAATGCGGCGAACAGGTGGCCGCAGCCCGTGCCGCGGAGCGAGCGGCCGATCGGAGTCTTCGACAGCGGCCTCGGGGGCCTCACGGTCGCGAGGGCGCTACTCGACCTCCTGCCCGATGAGCACGTCCTCTACTTCGGGGACACCGGGCGGTTCCCGTACGGCCCGAAGCCGCCCGAAGACGTCCTGAAGTTCGCTCTGCAGATCACCGACCTGCTCCTCGAGGAGAGCGTCAAGATGATCGTCGTGGCGTGCAACAGCGCGACGGCTGTGGCCCTCGAACATCTGAAGGACCGGGTCGACGTGCCGGTGGTCGGAGTGATCGAACCCGGCATGCGTGCTGCGCGCTCGGCGACGCGCACTGGGCGCATCGGCGTGATCGGCACCGTAGGTACTGTCGGGTCGGGCGCGTACCAACGCGCGGCGGCAGCGCTCGACTCCGAGATCGATCTCACGTGCGCGGCCTGCCCCGGCTTCGTCGAGTTCGTCGAGGCGGGCGACGTCGACTCCGAGCAGGTTCACATCCTCGCCGAGCGTCTACTGGCTCCCGTGGTAGAAGCCGAAGTGGACACCCTCGTGCTCGGTTGTACGCACTACCCGTTGCTTGCGCGAACGATTGCCGATGTGATGGGCCCCGACGTCGTGCTCGTGTCGAGCGCCGACGAGACGGCCTTCGAAGTTCAGGCGTCTCTCGAGGACGAGCACCGCCGAACCGGTTCTGCCGAGGCGCACCCCTCCAGGCGCTTCCTCACAAGTGGTGACGTAGACACGTTTCGCGAGCTCGGGGGGAGGTTCCTCGGCCCCGAGGTCGTCCAAGTGGAGGCATGGGAGTGGTGAGGCCGCACCGGACGGTCGACCCGGCGGCCGATGGGGTCGCCGCCCGCCCCGGTGGCAACGGCCTGCGGCTGACCGTGCTCGGGTGCTCCGGATCGTACGGCGCTCCGTCGGGCGGGGCGTGTAGCGGGTATCTCGTGCGGGCGGGAGACGCGACGCTGTGGATCGACTGCGGGAATGGCTCGTTCGCGAACCTCCAGCAACACGTACTCCCCGGGGATCTGACCGCCGTCGTGATCACGCACGGGCACCCCGATCACTGCGTCGACGTCTATGGACTGCACGTTCTAAACCGCTACGGGCTGGAGCGGTCCGGCCTGCCCGTCTACGCGCCCGTCGGCGTCGAGCGGCACCTGGAGAGCCTTGTCGGATCATGGGGCGGCACATTCGACTGGCGTGCTGTAGCCGACGGCGACCGGACGACGATCAGCGGCGTCGAACTTGCGTTCTCGGAGACAGAGCACCCTCCGCCCACGGTCGCGGTCGAGATCGGCTACGGCGGCAAGCGCCTCGTGTACACCTCCGACACCGGACCGGGATGGTCGGTCGAGGCGTTCGAACGCGGTGCGGACCTAGTGCTGTGCGAGGCCACCTACCAGCACGACGACATCCGCACCCCCACGCATCTGTCTGCGCGCCAGGCGGGCGAGATGGCCCGATCCGCCCGGTCACGGCACCTGATGCTCACACACCTGTGGCCGGGCCTCGACCCGGTAGCCTCGGTCGAGGAGGGCTCGGATGCCTTCGGTCACGCGGTGGTGCTGGCGGCGCCACACGTCACGACCCATGTATGAGCCGCCAGGCCACCCGCAGCCATCGACCAGACCCCGATCAGTTAGGAAACCCTGTGACGCTACGCGCATCCGGCCGTGAGCTCGACGAGCTGCGACCTGTCGTCTTCACGCGCGACTACACCGAGATGGCGATGGGCTCGGTACTCGTCGAGTTCGGGCGCACGCGCGTGCTCTGCACAGCGTCGGTCGAGGACCGAGTGCCGCCGTGGCTGCGAGGAACGGGACGCGGTTGGGTGACTGCCGAGTACTCGATGCTCCCGGGTTCGAGCCCCGAACGAGTCGGCCGCGAAGCCGCGAAAGGGAGACCGTCGGGGCGGACGCAGGAGATCCAGCGACTGATCGGTCGTTCGTTGCGCGCCGTCACCGACCTCACCGCGATGGCGGAGGTGCAGGTGATCGTCGACTGCGACGTGTTGCAGGCCGACGGCGGCACCCGCACAGCGTCGATCTGCGGTGGCTGGATCGCTCTGCACGACGCGTGCTCGCGGCTGGTCGCGAAGGGGGCGCTGCGCGCGCACCCGGTGCGGGAAGCATGCGCAGCGATCTCGGTCGGCATCATCGATGCCCTACCGATGCTCGACCTCGAGTACTCCGAAGATGTTCGCGCCGACGTCGACATGAATGTCGTGATGACTGCGGCGGGTCGTTTCGTGGAGGTGCAGGGAACCGCCGAAGGGGAGCCGTTCACCAGAGGAGAGCTCGATTCGCTCGTTGCGCTCGCCGAGTCGGGGATCGCCGAGATCTTGGCCGCACAGATCGAGATGGTCTCCGAGCCGCCGTTGGCTCGCCCGTGACGGCGGCGTTCGTGCTCGCGACGGCCAATGCCGACAAGGCCCGGGAGATCGGTGAGATCCTCGGGGAGGTAGCCGGGGAGGCAGTGGAAGTCGCACCTCTGGTTCTCGGAGGCATGACGGCGGCGTACCTGCTGGCGCCTCGGGGAACGATTGGGGATGCGCTCGGCGCCCTCGCGTTGCCCGACGCTCCGCCGGCGGTGGAGGAGACGGGCGAGACGATCGAGGAGAACGCCCGCATCAAGGCCGCCGGCTGGTGCGGAGCGCTGGGTCTTCCTGCGATTGCAGACGACACGGGGCTCGAGGTCGATGCTCTCGGTGGCGCGCCGGGCGTGCGATCGGCACGCTACGCGGGCGAGGCCGCGACGTACGCAGAGAACGTGCTGAGGCTCCTCGCCGAGCTGGGCGGCGTGAGCGCTGATCGCCGCACGTGCCGATTCGCCACCGTGGCGATGGCGAGGTTCCCCGACGGTCGCGAGGTGCTGGCGGGCGGCGTAGCGGAGGGTGCGGTCGCAGAGGCGCCGAGAGGCGCGGGTGGTTTCGGATACGACTCGGTCTTCGTGCCCGCCGAGGGCGACGGACGCACGTTCGCGGAGATGAGCGGCGCGGAGAAGCACGCGGTCTCCCATCGGGGGAGGGCATTGCGGTTGCTCGCCGCCGCTCTCGGCGCCGAGCTCGGCGCGGGGATCTGACGTGGCAGTCGTCGACATCGCCGGGTTCGTAGCCGATCTGAAGGACCACGCGGTCGAGCACGGCTTCCACGTGCACGACGAGCGGCACTTCGTCGAGTCGTACTCGCTGCGCCAGACCTGGGAGGTAGACGTTCATCCCGAAGAGGGGTGTGAGGGGCCCGTAGATCTGTACCTCTCGCTCGAAGTCGATCCACGCGTGCTGCTCGGTTTCGAAGACGCCGTCATGCAGCTCCTCGACGACGACGAGCCCGACGACGCGTACCACTTCCCGTTGAGCTTCACGTGGGGTCTGCCGCCCCTACCGCACGGCCCCGACCTTCTGGTGCTCGCCACCGATCTCGCCGGTGTAGGCGGTCCCGACCTTCCCCTGGAGGTCTCGGCGACGGACTCGTACCCTTCGGCCACGGATGCACCGGAGAGGACTCTACGGATCGTCGCTCATCAGCAGGCGTCGCTGCTGAAGATCCGTCATGGTGACGAGATCCCCTGCGAGACTTTGGAGCGCTGCCTCGCCGTCAGCCGCTACCTGCTGGCTCACGCGCCCGCCTGGCTCGGTTGAGCAGCAGCGGTCGGCCGGCATCCGGACCCGAGCGTAGGTAACGCGCCCGTTCGGTCGGCCACACTGGTGTGATGCCGATGCGTACCGAGTGCAAGCACTACGAGAGTCGCACGTACCCGTCGGGAGACACCGTGCGCAAGTGCCGCCTCGATCTTGCCCCGGAAGCGCCGTGGCGCTGTCCCGACGACTGCCCGAAATTTGTCATGCGGCGGGCCGACGCCGGATGGGACTACGGCAGCCTCAGTGTCGCTATGGCTCCTCCACCAGACGAACCGACCGACCTCGGCGTGGATGTGGCCGCACTGCTCGACGACGCCGAGGACATTGTGAATGCGGCGGGACGCGAGATAGTGAGTGAGCAGGCGAAGGTCGACGAACGCCGCTCTCGCAAGAAGAGGTTCCGCAAGCGTCGTCGTACCTGAAGTCTCTACCGCTGGTGCTGGGGGAGTGGGGCCCAGTCTTGCTCGTGTCGCTCGGGGTGGGGCGTGTCATTCCACGAGGCGCGCGAGAAGAGCGTCGACGGCTTCAGCTCGATACTCGATCCGCGGCCCGTTCTCGCCTTTGGTGATCTCCAGGCTCGGACAGAAGACGCTGTCGCCGTCGGGCGTGAAGAAGTGCGGTGACCCGACGACCGAGCGGCCCTGCCCTAGGCACCAGTCGGCCCGAACGGCGGCCTCGGCGATGTCGAGCGGAGGAGGAACGAGTCTGAATCGAGCGCCGATCTCCAGGAGCACGCGCCCATCGGCGATGTCGCGCCCGCGCTCGAAGAGCTCATCGCGCAGCGCGAGACTCACCGCTTCTCCGCACACCGCGTCTACCGCGTAGCCGGCGGCGGCGAGGCCGAGGGCGGGGATCGTCGTCTGCGGGAGGGCAGCCGGGTCGAATCCGGAGAACAAGTCGGGGGCGACTCCACTTCGCAGGGCCCCTACCTGCCGGGCGACCGCTTCGCGGTCCGCCGGGTGACCGTTGACGAGCTCGAGGGGCCACGCACGAACGTGGAGCCGGAAATCGAGCCCTCGGGCAGCGCGCTCGCTGACGAGGTGGTGGAGTCCGAAGTGCGTGAATGCGCAGGAGACGTCGGCGAAGACCTCTACTATCGGCACGCGGCCAACGGTACCTATCTCAGGTCCGGCCTGGCGAAACCCGTCAGCGCGCCCCGCCGACCACCGCGCCGCTGCCATTGAGCGTCTCGGCGAGTTCCCAGCCCCTTCCACCTCGCCGCTTCGCCCCGTAGCTCGCAGAGTCGGCCTCGCCCAGGAGCGCGTCACCGGAGGCTCCTCCGTCGGAGATCGCGATCCCTACGCTCGCGTCGATCCGGACGGTCGTCCCTGCGGCGGGTATCTCGGTCGCGAGATTGCTGCGGATCCGCTCTGCGATGTCGACAGCGCCGGCGATGCCGTCTACCTCCGGGCAGATCACGACGAACTCGTCTCCGCCGAAACGTGCCGCCGTATCCACCTCACGCACCGATTCGCGCAGCCGGCGTGCCACCGCGAGGAGAACCTCGTCGCCTGCCACGTGTCCGAGTGAGTCGTTCACCGCCTTGAAATCATCGAGATCGATGAACAGGACCGCCACGCTCAGGTGGTTGCGGCGTGCGGCGGCAAGTGCGTTATCGAGTCGGTCGAAGAGGAGCGTGCGCGTCGGTAGGCCCGTGAGAGGATCGTGGACTGCGTCATACTTGAGCCGATACTCGAGTTCCTTGCGCGCGGTGATGTCGATCGCCTGCGACACGAAGTACTTGGCGTTTCGGGATTCGTCTCGCACGATCGTCACGCCGACGCTCGCCCACACCAGGTGGCCTTCACGGTGCCGGTAGCGCTTCTCCACGTGGTACATGTCCAGACCTCGGCACTGCGCTTCGTGGAGGCGATCTCGGGGAGTCTCGTCGGAGTCCGGCCAGGTGACCATGTCGTACGATTGCCCGAGCATCTCGTGCTCCTCGTACCCGAGCATTTCGCACATGGCACGATTCACGCGGGTGTAGTGGCCGTCCAGGTCGATGAGTGCCATGCCGACCGCGGCCTGATCGAAGGAGTCGATCAATTGCTGCTGGGCCAGCGCGAGCTCTCTCTCCATGTGCCGCCGCTCCGATACGTCGCGCACATTTAGGATGACGGAGTGCACGATGGGATCGGCCAGCAGGTTGTTCGACATCGTCTCGACAGCCACCCAGCGGCCGTCTACGTGCAGGAGCCGCAGTGGAATCGACGAATGGTGACCTGGGGAGCTCCGCGAGTACTCGAGGCCCGTGGCCGCTGCCGCGACGTCGTCGGGATGCACGAACTCGAGCACCCCGGAGCCGATGAGGTCGTCGGCGCATCGGCCCAAGATCCGTTCCGACGCGGGGCTCACATAGGTGATAGTTCCTGCCGCGTCGATCGCAACGATTATGTCGGGAGAGTTCTCCAATACGCTGCGGAACCGCTGTTCGCTGCTTCGAAGGTCGGCCTCCGCTCGGCGCTGGTCAGTGATGTCACGTGCGCTGACCAGGACACCCTCTATGTCGGGGTCGTCGAGAAAGCTCTTGGCGCGCAGCTCGAGGAACCGGTAGCCGCCGTCGATCGCGCGCGTGCGTACAACAATCATGTTCTCGTGGGAGCGCCCGGACATCACACCTGCGAGGGCTTCGGCGGTGAGCGCGGCGTCCTCCGGGTGCAGCAGGTCAAGGGTGCTCTGTCCCAATGGGCGGTCCTGCGCGTAGCCGAGTATCTGTCCGGCCGCAGGGCTCACATAGATCGGGTTGCCGGCGGCGTCGACGATGAAGAGGATGTCGGAGGAGTGCTCGACGAGCGCCTGCGCTCGACGCAGCCGCTGCCGGGCGCGCTTGCGCACGGATGCGCGCAGATCGGTCGCCGGTGAGTCCGGGGCCTGGTCGACTGTCTCTTCTGCCGGTTCCGCCATCTCTCGTCCCCGCGTGCGCTCGTTCGACTTTCACGTTTCCCGGAGTGTTCTTCGGCGGGTGAGGCGCTCCAGGTGAGCGGAAAGTGGCCACGATGCGATCACGGGGGTGAAAAGGGTCGAAACGTCAGAGATGGATCCCAGCGAAGGCCCTGGGGCCGAGATTCCGGTCCGAGGCCGGTGCCCGGGCGGTCAGATCCAGCCGAGGATCGTGCCGAACACCAGTAGGCCGGAGACGACGATCGATGCCATCGTCGCCACAACTGCCACCTGTCGCCGACGGTTCTCCATGTCGTAGACCCAGGCGGCCACTACGAAGAACCAGCCGTAACCGAAGAGCACTATGAGCAGTACGAACGGTGTGTTCCACCACCAGTAGTCCCAGTGGAAGTAGCCGGTCTTGTTCAGCAGGATCTCGACGAAGACCGCGAAGCATGAGAACGCAAGCACCATGAACCACCGGTTCGGCAATCCCAGGATCTTGGAGGTCCGATCCTTCGGTAGTGACTTCACGAAGATCACTCCGGCTACGAGGAACATGAAGCTGATCTCGATCGTCAACCCGATGAGGATCAAGTATGAGGTGTCGCCGGTGGTGGTCCAGATCGCGGAACGGTTGGTGAAGTGGAGTACGAGACCGTTGATGATCTCGTTGATCCAGTCGGCACACCAAAGCGCGAGGCCTGCGAGCACCGCGCTCCAGTTCTCGCGCTCCACCTCGTTCGAGTAGACGTACATGGCGAACGCGATGAACGTCACCGTGTACCACTTGAATTGGCTGGGATCGCGGAGGAGGTCGAGCGCGTCCTTGCTGAAGTCGGTCATACCTACGAGGGGAGCGATCACGTGCACTCGTTCTCCGCGCCGCTCAGATCCCGCTCGACAGGAACCCGTCGGTCACCTCTAGCAGCAGCCCCGCGATGCTTGCTTCGTCGACTGCGAGCACCTCGCGGTCGTAGGTGTCGTCCACTAGGCGATCGATCATCGACTCGGCGAGTCCGACGTGAGCGACCTCATCGGCGAGGATCTCCTCGAGGGTCACTCGGGTGGCCACGTCTGCCCACAGCAGGTATGAGCTGTAGGCCATCCCCGACCACGCGTCGACGAGGCTGAGGTACGCGAGGCGCGTCGGCAGGCTGCCCGAGGTCGCGTAGGTGTCCCACAGTCTGAAGTACTCCGCGAGGGCCGGCATCCCGCAGGGATCCGCGTAGCGGCGCGCTACGTCGGCCTCGCCGACGAGCGAGCGCATCCGGTCGGTCCACATGCGCGCGTGGCGCGACTCCTCCGAGGCGACGTCGCTGTATGCGGAGCGCACCTCGGGTTCGACCGTGTCACGCATCCATTCGCGCAGCGTCGCGACGGTGTGGTGCTCTGCAGCGCGGAAGGCCGCGCAGAGGCGCGCTAGGTCTTCGTGGTCGCGATGCTCTGAGAAGAAGATGTCACAGCGGTCTTTCAATCGTTCTGCCCTGTCGCTCCCAAGGGCGCGCGCGAACCTGCTGTCGTCGAATAGCGACACATCGAGATCCATGATCCCCTCCAGTGCTGCTCGTTCAATCGTCGGGGCCGTCATTGCGATTTCACGTACGATCCGGGCGCATGCCGCGTAGCAGTGCCTGCACCATCTCGCGCACCAACTCGGCGTGGTCGATTCCGGTCACCGCGCTCGTCGCATCGCGGGTTGGAATGACGATTACGCCGGTCATTGCGGACCACATGCCTACGGCGGTGGACCACGGGTCGCGTACAGCGAGCGACTTCTCCTCTACACCCTGGCGCAGGAGACCGACCAAGAGCTCGAGCGACGCGAAGCCGAGCATCGCAGTCTCCTCGGCGACCTCCGGTGCGACCTTCCCGGCGTAGTCGGGGTGCGGCACTAGGAAGAGGTAGCGGAAGGCCTCCGGGCGCTCCTGGGAGAACGCGTAGTAAGCGTCGGCGATTCGCTGTATCAGCTCCAGGGCGGTTCCGGCGCCGGTGGCGACCGATGCGCGGAGCCGTTCGTGCAGCTCGTGGATGGCGCCCGACAGGAGGGCGAAGGCGATGTCGTCCTTGCTGGAGAACGACAGGTAGATGGTGCCCTTGGCGATGTCGCACTCGCGTGCGATGTCGTCCATCGTCGTCGCTTCGACCCCGCGGACCGTGAAGAGCGATTGAGCGGCTTCGAGGATGGTCTCACGGCGTGCCGTCCTCCGACGCTCGCGCCGCTCGGCGCTGGTATCGGTGGTCTCGGGCGTCTGCGTGCTGACCATCGGTCATATCCTGACCCGCGGTCAGTAGCAGCCGCAAGGAGATGTGCCTGAAGTCACAATTCGGACCTCGGGCACGGTCGTCCGCCCCCGCCGCCCCCGCCGCCCCCGCCCCGCCGCCGCCCCCGCCCCGCCCCCACCCGTCTTTCCTCAGAAACTCCCAATAGTTTCGAGGTTCGCG
>Ga0172375_10010366_pt1 | contig 12108 bp, 8 predicted proteins | sample LakKiv1m_FD_114537 | JGI IMG/M metagenome (GOLD analysis project Ga0172375, IMG submission 114537) | Freshwater microbial communities from Kabuno Bay, South-Kivu, Congo - kab_092012_11.1m | ecosystem: Environmental > Aquatic > Freshwater > Lake | place: Democratic Republic of the Congo... | reverse complement strand
AATTTAGATAATATTGAAGCGATCAAAAAACTGGATAAAGAAAATATCTTAGAAAATATGCAGGAATTTCCCGACCAGATCGAAAAATGTTGGACTGATTGGCAAAATATCGCTATCCCGACATCTTTTGTTAACGCTAAAAATGTTCTAATTTTGGGACTCGGCGGCTCAGGAATCGGAGCGGCGATTATTTCTTCTATGGCTCGACGCGAGTGTCCCATGATTATAGAAACTTGTCGCGACTACACAATTCCCGCCTGGGTGGATAAAAACACTTTGGTCATCGCTGTTTCCTACTCTGGCTACACCGAGGAAACGCTGGCGGCTTTTAAGGCGGCGGCGGCTAAAACTGATAAATTAATCACTATCTCAACCGGCGGGATGCTCGCTTCGATTGGCAGTAACCACAGGGCTCTTCATTACGAAGTTAAATATCGCTCTCAGCCCAGGCAGGCCTTGGGTTACTCGCTCACCAGCCTTTTGGCGATTTTTTCCAAGCTTCGCTTACTGGAAATTAAATCTAGTGATATCGAGGAAGCACTCATTCTCTTAAAGGGATTTTTAAAAAAAGTTGACATTGATGTACCGGTTTATCGAAACCAGGCTAAAATACTAGCCCAAAAACTGACGAACCGAATCCCGATTATTTTAGCGGCCGATCCTCTGACAACAGTGGCGCAACGCTGGAAAGAGCATTTTAATGAACACGCTAAAACTACTTCATACTTTGAAGAAATTCCCGAAATGAACCACAACTCTTTAGTTGGTCTGGAGTATCCGGAGAATCTAGGTCAGAAGGTTTTTGTTTTTATTCTGGAATCAAGATATAATCATCCGCGCAATAAACTGCGCCAAAATATCATGACGCAAATTTTCAGTCAGCGCCGCATTCCATGTGAGACTGTCATGCTCGAGCCATCTGGCAGTATTTTGGCTGAGACCTTTCAAATGATCGCCTTGGGCGACTATATTGCCTATTATTTGGCTGTCCTAAACAATGTAGCGCCAGAACCAGTTGAAATCATCAATTTCTTAAAAGATAAACTAAATGAAGAAGGAAAATAGTTAAAGAGTCGTGGAGGGGCAATGTCTAAAATAAAGCATGTAGAAGCGCGAAAAATTTTAGATTCGCGCGGTAAGGATACAATTGAAGTCAAGGTTACGACCGACACTGGCCAAATGGCCATTGACTCTGTCCCCAGCGGCACTTCGACCGGCAGTTTTGAGGCGATTGCTATAGAACCTAATTTAGCGATCAATAATGTCAATGATGTTATCGGGCCGAAACTTGTTGGCACCAATCCCGCCGAACAGGGCAAAATTGACCAAATTATGATTGATCTCGACGGTACGCCCAACAAAAGCAAATTGGGTGCTAACGCCATTCTAGGTGTTTCTTTGGCGGTTGCCAGAGCGGCGGCTGGGGTGGCCCGAATGCCTTTATACCGTTATCTGAACGAACTCTACAATAAAATTTCTAATCAACAGATTAAGCCGGCGATACCACTGCCGATGATGGTTATGATTGAGGGTGGCAAGCACGCCGAGGGAAGCAAAACCTGCATTCAGGAATTTCTCTGTTTAACAAGCCTCGAGATTGGCGAGAGAATTTGGACTAGACTCAAAAAGATTTTGTCTCAAGGTGATTTGGGCACCAAAGTAGGCCTGGAAGGCGGGTTTATACCAAATCTTGAATACGATGAGGACGGGCTGCGCTTAATCGAAGAAGCCGTTAAAGAAGAGGGATTAACTATTCCTGAACACGTTAAAATCGGCCTAGATGTTGCTGGCAACCATTGCCAAATGACCCTGGACGACATTATGGCGCTGATTCACCGCTATCAGATATTTTCTCTTGAAGATCCATTTGCGGAAAACGAATGGGATCACTGGGGCGAGTTAAAACTTGCGCTTGATCAACGCCAAAAAGATTATTTATTAATTGGCGATGATCTCTTTGTGACCAATGAAAAACGTTTTCAAAAAGGGATTAATGATTTTGTTGCCAACGGCATTATTATTAAGCTCAATCAAGTCGGGACGTTGTCGGAAACCTTGGCTGTCATCGCCAAAGCGAAAGTTGCCAATTTTACGCATATTTTATCTCACCGTTCTGGGGAAACCATGGATACTTTTATTTCCGATCTTGCGGTGGCGACTGCAGCGCCATTTTTAAAGTCTGGCGCGCCATATGCATCAGAAAGAGTTGCTAAATATAACCGGCTTAAGGAGATTGACAAAGAATTAGCCCAGTAAAGTTTTAACAGGAGGGGTTTTGCGACCATTGGTTCTAGTTGTTTTAGATGGTTGGGGTTTGTCGGTCGAAGTCGAAGGAAACGCCATCTTATCAACGCCGACGCCGAATCTAGACAAGTTGATCGGCTCTTTTCCATATGCATCATTGCACGCTTCGGGCGAGGAGGTTGGTCTAGAATGGGGCGAAATGGGAAATTCCGAGGTAGGTCATTTAAATCTCGGCACAGGGAGAGTCGTAGTTCAGGATTTAACCAGAATTAATCAGGCTATTGATCAAGGGCTTTTTTTGAACAATCAGGCCTTAATACAAACATTTGACTATGCCATTGCCAAAAATACTAGCCTGCATTTGGTTGGGCTATATTCTTCTGGTGGTGTCCACTCGCATATGGAGCACTTATTCGCTCTTTTGAGAATGGCGAAAATTAGAAAATTTAAGCAAGTATATTTACACCTCATAAGCGATGGACGCGATACTGCGCCCAAAATTCTCTTGCAGGATATTCCCAAGCTCTATGATGTCATCAAAGAAACTGGGGTAGGCCAAATCGCCTCTCTCATGGGCCGCTATTGGGCCATGGATCGTGATAAGCATTGGGACCGAACCCAAAAGGCGTTGGATTGTCTTTTCAACGGCGGCCAACTTCAGGCGGCCAATATTGAAACCGCCGTGGATGAGGCCTATAAATTTAACCAGACCGATGAGTTTATTTCGCCCGTGGCCATGAGAGGTGTTCCCAGAATTAAAGCTGGAGACGCTGTTATTTGTTTTAACTTTCGCGCTGACCGCTCTAGACAAATGGCAGAGAAAATTATTGACCGCCACGATATATTTTTTACCTCTTTTACCAGCTACGGCTATGAACCGAGCAACACGACCAAGGTGGCGTTTTTCGCGGCTAAAGTCAAGAATCAGCTAGCACAAATTCTTGAGAAAAATAATGTTTCGCAACTTCATATCGCTGAAACCACCAAATATGCCCACGTTACATATTTTTTTAATGGTGGCTGGGAACAGCCTTTTAATGGGGAAGAGCGTTTATTGGTGCCATCGTCAGAAGTCGCCACTTTTGATCAAAAGCCAGAGATGTCAGCAGCGGAAATTACCAGCAAGTTTCTTGATTATTTTACCAAAAAAAAACCGGGCTTTACGGTTTTAAACTATGCTAACGCCGACATGGTTGGGCACACTGGCGACATGAAAGCGACCCAAAAGGCTATTAGTGTAATTGACGAAAATCTCGGGCAACTTGCTTCGGGCGTTTTGGGCGCGCAGGCAGATTTAATTATAACCGCAGACCATGGCAATGCCGAACAAATGATTAATCTACAAACTAAAGAGATTGACAAAGAACATACAACAAATCCTGTTCCTTTTATTCTCGCTTTTTTAGACAAACAAAAGCCAACGATGCCTCCGAGCCAGGAAACAAAAATCGCCTGGGCGGTTCAGCCGCCTGTCGGCGTACTGGCCGACGTGACAGCCACAATTATTAATCGGATGGGCTTAAAGCCTACTCCAGAAATTACGGGCCAAAGTTTAACGGAGGTATTTTGAAATTAGCCGATAAAGTGGTTCTAATTATTTTGGATGGTTGGGGAGTTGCGCCAGCGTGGGGCGGTAATGCTATTGAAATGGCTAGAACCCCGAATATTGATAAATATTGGAAGGAAAATCCACATACAACACTTAGGGCGGCCGAAGAAGCAGTCGGACTGCCACACAAGGAAATGGGCAATTCTGAAGTGGGGCACTTGAATTTAGGTTGTGGCCAAATTGTTTACCAAAACTTACCAGGCATCACATCGCTGATTGGTAATGGCAGTTTTTTTGCCAATAAAGTTTTGGTTCAAGCCTGCGAGCACGTTAAGAAAGAAAAGTCTGTTCTCCATTTATTCGGCCTTGTCTCTGACGGTGGTATCCATTCTTTTAACGGACATCTTTACGCACTGCTCGAACTAGCTAAAAGACAAGGTATTCAGGATGTTAGAATTCATGTGATTACTGATGGCCGTGACACCGACCCGATGAAAGCCTTGTCTTATCTATCAGAGCTAGAACAAAAAATTGCAGTGCTTGGGGTTGGTCAAATTTCCTCTGTAATGGGCCGTTATTATGCCATGGATCGAGATCACCACTGGGAGAGGATCAAAAAAGCTTATGATGTTTTAGTCAAGGGCGAGGGCCCGGTCTCGGAATCGGCTCAAAAAGTTATTTCGGAAAATTATCGTCAAGGCAAAAATGATGAGTTTATTATACCGACCATGCTTAGCACTAAAGAAAAACCTTTCCGTCCAGTTTCGGCCAATGATTCTTTAATTTTCTTTAACTTTCGTGCGGATCGAGCGCGGCAAATTATTCGAGCTTTGGTGGAAAATAAGTTTTACCACTTTCCGCGACGGCTAATTCCAAATTTGTATTTTGCAACATTTTCCTTCCTTGATGAATATGTAAAAAATTCAGCAATAAAAATAGTTTTTGAATTAAGGCACCTAGAATATTCTCTGGCTAGGGTTTTATCAGAACACGGCCTAAGTCAATTTCATTTAGCGGAGACAGAAAAATACGCCCACGTAACTTTTTTCTTCAACGGTGGCCGCGAAGGAGTTTGGCCGAAAGAATATCAATTAATGGTGAACTCGCCAAAGGTACCTACTTTTGATTTGAAGCCGAGTATGTCGGCGCCAGAAATAACCAAAAAATTATTAGGAGAATTTAAACATTTTGATTTTTCGGTGGTAAATTTTGCCAATGCTGATATGGTTGGGCACACTGGTAACATCAAGGCCACAATCAGAGCGGTTGAAGCGGTGGATAAATGTATCGGCCAGCTTGTTCCACCAATAATTGATCGTGGTTACACTGTAATTATTACAGCCGACCATGGTAATGCCGAGCAAATGATTAATTTGGACAACGGCGAACCATATACTGAACACACGACCAATCCGGTGCCTTTCATCCTAATTAGCAAAAATCCTGCCCTACGGCGTCCACTAAGGGTTGCGTCTTCGCAAAATGATCTAATTTTATCAGATGTTGCACCAACAATTTTAGATATCATGAGTCTAGAAAAACCAAGTGAAATGACTGGTAACAGCTTATTAACACCGAAGGAGTAAGATGAAATCAAAACTTGGCCCAACAATATTGCTGATTCTCGACGGCTGGGGCCTATCCCCTTCTTGGGGAGGAAATGCCCTAGCCATGAACAATCCCAAGAGAATTGATGCGCTATGGAGAAATTATCCCCATGCAGTCTTGCAAGCTTTAAGCGCTATTAGTAGTGGCGAGGTTGTTGGGGATTCACATTTGGGCCATACCATGATTGGATCTGGTCGTATTGTCGAAAGTAATTTAGGGCGGATTAACAAAACTATTACCAGCCGTCAGTTTTATAAAAATGAGGTCCTGCTGGGCGCCATTAATTGGGCTAAACGCAACAAATCTAATTTGCATTTGCTGGGGCTGATCTCTGACGGAGGCGTCCACTCTCACGTTGATCATTTATTGGCCCTTTTAAATCTTTGCCACAGGGAAGATTTTAATCGAGTATTTATTGATGCCATTACTGACGGAACCGATTCTGGGCCGACAAATGCCCTGCGATTTGTCGAAAAAATACAAAATAAAATGTCCGAACTAGGAATTGGTGCTTTTAGCTCAATTTCTGGCCGACACTGGGCGATGGATCGCGACGAGAACTGGAACAGGATAAAAAAATATTATCAGGTTCTTTGCAAAGGAAGCGTTAAGCCCGTAGAGACTATTGTCGAGGCAATTACCTCTAATTATCATTTAGGCCAAAACGATGAGTTTATCGAGCCGAATAAAGTGTTAAAAAAAGACGGCGCTCAAAATGTCATTAAGAATGGTGATGCGGTAATTTTCTTTAATTTTCGTGAGGACCGCTCAAGAGAATTAACGCGAATGTTTTTAGACCAAAATTTTGGCAACATGTTTTGGCGCCCTCAAAAATTTAATGATCTTTATTTTGCCACATTTGTCAGTTACGCACGCGAATTACCGGCTAAAGTCGCTTTTCCGGAAAAAATTCATACCAACACGCTTAGTGAGGTACTTTCAAAGGCTAATTTTAGACAATTAAAAGTGGCTGAGTCACAAAAACAGGCGCATATCACCTCGTTTTTTAATGGCGGCGAAGAAAACCCGTGGCCGGGCGAAGAGCGTAAAATAATTTCCTCGCCTAATGTGGCCTCGTATGACCAGCGGCCAGAGATGTCTGCACCTGCGGTAGCTAACGCTGTTATAAATGGATTGAAATCAAATAAATATGATTTTATCGTTGCTAATTTTGCCAACGTAGATATGGTGGCGCATACTGGCAATATTATTGCTACCGGACAAGCGATCCAGGTTGTTGATCAACAAGTCGGGAGGATAGTCGAGGCTAACGTGAGGGCTGGCGGAACCACCATTATCACAGCAGACCACGGTAATGCCGAGCAAATGATTGAACTTAAAAAAAGTTTAAGTAGTGAAGAGACGTCTCACACCATGAATCCAGTCCCCTTTATAGTTGTTTCCCCAAAAAATAGAAAAAATTTGGTTCAATCGGCGTTAATTAACCGATCAAATTCATTAGCCAAAATTATGACCACCAAGAGCACCCTGGCCGATATCGCCCCGACTATCTTGGAAATTTTGGATCTTCCAAAACCAAAGGAAATGACAGGGCATTCATTATTAAAAGAGACAGAATGATTACAAATGAATTAGACAAATTATTTAATCCCAGCTCTATCGCTGTTATCGGCGCCTCTCGGCATCCACAAAAACTCGGATACCAAATTTTAGAAAACCTAATTAATGGTGGCACCAAGGCTAAAATTTTTCCAGTAAACCCCGAACCCGGCCCAATCCTTAATTTAGCGTCTTTCTTAAAAGTAACCGACATTCCAGGCCCAGTTGATTTAGCCATCATCATTGTCCCCGCCGCCATTGTGCCACAAGTTTTATCAGAATGCGTTAAAAAACAAGTCGCAAATGCGGTGATTATTTCGGCTGGCTTTGCCGAAATGGGGCCCAAGGGCAAGGAACTTCAAGATAAGCTACAAGAAATTATTAAATCCTCATCAACTCGGGTGCTCGGGCCAAATTGTTTGGGTATTTTTAACGTAGATTCTAATCTAAACGCCACTTTTGCGGCGCCGAAACTTTCGCCCGGAGATGTTTCTGTGGTTTTTCAATCAGGGGCGCTGGGCGTAGCCCTGCTTGACTGGGCTAAAAAATATGGATTTGGGTTTGCTAAATTCGTCAGCCTTGGCAATAAGGTTGATCTTGAAGAATCCGAGATCATCGACTATTTAACCAATGACCCAGCCACTAAAATTATTGTGCTGTATTTAGAGGAAATTAGAAATCCCCAAAAGTTTCTAGAAGTTTGCCGCCGCGCTACCGAAAAAAAGCCGGTAATTATTTTAAAAGGCGGCACAACCAATCTAGGCGCTAAAGCGGCATTTTCGCACACAGCCGCTATGGTCGGATCAGAGCACACTACTAAAGCGATTTTTGCGCAAGCAAATTTAATCGTGGCTAGAACAATTGAGGATATGCTAAATATTATTCAGGTTCTTAGCTCGGAACCGCAAATTTGGTCAAGGCGCTTGATGATCATTACTAATGCTGGTGGCCCGGGTATTTTAGCTACAGACATGGCCGCTCGTACTAAAATGATTTTACCCGAACTTGATGAACAAATTGCCAAAAAGCTCCAAAAAACCCTACCAAAGGTTGCTTCGATCCATAATCCACTGGATTTAACTGGAGAGGCCAAAGCTCAAGATTACGACCTAGCGTTGGCCGAAGCCGTTAAAAACGATCAAGTTTCCTCAATTTTAACCATCTTAACTCCGCAGACAGCCACCGAGGTAGATGAAACCGCCGAGGTTTTGGCAAAATACTCCACCTCGCCCAAAACAATTGTCGCTTCTTTTCTGGGCGACCAAAGCGTCGCTAGCGCCTTGGAAATTTTACAACGCTCGTGCGTCCCTCATTTCGAAGACCCAGAACTGGCAGTTTTTGCTCTTTCAAAGATCACCAATTATTGGCAGAATGTTTGGCGGAAAAAATACCTCGTAGAAATCGAGCCGCACCCAGGCGATAGCACTAAATTAGCTGATCCGCTTTCATTAATCCAAAATTACAATATTCCGATCCCGGTTTTCGGCTACGCCACAAATTTCGAAGTCGCTTATCAAATTGTCACTAGAATTGGTTTTCCGGTTGCGGTAAAAAATGTCGGTACTTTTGGTGAACATAAAGCACAGGCAGGCAAGGTTAAATTAAATATCTTTGACAAGGTTTCACTTGAACAAGCTATCCGCCAAGTACAATTCCCGGTTTTAATCCAGCGGATGGTGGAGTTTCCTTTTGAGGTTATTATTGGCGCCAAACGCGACCCAAACTTGGGCATCATTCTTACCTTTGGTTGGGGCGGGGTCTATGTTGAGGATCTTGATGATCTAGCCGCCAGAATTTTACCATTGACAGAAGCAGATTTAGACGAGATGATTAAAGAGACTAAAATTGGACAAATTTTAGTTCGTGAAAATGCAGATTTGTCGGGCATAAAAAACATTCTGGTCGCCGTGGCGCAAATAATGAGTGATTACAGCCAGATTTCAGAGATTGATTTAAACCCAATAAAAGTCAGCCGCGAACAAGCAATTTGCGTTGATGCAAGATATAACACAATAAAGTAAAGGATTCATATAATGACTGGAAAAAGTTCCGAACAAGATCCTATGGGTATGTCAGCGGTACTAGCATTTCTTGACCAACAAAAGCGCGAGCGCCAGGCGAAACTGGAGCAAAGCGAGCAATCGAGAGACATAATCCCGGCGCAAGAGCTGAAAAATTTAGCGGAAATCAGAAGAAAGATCAGAGAGTACAAAAAAATTGACCGTTTAAATCGCGAGTCATTATCAACCAATCTTCAAAAAAAACTAACCTCGCAAGAAACAATTTTAAGAGTTTTCAAATACTTATTTGATAACCTTGACACCTGGCAATACATCTTTACTTCTGGCGATAGTGGAATATATGATGACGATTCCTTCTATTTTGTAACAAAGTCTGGTGTATCCTTAAGAGTCAAATTAGCCTCCCTGGAGGAGGATAACGGTTTAGATCACTCGGTTCAGCCTTTTATGGATAAAATTTTCTATAATAAATGGAGCGGAGGGAAAAAAGAGCGCATCGAAAAACCGAAATTGGGATTTACTGTCGAGGAATATTTAACAGAAAAATTTTATGCGCTCCAAGATAGCCCTGACGCGGGTAGCACAGATCATCAATCGGAAATTATTCGTTATACTGCGCCTGATGGTTCGCTTGATTTTTCTCCAGCGAGCAAAGTCTGGCACCATCATAATGGTCACGAGGTTAATTACATTCTTTGGGATAAGAACAACCCGCATCATGAAGAAACATTGTTTCCCGAACAAACAACTAAAGATTTTCCAATGCGTAACAAGATATTGCAAATGTTTTATAGTAAAATGGAAGAAGAATACGGAGAATAATTGTAACTATGCAAAAAGAATTTTTAACTGGTAACGAAGCCATATTGAAAGGGGCGTTGGCAGCCGGAGCAGAGATTATGACCGGCTACCCCATTACGCCAACTACGGAAATTATTCATTATTGGTCAGAAACTCAAGAAAAAAACGAGAAACTAAGGTTTTTACAAACCGAGGACGAAATGTCAGCCGGTTTTGCTATGATCGGCGCTGTATTAGCGGGACGCATGGCCTTTACGGCCACAGCCGGACCCGGCAATGTCCTTATGCAGGACGCTTTCTCGATGGCCGAAAGCTTGCGACTTCCGACCGTCGCCTTTATTAACCAACGTGGCGGCCCCTCAACCGGCACGGTAATTTATTCACAACAAGAATTAAATTTAACTTGTTTTGGCGGCAACGGCGAAGGCCTCCGGATTGTTTACTCTGTCTCATCGGTCCAAGAGATGTATGACTACGCGCTCAAAGCCTTTTTGACCGCCTGGCACTATCGTTTTCCCACCTTTGTCATGTCCGATGGCTACAACGCTAAAACCCTGGTTGAAATTGAAACTTACACCAGTGAAGAGAAAAATCTAGATAGCATTTCAGCACAGGCATATTTACTCAACGAGCGCGTCGAGGAATCGGTTAATTTACGCAATTGCTACAATCTAGAAACCGAATTAAACGAAGTGATTTTAAAACATAAAACTGCGTTTGACCAAATAAAACCGGAAATTGTCGAGTACGAAGATTATCATACTAATGACGCGGAAATTGTGATTTTTGCGCATGGCATTGTGGCTGCCGCTGCTAAAGTGGCAGTTGACGCTTTACGAAGCGAGGGACGCAAAATAGGATTGTATCGGCCAATTACTTTAAGTCCTTTTCCGGTAGAGTCTGCCAGAGCCGCTGCTCAAGACAAAAAATCAATTCTTGTCACCGAGTCAAGTCTAGGGCAATTTGAACGCATGGTTAAAACTCACCTTTACGGCGGATCTGTGCCGATTGAAACCTTGCTAAAACCCGCTCTAGGCATTAGTGTTGAAGATATTATTGCCAAAGCAAAGGAGCTTCATGTCCGCTAATTTACCGAAATGTTGGAAAAAATCATCTAAACCTCACAAATTTTGCCCTGGGTGTGGCCAGTCTTTAGCCTTAAAACTTTTAGGATTTGCTATTGATGAGCTCGATATCGCTCAAAAAACTGTTTACGGCTGCGATATCGGCTGTTCACTCCTCACCTGGGATATGTTTGACATTGATACAATACAGACTCACCACGGCAGAGTTGTTCCAACTATGGTTGGTTTTAAATTAGCGCGCCCAGACGCTGTTGCCATTGCTTTTTTGGGCGATGGCGGCGGTTATGCGATTGGTGCCCAGCATCTAGTGAACGCTGCCATGCGAAACGATAAAATTACAGTTATTTTAATCAACAACGCTAATTATGCCATGACCGGGGGGCAGTTTGCGCCCACAACCTTAGTGGGGCAACTTACAGACACTACTCCCGCGGGCCGCACAGAAGAAGTTTTTGGCGCACCTCTGCACGGCCCAGAAATGATCGCCGAAATTGCTTCCCCTGACGCATATGTAGCCCGCACCACATCAAACGACATGGACGTGTGCAAAGAAGTCATCAAAAAAGCCTTGCAACATCAAATAGACGGCAAAGGATTTTCATTTGTTGAAATTTTAAGCATGTGCCCGGTAAACTGGAAAACTTCGACTGAGGAGTCAATTGATTACATTGAGAAAATGAAAGAAGTTTTTCCGTTAGGAGAAATTAAGAAATGAAAATTCCATTAATTTCAAATAGTCGACATCGAACGGAGTGAGATGCAAATTTTATTAGTTGGCGAAGGCGGACAGGGTGTCCAAACTGTGGCAAAAATCATAACACTTGCCGCTCAACAGTCTGGAAGACAAGCTTCATATAATCCATCTTTTGGCGTGGAACAGCGTGGCAGCGTCAGTTTGAGCTATGTTCAAATTGAAGATAACCCTATCCCCTACCCGCGTTTTGAATCAGCCGATATTGTAGTAGCATTCTGCTCACGAGCCGTTGAATCAATTAAAATATATCTGAAAGATGATAGTTTATTAATTTTTGACAATTCGGCCGTAAGCGACAGAGCGCTTGAACCAATAAAAAATAAAATTAAAAAATACATTGCTATTCCCGCCCAAAAAATTGCTCAAGAAAAATATTCAACCAAAGCTTTAAACATGATTCTGCTCGGCGCGCTGTCCGCACAACTCCGCGACATTAGTATGGCCAAAATTGAGGAGATAATGTTTGAAACTCTAGCCGACAAGATT
>Ga0172375_10010365_pt1 | contig 12111 bp, 10 predicted proteins | sample LakKiv1m_FD_114537 | JGI IMG/M metagenome (GOLD analysis project Ga0172375, IMG submission 114537) | Freshwater microbial communities from Kabuno Bay, South-Kivu, Congo - kab_092012_11.1m | ecosystem: Environmental > Aquatic > Freshwater > Lake | place: Democratic Republic of the Congo... | reverse complement strand
TATCTGCTTTTACATCTGCCGATACGCGATGCTGTTTCTTACCCATATGTGACACAAAGATTGGTTAGGTTTTTCACCCTCTCATTTTTCGACCTTTGTGTCCAGGATACGGGGTCCGGGTCAAAGATCGAGAGCATTTCGATCTCCCGATTTATAATCCGAAACCAGTTGTTCGTCTGTTGGCTGCGCCATGAAGCGTATTAAAAAGATGAATCAATTATTCATGCAAATACTTGTACAAGGTGCCGCAAAAATTCCGGCTAACTTTCATTCCCTTCTATTCCAATCAACGATATCGTCCGGATTTTCTTGGGCTGCATGATGCAAAGTCTCTTGAAGGCATCCTGTCATGGCATGCTCTGCAAGAACTTATCACAAAAACCGTTCTCTTTTCAATGCAAAAGATTGTACACATCAATCCAGTGCATACTGACAAGAATTTGGGCATCGCGCAAAGAAAGAGATCCGTCGCAAACCTTTCCGTGAAGGTAATTTTCCACCTCATCCTTTTCATGAAATCCTGGTTTCGGATCAGACGGCTCGGGAAAAAGATTGGCGCTATCGTTTGATCCGCCGAGCTCAAGACTAATATAATGATCAATCTCGTATTCTCCGGGGGCATGCGTTTTGATGCCGTACGAAGCGTAAACGGATTCTTTTTTTGCCGCCGAAACATTTCGTACGGAGCGGCTATACCCCGATCGACATACATCATCTTTTGTCACAGATTCAAAAATCGCACCAGGAGTACATTTGTGATCCGGGTAGACCCCGCTCATCATACAGTCAGATAATTTTGTGCGTTGATCAAGCTGGAATGATTGTTCTCCGGCAAGAGATCGCAGTGTTGAGGGATTCAATGGTTCCTTATGCGCGGTTGCGCCATATCCAATCCCGAGCAGCGTTCCCACTGCTACAATAACGCAAAATTTTTTGACTGACGGAGACATGAGCGGAACGCTTAGGAGTATTTTTTCTGTTTTTTCTCTATAAGGGCAATCGCCGCATGAAAATCTCCTGCTCGTTGAATATACCCCCCGTTAATAAACATAATCTCATCGGCGTCTTTGATCGTATTAAGGCGATGAGCGATAATAACCTTCGTCGTATCTTTTGGAAGCTTGCAAAGAATCTCGTCGAGAATCTTCTCGGTAATCGTATCAATGTTTGCGGTCGCCTCATCAAGAATAAGCAGCTTTGGACGGCGCAAGACAATGCGGATAAATGCGATCAGTTGTTTTTGCCCCAAACTTATATTCTCAGCGCTCTCATGGACAATCGTTTCGAGCCCATCCTCAAAACGATTGAGGAGATCGGCAAGCCCCTCTCGCTGCAGCAGGGCGAGCAGCATCGCAGTATCATAAGCGTCGAGAGCATGATTGCCATATCGAATATTATCTCCGACGCTTGCGGTAAAAAGAAATGGCTCTTGGAGGATAAATCCGATCTTTTCAGAAAGCTCCTGTGGCGTATATGACCGAATATCGCGATTATCAAACTCGATCATCCCCTTCCATGGATCGTAGAGCCGAACCATGAGCGCAGCAGTAGTGCTTTTTCCGCCCCCCGTGGGACCGACGAGTGCATACGTCTTACCCTTCTCAAGACGGAACGAGACATCACACAGCACGGGATCCTCCGCATATCCAAACGTGACATGACTAAATTCTAGAATCTCTTTTTTATCGAGCTTCTGTTCTGCATGAATTTTTATTGATGGGACGATTGTCAGATTTGATTCGAGAGATAAAATCTGCTGAATGCGCGTCCATGCCGCGAGACTTGTTTGTACTTGCGCCCATAACGAACCGAGGATTCGCAAGGGGTCATAAAATCGCTGTGCGTATCCAAAAAACCCGACAAGAAGACCAATAGTCATCTCGCCACGCGATACAAGATACAATCCAAAAAGAAGAATAAAAAGTTGCGTGTTATTATTTGCAAAATCGTACAACGGACGAAAGATCTCGTTTGAAACATCCGACCAAAATGCTGAACGAAACTGCGCGTTGCTCGCTTCTTTAAATTTATCTCTAAAGTAATCCTGGCGATTAAATGCAACAATAACCTTAAAATTTGTTAAATTTTCTTGTGCATGAGATGAGAGACCGCCGGTTGACGTTAAATTCGATAAATTATTTCTCTGAACCCACGGAGAAATAATTCGCGAGACAATAATGAGTAGAAAAGTCATGGAAAGCATGACCGTTGCAAGTTTGACGTTCAGAAAAAAGATAAAAATGCCAATACCAAAAATAACGAAAAACATCCCAGCGAATCGTACGACTGTTTCCGATAAAAATTGACTCAGTTTGTCTGTATCATTATTAATGCGGCTGATAAGGTCGCCTGCTCGATTTGCATTAAAAAATGCGATTGGCAATCGTTGTATTTTTTCAAAAAGAGCTGCGCGCAACCGAAAAAGCGTACGCTGAGCAATCAAACCCATCGTGCGCGACTGAAGAAATCCCGTTATGGCTGTGATGACATATAAACCGAGAAGAAACGCAACAACACGCGAAAGCCCACCAATATTTCGTTCAATCAATGTGTGGTCAATCGCGTAGGCAAGGGCGAATGGCGTAAGAATACCTGCGGCAGAATTTAAAACAACGATCAGACAAACCATACCGAACCGAAACGCATCCTCTGACAAGAAAGGAGAAAATCCACGCGCGCTCGTAAAAAGTTCGCGCAGTGATCCACGAATGGTTCGCTGTGTCGACGTCTGTGAAGATGTAAGCGTATAGTCCATATCAATGCACTGATTGTTGTGAATCAAAAATCTGACGATATTCAAACGACTTCTTGAGAAGCTCGGCATGAGTACCGTGCGCGATCAAATCACCCTCCATTAAAACAATAATCTTGTCATAGTTTCGAATTGGTTCAATTTTTTGCGTAACGGAAATAAGCGTGATATCCGGATAGGATTGTTCGATTGCAGCGAGAATCCGTTGTTCCGTGGCAATATCAACGCGAGCGGTAAAATCATCGAGGATAAGGACCGCCGGATCAAGCGCGAGCGCACGAGCAAGGGTCAATCGTTGTTTTTGTCCGCCCGACAAATTTGCACCCCGTTCACTCATAACCGTATCAAGGCCGTTTGGCAGAGCGGCAATGACATCATGAAGAGCTGCAACATCAATCGCTTTTTGTAACGCCTTTTCAGAAAGACCGCGACGAAATAATATATTTTCTCGTACCGTTGTGCTAAAGATAATACTATCCTGAAAAACGACTCCCAGTTGACGATACAGCGTATCTGCATCGTATTGAAAAATATCCGCACCATCAATAAGAACAGACCCTTCTTGCGGACGAATAAGGCGAGAAAGTAAATTAACAATTTGCGTCTTTCCTGATGCCGTTGGTCCGATAATTGCTGTTTTTGTATGTGCTTTTACGCTAAAAGAAATATTTTTCAGCACTGACCGATTTCCAAAATTTAATGTAACGGCATCAAATACAATATCTCCTCGAATAGATCGACGCAGTGTTCCGCTATCGCGCGGCGGCTCCTCGTCAAGAACGACAAAAATTCGGTTAAGCGATGCTATTGAGCGACTCAATCCACTTCCAACAAATCCGAGCATAAAAATCGGAACGATAAGCATACTCACATATGAAAAGAAAGCGGCAAATCCACCAAGCGTCAGTGTTCCACCGACGACTTGATTCCCCCCAAACCAAAGAATAATAAGCGTCGACATGTTTGAAAGAAGCATAATCATCGGCATCAATCCCGCAAAAAGTCGAATGATGTGCAGCCCGATCTCGCGGGCTGTAGTATTCACAATTGAAAACTTCTGTTTCTCACTTTCCTGAGCATTCAAAACGCGGACAAGCATGGCGCCGATAATACTCTCATTGATGATCGCATTGATTCTTTCCAAATTTTTCTGAGATTGCGCAAAGAGTTGTCCGATGCGCGCAAAAATCATCACAAAAATAATGGCAACAACGGGAACGATGGCAAGCGTCATGAGCGCAAGTCGCCAATTCAGAGAGAGCATAAAAAAGCTCGCCCCAATAAGAATAAAAACTGCGGTAAATGCCGTGACAACTCCTTGCGTAACAATCGTCTTTACCGCGTCAACATCAGATGTAAGATGCGTCAAAAGCCGCGATGGTGTTGTTTGAACAACGTAGTGATAGGTTTGGAAAGAAAGCGCCTTCGTAAGCTGGATACGAAGATCGTATGCTATTTTTTCAGTGATGTATGAGCCGAGGACCGCAGCGGCGCTCATAGCACAACAGATACCAACCGAGATAGAGCCCAATTCAAGGGCGATAGCGCGCACATTATAGGTGCCGGTCAAACGATAGGTATCAATATGGACGGCGATAATTTTTGGAATCAAAAGCCCGAGCCCTTCACTAATAAATGAGATGCCAACCAAAGCTAAGATGAACCATGCATATGGTTTAAGGAATATGAATAGAATATTTTTCGAACCAGCCCCGTGTTCCATATACTCAAAATTAATTCCTTCTCAAATGATCGAGTGCATAGATCAAATTTCCGCCAACCTTCTTGCCGGGATTAAATATCCCGAGCGGATCAAAAATTTCTTTCGTGCGCTGGAATAGCGCACATATTTTGGCGCCGTACATCATCTCGAGATACGGCGTTCGGATTAAACCGTCATTATGCTCTCCGGTGATAGATCCTCCGTAAGAGAGCACCAATGCATATACTTTTTGAGAGAGCTCCAAAATAATACGTCTCGTTGCGGGATGAGACAAATCCATAAGCGGTATAATATGAAAATTTCCGCTTCCTGCATGACCGGCAATTGTGTAGATCAGCTTATATTCGCTCATTATTTCCTCGAGGCGCGGAAAAAATTCACTCAGATGCTCCGGGGCAACAACAAAATCATCAATGAAAGGAGTGGCCTGCAATTTCTTCATATGCTGACGAAGCAGATTAAAGCTCTCCCGTCGAAATGTCCAATACTTTTTTTGCTCACGCTCGGTGAGCGCAATATGGGTTCGCACATGAAATGCACGGAGTGTTTGCTGCGCTCGACGTGCATTCTCGCGCGCCGTATCAAACGTATCTGCGGTAAATTCAGCCATAATGATAAGTCGCGGCATACCACCAAGAAGCATCATTTTGAACTCTGGCAAAAACTCTCGTGCCAACTGAAAAAGGGATCCGTGCATTTTTTTTACAATCGTGGGAAAAAATTTCATGGCAAGCGAAATTGTATGATGATCATAGGATTCCAAACATTCCGGATCAGCTGCAAGTAACGTACGGATGATTTCTCCAATCTGTTCGGTCCCCTCAAGAAACAAAACCACCATACAGGAATGCGTACGCGGGCGAACAAGCGAAAAACGAAGAGCGGTCATAAGTCCCAGTGTTCCCTGAGATCCGACAATCATCTTGGTCAAATCAAACAGTCTCTTCTCTTGATCAAAGACATTCCAAAGATAATATCCTGCGGAATTTTTTTTCACGGTTGGTTTGGCTTGTGCCAATTGCATGCTATTTTTCTGGATGAGGGCGCTCATCTCTCGATAGACGTGTCCCTCAAAATTGTCCTGACTTTTTTTACGTGCGAGCTGTTTTTCAGTCAGCGCATGAAATGTATATTCATTTCCATCTGCAAGCACCATGTTAATTTCATCGATATACTGTTCGGTTTTGCCATACCGGAGCGTCTTCTCGCCACCTGAGTTATTTGCAACCATCCCGCCAACAGTACAAAGATCGCGTGATGCAGGATAGGAAGGAAGAGACCATCCCCTTTTTGCCGTTTCTTTTTCGAAATCTCGATAATAAACCCCCGGCTCAGTAATGGCATATCCGTCTCCGATAGCAATAATATGGTTAAAATTTTCCGCAAAATCAACAACAATCGACTCCGAAAGTGAACCTCCCGTCATGTCGGTGCCTGCCGATCGTGCGGTCAGTGATATATTCTCTCCGCGCTTTCGGGCCTCGGACACTCGAGAGACAAGCCCTTGAATGTCAGCAACCGTCCTCGGCTGCGCGACAGCTGTGGGCGTCAATTCGAAAATACTTGCATCGCGACTGCATCGATCAAGTACTGATGCGTCAACCGTACAGCACCTACCGCATATGTCCTGAATTTTTTTTGATGGCATAAACAAAGAAGGAAGCAATCACCTATACAGCTCATGGTATTTTATCTCGTCATCCCGCTACCGTCAATTGAACATTTTCAGTTATTTTTTTAGTTGCAAATTATTTGCAACTATCTTGACGAGCGCTTCCATTTTTGATACACTCTATCTGGTATATTGGAATTATAATGAATGCTATGAAATATTTTTTTTTCGCCATGACACTTGCCGGTATTAGTATTTTGGCAGTGCTCTTTCTCGTTCGAATAGGTGAACAATCCGGGCATCTATCAATTCAGAACAAACCGCATAAGATCTCGGTTGTCACATCGTTTTATCCCCTCTTTTTCTTTGCCTCACAGATTGTTGGAGATGAAGGAACAGTGACCAATATAACACCAGCAGGATCCGAGCCGCATGATTATGAACCAAATCCGCAAGACATCGCCCGTATAGAGCAAAGCGATCTTCTCATTCTCAATGGCATTCGTCTTGAGTCGTGGGGAAATTCTATTCGTGAATCACTCAAAGGTTCTTCGCAAATTGTAGTGGTTGTTGCAGAATCATTGGGACAATCCGCAGCCACAAAACAAAACGGAGCTGATCTCACCGATCCTCATATTTGGCTGAGTCCTGTTTTCGCAAAGAAGGAGGTGGAAATAATCGCGCAGTCTGTAGAACACATTGATCCGCCCAATAGTGAAAGCTATCAAAAAAATGCTCAAATTCTTATCAACCAACTCGATGCGCTTGATCGGGAATATCGTGAAGGCTTACGCATGTGTCAAAAAAAAGATATCATTACTTCACATGCGGCATTCGGATACCTTGCCAATGAATACGGTTTCAATCAGGTATCCATTTCCGGCCTCTCACCAGCTGAAGAACCGGCACCAAAGAAACTTGCGAAACTTTCGGATTTTGCGGCAGAGCACGGTATTCATACTATTTTTTTTGAACCCCTCGTGAGCCCAAGAACAGCGGAGACTGTAGCACATGAAATTGGAGCACAGACACTTGTTCTAAATCCGCTTGAAGGTCTCACGGATCAGGAAGTCGCCAACGGAAAAAACTATTTTACAGAAATGAAAAAAAATCTTGCCAACCTAAAAATTGCATTACAATGCCAATAGATCACGCCAAAAATAGTATTGTGGTAAAGAATGTTTCGTTCAGTTACGGCGACACGACTGTGCTGAAAAATATTTCTCTCACCATTCACACCGGCGATTACCTCGGCATGATCGGGCCGAACGGAGGAGGAAAGACAACACTCCTCAAAGTAATGCTCGGCCTTCTCCGTCCGACCGCTGGAGAAATTTTTCTTTTTGGCACACCATTGCGCAATTTTCGAGACTGGCCAATGATTGGGTACGTTCCCCAAAAAGCAACTCATATTGACCCTCTTTTCCCCGTATCGGTTTGGGAAGTTGTTGCAATGGGAAGGTATGGCGCCAAGGGGTTATTCAATCACCTCGATAAGAGTGACCACGTGCGCATCGCACAGTCGCTCGAATATGTTTCAATGCAAGCATTTGCTCACCGCCTTATTGGCGACCTCTCGCTTGGACAACAGCAGCGTGTCTTCATTGCTCGTGCGCTTGCGGCACAGCCAGAAATAATTATTCTCGATGAACCGACTGTCGGGATTGATCTTGCAACACAGGAACAATTTTACGCGCTTCTCAAAAAACTCAATCAGGAACTTGGACTCACACTTGTCCTTGTCTCGCATGATATTGATGTTGTCACCCATGAAGTGACAGAGCTTGCATGTATCAATCAGACGCTTGTGTATCACGGAAATCCTGAAACATTCTATACTGGCGATACTCTTGAGCGTCTCTATGGAAAGAATGTTCGCTTCATTTCACATAACCACTGACAGATACTATGTTTGATTTTTTCCATTATAGCTTTGTCATCCGTGGCTTGGAAGCGGGCATCCTTATTGCCTTTATCGCTCCATTGATCGGTATTTTTCTTGTTCTTCGACGCTACTCGCTTATTGCAGATACGCTTGCGCATATTTCTTTAACGGGCGTCGCACTTGGTCTTCTGCTAAAAATTGACCCTCTTTTGACTGCTCTGGGCACTTCGACACTTGCTTCTGTCGCGATGGAGCGTCTCCGATCCAGTAAGAAAATTTATGGCGAGAGCGCTCTGTCGCTATTTCTTTCGGGAGGTCTCGCATTTGCCGTTCTTATTATTGGACTCTCTCATGGGTTTAGTGTTGATTTATTCAGCTATCTTTTTGGCAGTATTGTCACGGTGCGCACTCAAGACGTTGTCCGTATTGGTGTGCTTGGAATTCCGATACTGGGTGTTCTTTTTATTTTTTTCAAAGAATTCGTGTATATCTCATTCGATGAAGAGGCAGCGCGTGTGAGCGGCATACCAACGCGCCTTTTTAATACGCTTCTTATTGTTCTCGCCGCGATAATTATTGCGCTTTCGATTCCCGTCATCGGCATCCTCCTTGTCTCGGCGCTTCTTGTTCTTCCTGTCATTACAGCGATTCAGCTGAAAAAGAACTTTATCCAAACACTGCTCCTTGCCGAGCTGATTTCTCTCTCTTCAGTCATTTCAGGCATTATTATTTCATTTTACGCAAACCTCTCTTCCGGAGCAACCATTGTTCTTATTATGTTTGTTGTTTTCCTATTGATATTCACAATCAAAGAGTTTCGAAAATAACACAAATCCTATGAGAATACTCCGAATCATATCATCGGTCGCGCACTCCATCGGTTCTGCGATTACCAATGATCCTGAAATAAAAAAAATTGTCGCATACAACCCGAAATTCTTTGCATTCATAAAAAAACGAATCGCCCCTGATGAAATGTTTGGACTCCATCTTACCATTGGTGCTCTCATAACCACATTTTTTGTTTTTTTCTTTTTCGGAATCATCCGTCAATTCATTGGCAACGAGTCCATTCTTGAATCAGACATTAGCATCGTTAACTTTCTTCAGCTCCTCCGCCATGATGGCGTAGATCCATTGATGGTTCTTTTCAGTACATTGGGCAGATGGAGTATTATCTTTTTTGGCGTTTGTGCAACGGCGCTCGTTTGTATCCGCGGAAGGCGGTGGCATTATCTCATTGCGCTTATCTCATCGGTGTTTATTGCCATCTTTTTTTCTGGCATTCTTCGCGAGCTTATCGAAAACGTACGACCCTCTTTTGCAAATACGCTTGTTGCCAACTCCCCGCCGTTTTTCCCAAGCGGGTACACGTTTGTCGCCTTTACATTCTATGGAATCATAACCTATTTTCTTGTCCGCGCTTGCGAGCCATGGTTTGGCCGCTTCTGTATAGCTTTTGCTGGTCTCATTATTATGGGGCTGATCTCCTTTTCAAGTATCTATCTTGGTATTCATTGGCCCTCTGACGTTGTTGCAAGCTTTGCTTCCGCTGCCGCATGGCTAACGATTATTATCACAATACTTGAAATCCGACGAACCATACGCCTCCCCTATGAAGATGATGATGATCGGGCACTATCTCATGTCAGTGGCACGGCAATCTTTGCCATGCTCTGCTGGATCATTGCCGGAACTTATATCTCCTATGCGTTTCCAATACATCTTTCTCGACCGATTACGGCGCCGCTCCAAAGTATTGAAAAAAAGGATATTCCAAACAAGCTGTTTGACGTGCTGCCGCGATATAGTGAAACACTCCTTGGCAAACCAACAGAGCCGATTAATATAATTATTGTTGGAAAACAAGAAACGATTGATGAATCCTTTGCCCAATCAGGATGGATACATCCAAATGCAATTTCATTTTCTACTCTTTGGCGCGCGCTTATTGCGAGTATTCAAAACGTTCAAGATCTCGGAGCGCCGATGACGCCGATGTTTTGGAATACAACTCCAAACTCAATTTCGTATTCAAAACCAACGCCACAAAATTCGGTCCGTGAACGACACCATATTCGAATCTGGGACTCGGGAATCAGGACCGAAGACGGGGATACGATTCTCTTTGGAGCTGCGAGTTTTGACAAGGGCGTAAAACTTAAATCTTCAATCCTTATCCCCACCCACAGCATAGACCCTGCGATCGATAAAGAACGCGAATTTGTTAAAGATGTACTATCGTCAACGGGACTGGTCGAAAAGACGATTTCATTCAAAATAGTTGGCCCAACCCTTGGGAAAAATATTGTTGGCGATACATTTTTTACTGACGGACAGTCAATCGTACTCTTTCTAAAATCTCCCAAAAATTAGTTGTCATTTTTTGAGTGAAGCGCATTCTGAAGAAGGGCGATAGTAGATTCCAGCTCCATTATCTTCATCGCGTGTTCCTCCTTTATGCGTCGTTCATTGATGCTATATCCTTGAACAAGATGCTCTTTTAACACATGTGTTGCCCACATGCGGAATCGCGTGGCGTGGCGAGAGCTCACTCGATAGCCGACAGCAATAATCATATCGAGATTGTAATACTCCCTGTCCCGCTTAATATACCGCGCGCCTTCTCTCTGAACTGTTTCCATTTTGGAAACGGTTGCTTTTCGCGGGAGCTCCCCCTCAGCATATATATTTTTAATATGCTTTGATATAGCGGGTTTTCGCACAACAAAAAGATTGGCGATTTGCTGCTGAGTGAGCCATATTGTCTCATTCTGCAAGGTGACATCAAAATGCGCACCGTCCTTCCGTTCGTAGATGATAATTGCATTTTTTTTCTTCATAGGGGGGCGTATTACATGGATAATTTTTTTAGCTGATCGATTTCTTTCTTGGTTAAATATCGCCACTCGCCACGTTTCAGATGGTCGACACCGAGTCCTGCGTAGAGGATGCGATCAAGCGTTTCCACGGAATAGCCGAGCAAATTGAACATGCGGTGAATCTGCCTATTGCGCCCTTCATGGATAGTGACGATAATATCGCGCCTGTCATCTTTATTGATGCGCGCTTGACTGGGAGCCGTCTTTTTTTTATCAATGATGACCCCATCCTCAAATACTTTTCTGTCGCGTTCTAAAAAGGGTTTATCAAGATGCGCGCGATACACCTTCTCAACAACGTGTCGCGGATGCATGAGCGCATTGGCAAGATCACCATCATTTGTTACTAAGAGTACCCCCGTTGTATTTCTATCAAGGCGACCAACCGGGAACATCCGAGTGTCAGTCTTGATATAATCAAGTACGGTGGTTCGGCCATGCGTATCAGCGCTTGTCGTAATACAGTTCTCCGGTTTGTTAAAGAGAATGATATTATTCTTCTTCTGCGTAATTTTTATTTTTTTCCCATCAATAGTTATGATATCAGACGAATCAACTTTTTCACCAAAATGTGCCAGCACCGTTCCATTCAGTCCGATTCTTCCGCGGGAAATCATTTCATCTATTGCCCGGCGAGATGCAATTCCATGATCGGCCAAAAATTTATTAATTCGTACTTTCATATTAAGAAGTCAGCACTCGCAAAATATAGTTCAGTGTTTGCTTTCGCCAAAATGTCAGCTGGTGGAGCGGCGCGATTATTCGCTTATTCTCTTTTGCACAATCCAATTTGGCGAACCAACCCGGGAACACCATGAGATCAAGAGGATTGTACACGGCAAAATATTCGGCATTTTTGCAGTCGAATGCATGCAAGAGAGGACTTGATGGCCTCAGCTCTTTTATTCCCCGGAAAAAACCAAGGTATGCGAGGAGCGATCCTTTGTGCGGAGTACAAAGCGTAATACATCTTCTGATTTTCCGATCATGATACCTGCCGATATACTGCCGGGCGATGATACCGCCCTGACTCAATGCAACAATATCAATTACCGGCTCATGTATGTTTGTGATAATAAATGCATGCAATTGATCGGCGAGTATCTCAAATGAAATCTGGCCAAACTTCTCTTTGTATAAAAAGGCATAGCATGCTCTTTCTGTCCGGCTCTGCAAAAAAGAAATGATCGGTCGATATTCATAGTCTCCGCCAGCAAATCCGTGAATAAAAACAATTGCGTTGTTCATATATTCTCG
>Ga0172375_10010363_pt1 | contig 12111 bp, 8 predicted proteins | sample LakKiv1m_FD_114537 | JGI IMG/M metagenome (GOLD analysis project Ga0172375, IMG submission 114537) | Freshwater microbial communities from Kabuno Bay, South-Kivu, Congo - kab_092012_11.1m | ecosystem: Environmental > Aquatic > Freshwater > Lake | place: Democratic Republic of the Congo... | reverse complement strand
TGCATTTAGCTTCGGCGAGGTCATCTCGACGTAGCTACACGCGAAAGCACTGTAGCGGAGTCGGATGACGACTAGTCCCGCCAACAGTGTTTCACACTGGGCGGGACAAAAGTCGTAACACAAAAAATATTGCCTCCAGGGCATCCCCGGGGTATATCTGCCAAGCATGAAAATTTACAGCAGGAAGGGATGAGAATGAAGACTGAGGAAAGAAGTTAGAAGACCTGAGTGCCCGTAGGCAATATCGGTATTCGAAACGTCGAGTAAATTTGAGCCTTGGGATATGATTTTTCAAGGTTTACTTAGTTTCGCCGGATACGCTGATTAAGACTTGTATTGGCGAACGAAAAGCGTCGCGCATGTTCGAGCCGACACTTTATGTGTCGGCGAGTTCGCGACGCCCTTGAAAAATCATATCCCAAGGCGGTCCCGCCTCCCGCCAAAACTTTTGCTGGATTTTATCCGCATGCAAAAGTGGGCGGGATTGGCGGGAACAAATTTACATCATGAAGAATACCGATATTGCCTACGGGCAAGAAAGGTTTTGATTTTGCGACGGCAACAACAAGGCGGAGGGAAAAATATTACACTACTGTGACAAATTAATAGGCATATTGTGATATAAAAATAATGTTATGTATCATAAATTAATAGCTATATTAATTGCGGCCGCTGTTTTTACGCAGGACATATCCTGGGCGGGAGGGGAATATCTTAACCGAACCGGCCGTTCGGAAACTCTGCAGGTACAGTCGAGATTTTGCCCTGTTGACGCATTTACTCTACACGAAACGCTTCTAAGATCATATATTCAGTATATTATCCTGTCAAAACCGGATTTTAACGCAAAGGTATTTGAGGACAGGCTTAATCCCGTTGCGCTTTATAAAGACATAAACATTGTCGTGGATTTCAGCCCTGCAGATCCTGTTCCCGGGAAAACTGCAGGAAAGTATGAAGAAGGCGCCTTTTTAATAGTCCCGTGCGAGATATCGTCGCCGGCAGGCGATGGCAGTGTATACAAATGGATTTACGAAGCCGTTTTTTCGGACGAGGGCAGGAGTTTTATAGGCATACGAAAACCGGGGCAGAGATCAGTTCCGGGAAAAAATAATAAAGCGCTAAAAGACGCAGATATTGTTAAATCCGTTTTAGTCGACAAACCGGTTATAGCTGAAAACGCCGAAAGCGAAGATGATCCCTCTTTATCCTCAGGGAAAACAGAACCGCAAAATTCTTACATGATCCCGTTTTATATCGGGACGTTCATGCTTAAAGCGGTTATTTTTACGGCGGCGTTTTATCTGCTCTATGTTTATTTCTGGGCTATAGATAAAGGATCGGTCAGCGGGGCGCATACAAGGCTCCTTATGGCGAAAAGGATCAGGGACGATATAGAAAGGACAAAGAAATTAATAACCCGGGTAAACACGTTGATGCGGTACGGGCGGAGGGATCTGAGGATAGCGAGGGCAGTACAGAGGTCGATCCTTGCGGATTGGGAAGGCAGGCACGGACTGCCGTTATTGCCGGCTGACAATAACGGGGATTTCGGGGACATGGACCATGACGATCTGCCTTATCCGGATGGTGTTAATGTGGGAGTTTTTCCCAACGAATTGAGCGGCATCCAACTTGCGGGAATTCTCGCCGACCAGGGGAAAATACAGGGTGTGAACATTATTTTTCTTTTTCCGGAACATAGCCTTCGTCAGGGTAAAAGGCACCCTGAAAATATTTACGCGTCTTTCGGCACGATTATAAAGAACGGGAGAGTTGGATTCGCCAGGTTTAAACGCGGGATAAGGATACACGCGTTTTTCCACGGCGGAAAAGATAAGGACAGTGTTTCTTACCGCTATTTCCAGAAGAACGGTATTCCGGTCGTTAATCCTATGGAGATCGATGTTATATGCCGCGACAAAATAAAAACAAAACAGTTTTTCACGGAAACAGGCATAATAACCCCGCGCTATTATGTGAGCGACAGGAATAAAGATGCCTATACACAGATGCGCAATTTTATAATTAAGAACAATATCAGCCGGATCGTCATTAAACCGTCGGGCCTTTCGCAAGGCATAGGGGTTAAGATGTTCAATGCCGATAATTTTAAAGAAGCGGTAGATCATGTCATGAAACTTTACAGCCAGGGTAGAGCGGTGATAGTAGAAGAAAGGGTGGACGGACAGGAGTGGATAGACTCTCTCGGCAGAAAATTCGACTGGAATCTGCGCGTGCTTGCTACATGGGACGGAGATGAAGTTATCGTGAATACCGATATGATTGAAGCCCGGGTCGGGTCATATAACGGAACGGCGGTTAATAAATCTAAAGGCGCTCAGGTGCTGTTGATGAGGGAGTTTTTGAACAGGATAGGCATAAAGGGCGTCGCAAGAAACGATTTTATCAGACAGATCGAATCTCAGATCAGGGAAGCTATGAAAAAACTGCGCGATTATACGGGTCAAACCCCCGGTTTGATCGGATGGGATATTATGATCGAAGAAGAAGGCGGGTTCAATAAATGGAAAGTATACTTCATCGAAGCCAATAGCGGCAATGTCGGAGGGATAGACACACTGGAGTCTATGCACTTCAACGATGACCTGGGCATAACCGTCAGCCCTGTAATAAATTATGTCAGAAGGATCGCGGGCGATTATAAAAAAATCCGGAAAGACGACGCTAAAGACGGCCCCGGTAAAGCGGTTCCGTGCCTTAACGATCCGACTTTGCTCCTTAATTCGGTTGTTCATTTTGACGGCGGAAGCATTCGCCTGGCAAAAGAGTACTATGAAAAAGCGCTTGCGCTGAACCCGGCGGATTCGCTTGTAAGGTATAATCTGTCCCACATATACGAGATTATAGGCAAGCTGAATATAAGCCGCAGACTGATGGAAGAAGCTTTAGAATTAAACCCGGACTCTCCTTCTTTCCTGTTTCATATGGCCGAAATTTATCACAGATATAACGAGCACGAAAAGGCTTTGGTTTTATTGGAAAAAGCCCTGGAGATAAAACCTGACCACGGACTTGCCTTATTACTGGCCGCTAACATACATTTTTTAAAAATGAATTACGAAAGAACAATGGAATATATAAACAAAATTATCCGGCTGGGGATAATGCCGACAGCCGTATATTTGCTGAAAGGGGATACGCTTTTAAAGCTCGGGAGATACAAAGAAGCGATCCCGGAATACAAGAAGGCGCTTGTTTTAGAACCCGGAAGCGTGTTTGCGATCACTAAAATGCGGTATATATATGAAAAGCTGGGCGATAAGGAAACCGCGTTAAAGTATAAAGAACATGCAGACGATCTTGTTGTAAAAGAAGTTAAGCGAGGGTATAAAAAGGACCTCGTTAAGCGAACGGATAAAAAAAGACTGTACGAAGTTCTTATGACGGCCTTGCCCGTGTTCCTTTTTGTATTTCTTTATCCGGTAACCGGTTATAAGGCAGCTATGATCGTCTTCTCCGCCGCAGTGACCCCGCTGATCATGGGTTATTTTTTTAATGAAAAGAGGATATCTTTTTTAAAGACAGAATTATCCTCAAACAATAATTTTGAGGTCGGCTACGCTATTGTAGGCATGAATGATGACTGGCCCGGCATAGGTAACGGCGCCCCGATAGAGGATCCGGATCAGGGATATATGCTGAACAATATTATAGAAAAGATCAATAGCGGCGTTTTGGTCGCGTCAGCGCTTGAGAAAGCGGCCGAAGATATAAAAAAAATAATCAAAAGCTTAGACGCTGATGTTAATGTGGATATAAATTTTGACGACCTGAAAGCTGTTATACAAAATAACGCGATTCATATTCCGGATGTTCATTATCAATTTTCCGGGGAAAATACGGACAGGGTTATGTTTATGCAAGCGGCCATGGGTATGTCGCAATTTAATGACAATGTCCTGAGATCCCTGCTGAGCGATGAAAGCGGGTATCCTGTTATAGGCGACGCGCTCATGTCTTGTAAAGATAGAGTTAAATTCTCGGTAACGGAAAATAACGGCCTGAAATTTATTATATCCGTCAGTCGTTCGAACGGAGGGCCGGAGCTGAAGCCGTATGAATTTGAAGTTGATTATCACAACACTAACGCTCTTCTTGCGGCGCTTGCGGTAACGAACGCGCTTTTGAGGTGCGAATATTACCGTATGATGAAAAAACATATCGGTGAGACAAAGATAATACCAAGCAATATTTCCGGACTGACCGAGGACGAGAAAGAAGACGCAGTGCATTTAGTGCGGGAGGCGAATGAGTATGAAGGCACGTCCGCTATAGGTCCTATATACGACATCATAAAAAAGTACGTTTATAAAAACAACAAGATATTAACGTGGCTCATGAACGATATTGATCCGCTGGATATTCCCGGCGGTAAACTAAGGGCGTGTTTCATGGGGGCGATACTCCGGTTTTTGCCCGAAGGCGGGAAAATAAACCTTTTAACCGGATGGGTCAGGCAAGTCGCTCCGAGGATAAAAGGCAATGATATTATAAGAGCGGTATTCATAGAGAATACGCTCGACAAACTGAGGCTGGAAATCCTGCACGGTCATTTAGATATCTCAAAAGAAAAAGTCATCGATTTTTTGGATGCGCTAAGAGAAGAGGCGGAATACCAGAACACAAAATGGGGAACACATGAGTATGATTATTCTTTATTCAAGGGATCCGTTCTGCAGCTTACGGAGACGTTGAAGGGAAAACTCTCCGAAGCCGGATACTCTGAAGATCCGTCTGCAGTTGCGGTCAGGATCGGAAGGATAGAAGAGCTCCTCGGCGCGCATTTAAAACCCGCAGCTATACGATCCGAAAAAAAAGAATTATTTTTCAGGAATATATCTGAACCCGAAGAAGCGGTAAGAAACCTGCGGGAATCGGTCCTGTCCGTTTCACCCACAAAAAAACTGCTTCTGGCTTTCCATAAAAATATAGGATGCTTTGAAAAAGAAAGACTCACGATCCTTATGCGCAAGCTTATGAAATTAAGAGAACAGGAAGAGTTCAGGAGCCTGCTTGCGAACCTTGAAATAATAGAAACATTCGACGATTCAGCCGCCCTTTCCAGGGAAAGGTTGAAGGAGGATAAAGGCATAGACCTGAATGACGCGGAAAATAACATTGTTTTCGCATTTTTACCGGATACGGAAAGCGAATGGATGGAAGGGCTGGACCCGTCGATCAAAAGCATTCATATAAAAGGGAACATAGAGTTGAACGCTGAAACACATTATTATCCGTTACTCGAAATGATCACAATAACGCTTGCGAGTTATATTAACGCCGAAAACGGCGGAGATATTTCAGGAAAGGATATCACGGATGCACTTTTAAAAGCAGGGACTGATCCGGGAGAACTTAATATAGGGCTTATAGAAACAGGCGGAGAAAAAGCATTCCTTATATTTACTTTAGTGCCGAATGCAGGAAGATACGATACGGACGGGAAGAGAGACCGCTACGCGTTGCTTTTGCGGGCAATAAAGACAATGGCATAGAGGCCCCTGCCGGGGGTATTTTCGCTACGTGATTTTGCGGACCGATCCGCAAAATCACTGCAATGAAATTTATGTATTATCCAAAATTGGATATAATCTGAATTGATCGTCTGAATACATATTTCAATGCCGCTCAAATACCCCCGGCAGGGGCCTTTAATACGCAAGATGATTGACATAAAGCCGTGGCGGATTTAAAATCAAGATATGAAAAAAATAACGGCTTTTATATTTACGTTTTTGCTGTTGGTAAGCATTTCGGTTCAGGCTGAAACAGGCGGTGAAAAGGCGCTTAAAAAATCAAAGGATTTCCGCGCCAATATCAAAGTAAAATATGCGCAGGAGTTCACACTGCCTAAACTCTACCACGAAGGCCTCATGATCGACGGCAAAAATATATGGGTTGCAAACGGTGAAGGCGGGAAGTTTTGGATAGTGGACAGGGAATCGGGCAAATTAGTATCGGAGATAGATTCTCCCGCTATTTTTACGGAAGCACTCCAGAAAGCGGGTGACAGGTACTGGATAAGCGACTGGACGTCTAAACGGCTTCTTCTCGCAAGGTTTGAAAACGGTAAATTTATAGTCGATAAAAAAGTGCCTCTTATGCCCGCTAATCCGGCAGGGATAGTTTTTAACGGCGAAAAACTTTATGTTATAACTTGGACGAGGGGCGTGGGTACGCGTTACGACCTGTGGGTGCTCGACAAAGAAGCAAATTTAATTGAAAAAGTTAAGATAGAGAACATATCCGAACCTTCACAGCTTGCGTGGGACGGAGAAAGTTTATGGATATCAAGCTGGTTTGACAGGCGCGTATACAAGATAAATCCCGTTACATACGAGATAGAGGCATACTTCAGGACCAGTATTGAAAAAACTACAGGCATAGTATGGGACGGGGAAGGGTTTTGGGTGACGGGGACGGACTTCGGCTTGCGCAAGATCGAATTGGTTAAAGACACATCCAAATAATAGTATTTTTATCGTAGTAGGGGCGGGGTTTCCCCGCCCCTAATTATATTTCGGGCGCGGAGACCGCGCCCCTACGTCTATCCCCAGGAAATATTATCAATGAGACTGTACTGGGCCTTGACAAGACTGACGGAGGGATTATAATAATAGTATAACAATGAGTATTCTGCGTGCTTTATTAGTGATACCGCTTGTTTTTCTCGCCTCGTTCATATTGACGGGCCGATCGGATGGTTTTTTCCTCAAACAATTCATGTTCGACGATAATAAAGCGCTCGACAAATGGAGCTCGATGGTGCTGAACGGTAAAGTGGACTATGAACTTATCAAGTCGGGAGATAACGGATTTATCAAAGCCGAAAGCGAGAGCGCCTGTTCGGCCCTTTATTACAGAATAGGTTTTAAGGCAAAAGAGTATCCTATATTGTCCTGGAAATGGAAAGCGCTGAAGTTTCCCGATAAGTCGCATGCAAATACAGAAAAGGAAAAGAATGACTACGCAGCGCGCGTCTACGTTATATTCCCGTTCCTGAATTTTTCCACGTCGAAATTTATTGAATACGTCTGGGCGGAAGATGTCCCCGAAGGGACCATACTTAACAGTCCGGACGGGAAAAATATAAAGATGATAGTGGCGAAATCCGGCAGGACCACCGGCGATGACTGGATGCCCGAGAGCAGAAATATTTATAATGATTACAAGGCAGCGTTCGGCAAGGCGCCAAACCTTGACGCGGGCGCTATAGCTATAATGTGCGATTCGGATAATACAAAAAGCGCGGCCGAAGCGTTTTTCGACGAAATAACTATCGCCAGCGAGATCACCGGCGAAAAGAGGAGGATACAATAATATGGATAAAGCTATCCGCAGAACTTATTTGGTGAATAAACCCGTACAATACAGATATATGGGTATAGTAGGCATCCCGCTTGTGATATTATGCGGCGCATTGTATTATCTGATGTATTACGCTGTGTTCAATGAAATGCTTATACCCGAAGCTGTGGCCAGCACCCTTGTGCCGGCCATGCTTAAAGTCAATAAAATAGTATTTATTATCGGGCCTATAGCGTTATATTTTATTTTGAGAGCGGCTTTGATACAATCCAACAGGATCGTCGGGCCGATGCCGCGCCTCGAAAAAGAACTGGAAAAAGCTATCGCCGGGGATTATACGGTCAGGCTAAAAACCAGGGACAAGGACGAGCTGGGTTCATTGGTTAATAAGGTAAACCAGCTTCTCGCCAGTTTGGACAAAAAATAAAGAGCGTATCAATACGCTCTTTATTTTTTGTCCCTTTTACAATTCCCGCAATTAATTCTGTGATCGTACGGATTCTTTAATGCCTTCTTTATACCCTTCGGTATAACCCATCTTATATCCGTTATTATACCCGTCGTTATATCCCTGGCTGTACGCGTCGTTAGGCGCCATTCTGTTAACAGTCTGCGTACTTTCGACTTTTTCTCCGCTTATGGAATCAAGCAATGCTCCGCCGACTATATTTACGCCGGCTCCGGCAAGAGCGCCTTTCCAGACATCTTTGCCTTTTGCGCCTGAGGCAAGCCCGCCTAAGGCACCGGACCCCGCGCCGAGAAGCCCCTCTCGCAGAAGGTCCCTTGAGTCTTTAGCTTCCGCAGCTAGAGCAAAACACGAGACTACCATTGTTACGACCATCAAATATGCGATAATATTTTTCATTCAGGCCTCCTTTTATTCTTACATAAATATTATAAACCCGCAGAATATGTTGTTCAATAGTAAATAACTCCCCCGTGCTGATAGTTAATAGTGAATAGTGGATAGTGAATAGTAAAAGATAATAGGATGTTCAATAAAAAGAATCAATATTTAATTAACGCGGGTTTTCCCGGTACTATTCACTATTAACTAATCACTAAACCGAACGGAGAGAGTTAGTATTTTTTCCGCAGCAGTTTATCCTGTCTTTTTCGTCGGATTTATGTTATATTTTTTTGTTATGTTAAGCGTGGCGCATATATTCAGGGGGCTTAAGTACAGGAATTTCCGTATATTCTTTATAGGCCAGAGCATGTCCCTTATGGGCACGTGGATGCAGAATATCGCCATGAGCTGGCTGGTCTACAGGATGACAAATTCTCCTTTCATGCTCGGATTGATAGCATTCTCAAGCCAGGTACCGTCTTTTTTCCTCGGCCCGCTGGCGGGAGTCATAGTCGACAGGCACGACAAGAAAAAACTGATCATACTGACACAGTTGCTTTCAATGGCGCAGGCATTCATATTGGCTGTTCTGACTTTAACGGGTTTAATTAATGTGCAGACTATTTTTATCCTCGGCATATTCCTGGGATGCGTGAACGCGCTTGATATTCCCGCGAGGCAGGCATTTATAGTAGAGATGGTCGAAGATAAGAAGGATCTGGGCAATGCTATAGCCTTGAACTCGCTTGTGTTCAACTCCGCGCGGCTTATAGGGCCGTCTATCGCCGGAGTATTAATAGCTATTGTAGGCGAAGGCGTATGTTTTTTGATAAACTCATTCAGTTTTCTTGCGATCTTGAAGTCATTGTTCTCCATAAAAGTAAAAAGCAATCCCCGTCCGGCGGCGCAGACAAATGTGATGCATGATTTTAAAGAAGGGCTGAAATACGTAAATAATCTCGTTGCGATCAAAACGGTGGTCATACACTCCGCGATCATTAGTATTCTGGGCATATCATATGTGGTGCTTCTTCCGGTATTTGCCAAGGAAACATTAAAAGGAGGTTCTCATACTCTCGGGATCCTTATGGGATCGGCAGGATTGGGCGCTCTTATGGCGACATCATATCTGGCTTCGAGGCGGAATGTAGTGGGGCTTGAGAAAATGATACCGAAAGCTACTCTTATCATGGCAGCGGGGTTGATGTTCTTTTCGTTCTCAAAGAGCCTTTTTGTGTCCATGGTGCTTCTTGGTTTTGTAGGGTTTGGCGCGGTGATAGTAATGTCCGCATGTAACATAATTCTCCAGACTATCGTAGACGACAGTAAAAGAGGCAGGGTCATCAGTATTTATGCTATGGCTGTGGTCGGTACAGTTCCTTTCGGAAGCCTTATAGCCGGCGGGCTTGCGGACAAGGTGGGGGCTCCGCTCACATGTTTTATCGGAGGCGCTCTCAGTGTTGCAGCCGCGGGCCTGTTCATCAAAAAGATGAAAAAGGTCCGGGATATGCTGGAACACACAACAAAAATAAAAGGCCCCGGGCCGGAAGGTTCTGCCTTGGGATCTTTGGACCTGGCGATCAATCCGGAGGATTAAATATGCGGTACCGTATTTTCTGCGGTTATAAAAAAACTTGTGAAAGGAATGAGGTATGACCCAGGACGGGCTTATAGCCGAACTGATACGTGTTCTTATTTTTCTGGCGATTGTTATGGCTGTTTACGCGGGTGAACTTTTCTTTATTTTCAGGTTCATAATACGAAAACTCCGCGGGGATAAAAGTTCCGCGGGTATCCTGACCCGTCCGGCTGTCGTATTTCACATGCTATCTCTGGCAGGAATATTAGCTATAGTGTACGGGCATTTCATCGAACCCCGGTGGATCGAAATAAAAAAAATAGAGATATTTACGGAGAAACTGAAAAAGACCTCGGTTCGCATTGTACAGATATCCGACCTGCATTTCGAAAAAACCGCCGATCCGCACCGGCTGTCAAAACTGATAAAACCGTATAATCCAGACTTGATAGTATTTACAGGAGATGCTCTTAATTCCTTTGAAGCTCTGCCGGTTTTTAAAAAAGCCCTTGCGGAATTAAAAGCACCGCTTGGAAAATACGCTGTTTTAGGCAACTACGACGTAGGGTATTTCGAGGGTTTGGATTTTTTCTCGGATACGGGGTTTACCGAACTTGAAGAAGACGCGGTCAGGCTCAACAAGAACGGGGAGTTTTTTTATGTATACGGATTCTCTTACAGATTTCGGAAGATAGATGACAGGGTGTTCAGGGATTTCCCAGATAACACATTCGCGATATTCCTTTATCACAAACCCGACCTTATAGAAAGAGCCGAAAAAGCCGGGTATGACCTGTATTTGGCAGGACATACCCACGGCGGCCAGGTGGCAGTACCGTTTTACGGGGCCCTTATTACATTTTCAAAGTACGGTAAACAGTTCGAATCCGGACTGCGTATATATGGTAATACTAATGTATATGTAAATAAAGGGATCGGCCTGGAGAAGTGGCCCGCGCCGCAGGTAAGGTTCCTGGCAAGGCCCGAAATAACGGTTATAGACATACATCCCAAAAGAAATATGTAATTTTCACTTGCCTCTTTGTATTTTATAGGATATTCTTTATTGTACGGATTTATTAAAAATTTAAGACGGTCTTTTTTTCTTTATTATAATATTAGGTGATATATGGACAGCCAGAAACACAGATCCAAGTCGCTCAGCAACATAGAGAACACTATGCAGGAATTGGACGAGAATTCCATGCGGTACCATGTGCTGAAAAGCGCGAAAGACTTCAAAACGTCATGGATAGAATTGGGTCAGACGCTTTATTCGGTATGGAAGGACAAGCTCTACAAAGAATGGGGGTTTTCCACGTTTGACGCGTATACCGCAAAGGAGATCGGCATAAAAAAGGATACGGCATTCAAACTTCTCAGAAGTTATTATTTTCTGGAGAAGGAAGAACCCGCGCTTATTTCGCGGGATTATACAAAGGACGCAGATACCGCTACTTTGCCCACATATGAAGCAGTAAACACCCTCCGTCTTGCGAAAAATAATAAAAATATAGACCAGGAGGATTATTCTAAACTTAAAAAATATGTCATAGAAAAAGGCCAGGATGCGCGGGATGTCAAAAAAGACCTGACGCAGATGATCAAACAAAGGCAGGAACTTGATCCCGAAGAGTCGCGGGAGAAAAGAAAAGTGTCTTTGCTGAAACGCCTGATAGGCGTGCTTAGGTCCGTGCAGACCGAGATAAAAACAGGTAAGCTTTTGCCGGCCCAGATCGTTAAAGAGGCGGACAGCCTTATAAGCAAACTGGAAGATGAGATACCGGCAAACTATAAGGATTGAAAAAGCGGCATTGCGGTGTTAAAATCATTAACTGTATCGTACCGCACCCGGTGAAGCAGTCATCTAAAACCAAATAAAGGGGTTCTATGGCAAAAATAAAAAAGTTCAACTGGATCACCGTAGGAAAAGATATGACAGCGGACGGTTTACGCCAGTCATTTCAAGCCAACCTTGAATACGCGCTTGCCAAAGATCAGTATACTGCTACCCTGCACGATGATTTCCAGGCCCTCGCTATAGCCATAAGAGACAGGCTTGTCGAGCGATGGATAAAGACGCAGCAGGGCTATCACCAGAAAAATGTAAAAAGAGTATATTATCTTTCCCTCGAATTTCTTATCGGAAGGTTATTGGGGACCAACATAAACAATCTCGGGCTCTGGAGCGAGGTAAGAGAATGCCTTCAGGCTTCCGGTTTCGATCTTGATGAAATAAGAGAATGCGAATACGACGCCGGTTTGGGGAACGGCGGCCTGGGACGGCTGGCCGCTTGCTTTTTGGACTCAATGGCGACCCTCGGCATAGCGGCGCACGGTTACGGCATCA
>Ga0172375_10010360_pt1 | contig 12112 bp, 6 predicted proteins | sample LakKiv1m_FD_114537 | JGI IMG/M metagenome (GOLD analysis project Ga0172375, IMG submission 114537) | Freshwater microbial communities from Kabuno Bay, South-Kivu, Congo - kab_092012_11.1m | ecosystem: Environmental > Aquatic > Freshwater > Lake | place: Democratic Republic of the Congo... | reverse complement strand
GTTCTAAACTTTTCGATCAGCTCAACGAATTGATTGCGGACGGCGGTCGCATGCTTGCCTCCTCCGATGCGGAACGGGATCTGTTTGAACGATACGGGCGGCTCAATCTTTTGTCGGACTTGGTCCGGTTGAAGGCGGATGTGAAGCAGTTGGATTCTTACGGGGAAGCTCCAGACCGGTACCGGGAATTTTTCCGGGACGGGAAAGATCTTGATCCGGCGATCGAGTTTTACCGTGTCGCTTCCGAACGGGAAGACGCGATTTGCGAAAATCTGAACCGATCGATCGGAAAGGAAAACCGGAGGATTTCTATCGTGGTGATCGGCGGACTGCACAGCCGCGGCCTTGAGGCCAGATTGAAGGAACGGGGTTTCTCTTACGCGATGATTACGCCCGCGGTGCTGTCTCTGCGGGGCGACGGGGTTTATGAGAAAGTGATGGGAGGGGACCTTTCTTACCGGAACGAATTGCAAACGACTTTTTATGACGGATTCGCGAGACGGGTTTCCCGGCAGTTTGCCGAAGAGCTGGCCCAGGGGGAGTTTGCCGGGATATTCAAGCTTTGGAGGGAAAATATTCTCAGACGGCTGTGGCGCCGCGGGGATATTGATGCGGCGGGGCAATATTTAGGATATGTGGATTCGCTGGTCCCCCTGTATTTTGAGAAATTCGGCGGGGGAGAAGATGGTTTAGCAAGGGAACGCGCGAAAGAGACGATTGGAAAAGGGGTGGACGATTTTGTCGGAAGTTATTTTGACGAGATCTGGCGGCGTTTCAACGGCCGGATCGGGGATTTTACGGAGGGGCATAAAAACGGTCTTGCCTCGGGCGGAAAGATTCCGGCTTCTCCGGAACGCTTGCCGGAGGACTCGGGGATGGTGCAGGTCGTTGCGCGGCCGGCAATGACTCCGGGGCTTAGGGTTTCCGGCCGCATCATGGACTTTTTCAAGTCGGGAGGGGCTTCCGCCGTTTCCGGAAGGGAGTTTTTTGAAGCCGCATCTCTCGGGGCTTCGGGCGAAGGCTCCGGTATAGCGGTGGACTTTCGCCTGGATCCCGGTATTGACCGGATTTCTTTTCATGACCGCCGGACTCAAAAGACGATTAAAACCTATCAATTCCGTTATTTAAACGAAAAAATCGAAATTTCCAATCCTGAAAATCCGAATGACTTTCTTTTGTTCAGCCGGAAATCTCTTTTTGAAAACGTCAGAAGGGAAGTCTATTCGTCCGAGCGGATGAGGGAAGACATTTTTGTGGTCCCCTATTTCGTGTACGGAGTGGGGGATTATCTGCGGCAGATGGCGGCGATCCGGGAAATCCGCAGGGAGCATCCGGACCGCTACATTTCTATTTTCGCGTTTGATAATCCCGCGAACCGCGAATTGATGGAGGTTCAGTTGAAAGGCGCCGTGGATGAAGTGATCTGGATCACTGAGGACCGGCCTGCCTGGGGCGGTTTTATTTTGGATGATCGGAAACCGGCGGCCCCCGCTTACGGGGTTTTCGCTCCCGACGGTTTGTCGGTCAACTGGCCTTTTATGCGGTCTCCCCAGCGCGTGCTGGCCGAATTCCTTGTCCGCCAGTACGTCAAGCTCCTGGAACGGGAGGGGATCGGAGTTAAGAGAATCTTCCAGCCTATGAATGATTTTGATTACAGGGGGTTCGGAGTCGAAACCGAATTTTTGAACGATTACCTGCATGAAGGGGTGAGGATTGAATTTGGGATTTCCCCGGCCGGAGAATTTCTGGCGGATTCGTTTTACCGGGACATCGGCTGGGAGCCGGGACGGGAGATCATTGCGGCATTCGCTTTGCGTCTGGATCCGAAAGGGCTTGAAGCGCGCCGGAGGAACTCGGACGTGCCGCAAGTGATCCGCCTTGCGAAGTATCTTCGCTCCCGGGGAGTGAAAATTCTCTTTTTTGGAGAGTCGATCGCCGAGCATGCTCCCGAAATTATGCGGGAATTTTCCGGTGATAACGGGGTTTACGATATGACAAAACAGTTCGCTTCCGCGTCTTTGCCGTACGGCCACGACGCCGGAATTTTAAGCCGGGCGACTTTCGCGATCGGGATGAACACGGGGAACCTTGACCTGGCTTTGGCGACCGGGATCCCCGGCATTCGTTACGGTGAGTACCATTATCCGGCGTTCAACGCGTCGCTGGTCGGAGATTACACGATCAATTTGATGGGGATTCGAGGGGAGGATCAGGTCCTCCGGAATTCTGACGAGAGCATTCTGGGCGCGATCGATGACATGTTGAGCTACGTCAGAAACCGGAGAGAAAGCGGTGTTTCCCGGCAAGCGCGGTATGAGCGCAGGTTTGACAATTCCCTAAGATTATCCGGATATGTTGAGCATTCGATGGCGGCGACCGGATCGCCGGAGATCGCGAGGATTTTCAGGCCATTGATGCTCGAAGCTTTGAGGAAGAATGGTATCCAGTTTCCGGACCGGGTTTTTGAGGAGATTTCGGGGATCGGCACGCGGAATATACTGGATTTGAATCTTGAAGGGAGCTTTTCGGGGAGGACCACTCGCGTCGTCCTTCAGATCGGATTGGGAGTGGTCCAAAGAGACGATCATGTTTCTTACTTGATTCTGGCCGATCCCGATGATGCCGGACCTCTTGTGGCCGAGGAAGGGGAGGCGGAGTATTTTCGCCGTGCCGCGGCCATTTTTGTCGCGAGCGAAGAACAGGCGCACCTTCTTCGGGAGAAGTATTCGGTTAAGAACACGGTTGTCGTTTATACGGGAGGAATTACGGAGGGCCCCGTTTCAAAGTCAAAAAAGCCCGCCGGAAAAAAAATTATTTTCGTCGGGCATTATTTGCTGGACCGGGCCGTGGTTGCCGTGGGGGCTTTGCTCAAGCTTTCTCAAAAAGATGACCGGTATCAGCTGGAAGTTATCACCAACCTGCCGGCCAAATGGCCCAAACGGCGGCTCCGCGGAATTTCTTTTACGGACATCGATTCATTGCCGCCGCAAGAAATCGCGCGGCGCATCCGTGATTCCGATCTGTTTATTTTACCGACTTCCAAGGATGTGGAAATCAGCCCTTATGCGATTACGGCCCAGGCGAACGGAGTCCCCGTTGTCTCAAGCTCGGGGAGAGCCGCCCATGAACTCTTGACGGGATGGGAAGCTTCGGGAAGATTTGTTTTTCCGGAAAAAGATAAAGCGCCGTCCCTGATGGTCGCATTCGCGAAAGCCATCTCTCATCTTTTGAGCGTCAGGGGACGTCCCGTTTACGAGACTTTACGGCGGAACGGTCTTTTGAATGCCAAGTTTAATTACAATTACGGCAACGCCGCCGGCCGGGTGATTAAAGGAGTCTATCTTTTTCTGAGCGGACCCGCCGCTTTGAATCAAACTGCGGGGGCCGGAAAGGGCCGGGGGCAGGAGGGAAGGCCTGAAGATAACGGCCGCGACAGCGCGGGCAGTTTGGGAAGTACGGGCAGTAGTTTGGGGCAGAGTCTCTTCCCGGAGGTTCAAGGCTGGGCGGGGATGAAAAAGAATCCTTTTTTTGCTTTGACCGGTTTGACGCCCGAGGGGGCCTTAGCCGAAGCCCAAAAAATGGGTTTTGACGACGCACGGCAATCCTGGATACAAAGAAGCAGAGAAGCTTTAGATGCATTGCGTATCAGTTGGATGAGGAGTCTTCGAGATCATGTTTTTGACGCGGTCGGAGGGCAGAAATCCTTGGCGGACATTTTTCTTCCGGGATTTGAGGAGGCGCTTCGCACGGGAAATTCTTTGGGAATGGATGAATATTCTTTATCGAGGCTTGCCGAAAGAGTGAGGAGCGGGGTCGGGGAGGCGCTCGCCGGCGAGTCAGCCGTTCGGGATTTATTGCCGGAAGCCCAGATTCCCTCAAGTTTTATTGAACAGGAGCTTTCCGGTAACGCGAGAGTGCTTCTGGGGAGACCTGAAATTTTGATGCCCGCGATCGAGCGATGGTTCCGGAACCGGGAGATGCCCGCCGCGAATTTATTTTCTTCCGATACGCCTTATGTCCTTGACGCGGCTTTTCTGGAAGGTTTGGACGAGACGGCCCGGCAGGAATTTGTCCGGAAGATCATGACGGGAGGGCGCCGGATCGGGCTCGCGTATAAAGCAGGGACTCCAGCCGAAAAAATTGTCATTCAACTGAGGCGCTCAATTCAGGAGATTGTATTATTTCCGTACCATAAAAACCGCGTCCTTCAGCAGAGGCGTTTGATCGAGCGTGGTTTTTCGGACCCGATTCTTGTCTTCAGCCCCGAGACACTTTTCCAACTGCAGACAGGAGCCGAAGGAGAAGATTGGAAAAACCGCGGGCTGGTTGCCGAACCTTCTTTGCTTTCTGCCGCCAAACTTGAATTGGGCGAATTTCTGAGGATCGTTGAATTGATTCTTGGGGCGGATTATTTGCGAAAACAACTTGGGGAGGATAAAACCTCTCCTTTTCCGTATCTTGGGTATGACGGATTCGCTTCGATTACGGGATTTCTCAACAGCCTTGCCGAGTCTCTGGAAGTTCGCCAGGCGATCGAGCAGGCCGCATAATCTAAAAATAAAAACGCGCCGGTTTTTTTGAATAAAACCGGCGCGTTTTTTAAATCAAAAAAACCGATCTTATTTTTTGGGTCCTTTGCCGCGACGGGTTTGGCGGGCGATTTTCTGGTCCGCTCTTAATTCCTGTCTTGCCGCTTTCAAAGCGCCTTTGTCCTCTTTCTTCTGCTGAACGTTTTCCTGATGAGTGGTTTTAAGGGTCTCGCGAAGCTGTTGCGCGGTGGCCCTGTCTCCGGATTGCCTGGCCGTTTTGATCTGCTCTTTCAGGGCTTTTTCTTCGCCTTTGGCTTCTTGCGCGTGAGTCTTTATCGTTTCGCGCTGGGCTTTAAGCGTACTGCGGTCCTGATTCAGTTGTTCTTTAAGGCTTGTTTTTGTTGAGGAAGCGTCTTCCGCCATCAGCGTTGCGATTCCTGCCGTGAACAGGCTTAGGCTGACCGTTACGAGAATTGCGATTACTTTTTTCACTGTATTCTCCTTTCCGCGTTAAGGATTTTAATCTTACGTTTTTCGATGCGTTATTGATTACAGTTTTTTATTGCGCAAAGATAGGCCCATTTTGAGTTCGCCAAGAGCTGCGTCAGACGAAGAATTTACCGCTGAGATGCTTCGCTTCGCATGACCAGAAAAAAATACTGCGCTCTCCCCTTTGGCACTGTCCCTTAGCTTTTTCGAGGGCAATTCAGTCTCTGTGGGACAAGATAACGCCAAAAAAGCAAGCATTTGCAGAACTCTAGTTAAGAAAAACACGCAAAACACTCTAGCATGAAAGAAGGGGAATTTCAAAACTTCCGGCATTCGCCGGCTATCCGGCGCCGTGAATTCCAAAACCAGGCGGAGAAGGGCTTATCTGGCCAGGAAATAAGTCAATGCGGCAATAAAAGCGGCGCAGGGAATGGTCAGGATCCAAGCCCAGACGATTCGTCCCGCGACGCCCCAGCGGACGGCGGATAACCGCCTGAGAGAACCGATGCCCATGATGGCCCCGGTGATGGTGTGAGTGGTGCTGACGGGAATACCAAGCGCTGAGGCCACAAAAAGCGTGATGGCGGCGCCCGATTCCGCGCAAAAGCCGTCGACCGGTTTCAGTTTCGTCACTTTTTGTCCCATGGTTTTGACGATTCTCCAGCCTCCGAACGTGGTGCCGAGCGCGATGGCGACATAACACGCGATAGCCACCCAGTAAGGGATATAAAATTGTTCGCCGAGCAACCCTGCGCTGAATAAGAGTCCCGCGATAATTCCCATGGTTTTCTGAGCGTCGTTGCCGCCGTGCCCGACGCTGTAAAACGCGGCCGACAGCAATTGTCCTTTTCTGAAAATATGGTCGACCTGGAAGGGGGCACTTTTTCTGAAAAGCCAGTAGACAACTGTTCCGAAGCACAGTCCCAGGATCATTCCGACGACCGGGGATATCAGAATAAACGCGATGGTCTTCAAAATTCCGCTCCACACGAGGGCCGAAGGGCCGGCCTTGACCAGCGTGCTTCCGATCATGCCTCCGATCAGGGCGTGCGAAGAGCTGGTGGGCAGACCGAAATACCAGGTGATCAGGTTCCAGAGGCAGGCCCCCGCGAGAGTGCCGAGAATGATTTTTGTGTCCACCACATTGATATCGATGATTCCTTTTCCGATAGTGGTGGCCACGTGATGTCCCACGAAAAAGAAAGCGACAAAATTGAAGAAGGCCGCCCAGACAACCGCCTGACGCGGGGAGAGAACGCGGGTGGAAACGATGGTGGCGATAGAATTGGCCGAATCATGAAAGCCGTTCAGGAAATCGAATGCAAGCGCCAGGAAAATGAGAAGGAGAATTTCCGCCGTCATGGAGATTTAAGCGTTTTTAACAAGAATGGATTCCACGACATGGGCGACATCTTCGCAGATATCGAGGACCGTTTCCGCGTCCTGATAAATTTCTTTCCACTTGATCACCAGAATGGGATCGTTTTTTGTTTTCTCAAAAAGTTCGGCGAGCATTTTATCACGCATGAAGTCTCCGATATTCTCAAGGCTGTTCACTTCCACGCAGGCGTTCAGGACGTCTTTTGACTGCTTCATGTTGCGCATCCCGCGAATCGCGCAGCCGACGGCCTGAACGGATTTCCGGATGACTTCGGCGAATTCGACCAGGTTTTTGTCGACTCCTTCAAGTTTGTAGACTCTCAACCGGTTGGTGATGGTGTGAATCATGTCGATGATGTCGTCCATCTCTTTCGCGAGGGCGTGAATGTCTTCCCGGTCAAAAGGCGTAATGAAGGTCTTGTTGAGACGGCTGATGATTTCATGCGCGACATCGTCTCCCTGATGTTCGATGTCCCGCATTTTTTGAAGGGACACTTCGTCCAGGTCGCCCTGAGTGACCAGATCCTGAAAATAAGAGGCGGCGTCGATGGCGTGTTTCGCTTGCTTGTCGAAAAGATCAAAAAAATTGCATTCTTTGGGGAGAAAACGTGAAAACATGAAAAGTTCTCCTTTCGTAAAAAATCAGATTATTCCGGTGAAAGCTTTCCGTTTAACTTCAACTTGATTGTTTCCCCCTGATTCTTTGTTGGATTCCGGCATTTTTTTGAAAACTTCCGAACCGGCGGGGCCACGAACACTGAAAGTATATCGGGAGGCCTCCGTTCTGTAAATCTTTAATATCGGCGTTGATGAATGAGATGGCGGGGCTTATTATAGAGGCCCTTCGCTTGCCGCGCTCGTTTAGGATGATTTAGGAGGAAGAGGAGATGACTGAGAATCAGCTTTGGATTACCGGTGGAATCGTGTTTTATATGCTTGCGATGCTCGGGATCGGATATTGGGCGAGTCTCAAGGTGAAGGACACCAAAGATTTTATTGTCGCGGGCGGCCAGATGGGATGGATGCTTTCCTTTGGCTCCATTTTTGCCACCTGGTTCGGAGCCGAAACCTGCATGGGATCCTCGGCGACGGCGTTCAAGAAAGGGATTCTCGGTGTGATTGCGGATCCTTTTGGGGCCGGGCTTTGCCTGATTCTCGGAGGGATATTTTTCGCGAAATATTTCAGGAAACTCGGGATTGAGACGGTGGTTGATTATTTCGAGATCCGGTACGGAAAAACGGCCGCGACTTGGTTGAGCTTTGTGTACCTTCCGGTTTATCTGGGATGGATCGGCGCCCAGCTTCTTGCCTTCGGAATTATTCTGAATTCTCTCACGGGATTGCCGCTGATGCCCTCCGTGTTTGTTTCGACGGCCGTTGTTTTGCTTTACACTTACCTTGGAGGGATGTGGGCGGATGTGTTGGCGGATTTTTTTAATATGGTGGTGCTGGTTGCGGGGCTTCTGATTATTTTCCCGATTTTCATGAAAGACATCGGAGGCTTCGAGCATGCGAAATCCCTCATTCCGGATAACTTTTTTCATTTCTATCCCCGAAGCCGTTCGCCTTTGGACTGGCTCAATTATCTTCAGGCGTGGATGCTTGTGGGGATCGGGTCGCTTCCCGCGCAGGATCTTTTTCAGCGGATGATGGCCTCAAAAACTCCCGTGATTGCGCGATGGACGTCGGTCTCCGCCGGATTCTTTTATGTCGTGATCGGAATCATTCCCGTTTTGATCGGAATTTTCGGAAGGCTTTCCATGCCCGAGAGCACCGGTGAATCCATTCTGGTGGATATTTCGCTCCGGTATTTGCCGGGTCCTCTGATTGCGCTGATGATCGGCGCTCTCTTGGCCGCGATTATGAGTTCGGCGGACAGCGCCCTTTTGGCGCCTTCAAGCATTGTCGGGCATAACGTGGTTCCTTATTTGTTTCCCCGCGCCGGTGAAAAGCTGAAACTGGCCGTATGCAAGTGGAGTGTTCCGGTCATTGGGCTTGTCTCGCTTGGGATGGCGCTTTATTTCAAGAACGTTTACCGCCTGTGCCAGGAAGCCTGGGGCGTTCTTCTGACGGGGGTCGCGGCGCCGATGATCGCGGGAGTGTATTGGAAAAAAGCGAACACGCGAGGGGCTCTTTGGGGCGCGGGGGCCGGAATTTCTTTCTGGATTGCCTGCAAAATCCGGATGCCGGCTGATTATCCCCATAACCTGATTGGATTTGCGGTTTCCTGCATAGCGCTTTTCTTTGCAAGTTCATTGGGAAAGAAGGAGGGCACCGGAACGGAGGCGGTACCGGGAAGTTCCTGACCCTTGCTTTTTAAAATTGTATTTTCCGGTGAAAAGTGCTAAATTTAAGCCTCATTTTAGGCGTAAAAGGCACGCGAGTTTGATTTTGCGATTATCAACGCATTGGAAAAATGTGAAATATTTAGCGGAATGAGAGTGAAACCATGAATTTTCAGCGTCGCACGAAAATGTTTTTAATGAACCACAAGGGAAAGATTCTCGTTTCCGTGGGAGTCGTTCTTCTTCTCATCCTTTCCATTTGGGGAATGATGTCGCTCGAATCCTTCTACCGGAATATCACCTTGGCCCAGCTTCCCGTTTCCATTTTACTGGGAATGGTTCACGCCCTTGTTTTTGTCTACATGTACCAGGTGGTGTTGCGCGGCGGATTGTCCAAGACGGACAAAAAGTCTATCAAGGGAAAAGAGGTGAACGTTCATTTTTCGGATGTCGTCGGAATCGACGAAGCCAAGGAGGAAGCGTGGGAAGTGGTCCAACTGATCAAGGATCACACCCGGTTGAAAAAAATCGGGGGGAAAATTCTCCGGGGCATTCTCATGATCGGACCTCCGGGATGCGGAAAGACTTATCTGGCCAAGGCGATTGCGACGGAGGCGAAACTCCCGTTTATTTCCATGGCGGCGAGCGAATTTAACGAGATTTTTGTCGGTGTCGGTTCCTCGCGGGTGAGACAACTGTTCAAGAAAGCCCATAGCCTGGCGTACGGGTTCGGGGGATGTATTATCTTCATCGACGAATTGGACGCGATGGGACATAAGAGGACCTTCAATCAATTTGGAGGGCAGGAGACCAACACCACTCAAAACCAATTGCTGGTTGAGATGGACGGGTTGGGGGCCAAGCAGGAGAACGTGATTGTGATCGGAGCGACGAACGCTCCGGAGGAAGTTCTGGATGAAGCGCTGCTTCGCCCGGGCCGGTTTGACCGGAAAGTTTATATCAAGAAACCCAGCCTTGAGGGAAGAGAAAAACTTTTCCAGTATTATCTCGGGAAGATCAAGCATGAGGCGGCCATTGATCCGGCGCGTTTGGCGAGAAAAGCGGTGGATAAATCGCCGGCGGACATTGAAAACATTGTGAAGGAATCCGCTCTGTTCGCGACAAGAAACGGCCGTGACGCGGTCGCTTACACGGATATTACCGAAGCGTTTGAACGAATTGAGTTGGGGATGAAGCAAAAACTCACGCTGAACGTGCGCGAGAGGGAAATGACCGCTTATCACGAAACCGGACATTTGATCGCGACTTATTTGCTCCACCCGAGGGACGACGTGTTCAAAGCGTCGATTGTCCCCAGGAAATCCTCGCTGGGCGTTGTTCATCATCCCCCGCGGGAAGAATGGCATGGCGAAGACCGGGAGAGCTTGCTTGCCGATATCAAAGTGAGCATTGCCAGCTACTCGGCGGAGAAAAATAAATTCGGTGTTACGACCAGCGGAGTCGAGCAGGACTTCAAGAATGCGATGGCCATTGCCCACAGCATGGTATGGCGCTGGGGAATGGGGAAGTCCGGGTTTATTGGTAACTACACGATTATCCCCGAGAGCCAGCTTTCCGATGAGATCAAATTTAAGCTGAATAGCGACGCGAATCAGATTATTCAGGAGTGCTTGAAAGAAGTGGATGATTTGATTAAAAAAGAGAACGTAATTTTCGAGCGCTTTGCCAAAGAGCTTTTGGCTCGCCAGGAATTGGAATACGATGACATTGAAGCGATCTTCGCCGAGTACGGGAAACCCAATCCCAGGACGGTGGGGAAATACTCGCCGTCTTCCGGTTTCAATAAACCCGATGCTTCAGGGATAACCCCTCCTGAAGGAAACAAAAGCTGACCCGAATCCTTTGCGAAAAATAGCGGCCGGAAAACCGAAGCGTTTTTTTCTTCTGGCGGGGTTTCTTTTCTTCGCCGCTTTTTTTCTCGCGAACGGTTGTATCCCGTCCTATCCCAAGGAAAGTCTCGAACAGTCCCTGAAGCAGATTTGCAAAGAGGAATACGGCGTGGATCACGTCCAGGTGAGGACAGTCGGCAAAACGATCGGGGTTTACCTTCCGCTGGAGGAGCTTTTTTCCACCGATATCGAAGGGATTCTTGCCTCGGGAAAAGTGAAAAATATCGCGAGTTTTATGCAACTTTCCCCGAAAGCGATGGACAAGGTCGAAGATGTTCTGTTCTCGACGTCCCGCGTGATCTTGAGCACGGACAAGCCGCTCGATTTTTATATTCTCAAAGCGGTCGATACCGAATCGACGGGGATTTCTCTGATCCTGGTCGGGTATGTGCCCGATATCAAAAGGGTCCGGTTTTGGGACATTCCGCGGTCGGAATACCGGAAACGGGTTCTGCACGATCTGCAGGTGAATTATGTCGTGATCTGGCAGAGGCCCGTCCTCGGACTTTTTCGGGATTTGGGCAAGGAAAACACGGAAGCTTTGCTTGAAAAATATTTTTTGCCGGGGTCCCGTTTCGAAACGCTCTCGCCGCTTTTTTATTCCTTGATTCTCGAAGCCCAGTTTAAAGAAAATATTTCCTGCGAAATTCTGGATCTCCGGGCCACGGCAAGCCGGCCCAACGAGGCGATGCTGTATGTCAAAGTTCGGGAGACGTACACGCCCAAGGCGGACGCTTCGGACCGCGAGTTTATCCTTCCCAGCGGCACGGAGGCGGAATATATTTTCGTGCTGACGAAATATCTGGGGGATTACAAAATCAACCGCGTCATTCCTTTCTTTTATCTTGCGCCGGACCGCTCCCTGAAAAAAGTGGATTTCCCCCCGGAATTGAAACTCTACGAGAATCTCGATAAATGGCAGACGGAATTCGATCTCGGCGAGATTTTTCCCGAAAATTTTCTGGCCCAGCAGATCACCCGAAGGGTCTCGAATATCCTGACGGAAGACGAAAGGATTCAAAACACTTTTTCGAAGCGGCGGATTCAATTCCGGTTTATCTATCCCGAAGACGAAAAAGCCGGAAATGGGTTTTTCTCGATCGAGACGGATCTGGTTCCCAAGAAGTCCTCGTTTCTGGGCGATCTTAGCGAAGAGGAAGAGAAGGACGTTTCTTATCTGATGGACCTCGCGATGCGGGAATGCGTGACGGTTCTGCGGGGGTATCATTTCGAAGATTACGCTTTTATCAAAATAGAGTCTCTTTTCGGGACCCCGTTTGTCATAAGCAAGGAAAATATTGAGCTTTACCGGAAAAAGAAAATTTCGATTGACCAGTTGCTCGAAAAAAGCGCTGTCGCGTAAGCTGAAGGGGAACCCATTATTTGCCTCATCCCTAACTCAGGGACAGGTTGAGTTAACCCGCATTTGACGGACACCTAAAAATGGGGACAATAGAGTCCCGAGGAGGTGTCCAATGGCGAGGCGAGGCAGCTATCCGAAAGAGTTCAAACTAGAAGC
>Ga0172375_10010358_pt1 | contig 12114 bp, 10 predicted proteins | sample LakKiv1m_FD_114537 | JGI IMG/M metagenome (GOLD analysis project Ga0172375, IMG submission 114537) | Freshwater microbial communities from Kabuno Bay, South-Kivu, Congo - kab_092012_11.1m | ecosystem: Environmental > Aquatic > Freshwater > Lake | place: Democratic Republic of the Congo... | reverse complement strand
CGAAGCCGCCGACGGCGGCGCGGTCACCAACGACGCGGGATGCGTGCTGGCGTGGGTTTCCGTTCACGGCGGGTCGTCCGCCGTTACCTCTCCCGCCGGTACGGCGTCGCGGGCGATTTTCCGCCGCCCGGGCAGGAGGATGTGCTTCAGGCGCAAGCGCAGGGATTTGACACCCACGGCCTCTTCTCAACACTGTTGTTCGTTAAATAAAAGGCGGCGGATGAAAAATCCAACTTGCCAAACGACAGACTCACTTGGTATTGTATCGCGTTTCACGGAGGAGTAAATGGTCAAAATCAGACTTCGCAGAACAGGCTGCAACAAGAACGTGTCGTTCCGCGTCGTGGCGACGGACGAGCGCTCGCCGCGCGACGGAAAGTTCCTTGAGATTCTCGGCTGGTACGATCCCAAGAGAGAAGGCGAGAATTACAAGTTGGACTTGGACCGGGTGGCGTTCTGGCAGTCCAAGGGCGCCCAGTTGAGCGAGACCGTGGCGAGCATGGTCCGCAAGGCCAAGAAGGGCGTGGCGGCCGCGGCGCAGGCCTAACGGCGGCGGGACGGTCGAAATGGACAGTCCCCTGAAGATCGATGTGCTGACCGTGTTTCCCGGCATGCTGCGGGGATTTCTCGACGAGAGCATGCTGAAACGGGCGGCGCGGCAGGGGGCGGTGGTTTTCCGTACGGTGGATCTGCGGGATTTCGCCCACGACGCGAGGCGGACAGCGGACGACCGGCCGTACGGCGGCGGCACCGGCATGATCATGAAGCCGGAGCTGTGGTTCGAGGCGATAGAGGCGGTGCGCACGCCGGAGGCGCGGGTCATCCTGATGACTCCGTCCGGCGCGACTTTCCGACAGGCGGAGGCGCGTCGATTGGCGCGCGAGCGGCACCTCATCTTCGTCTGCGGACACTACGAGGGAATTGACGAGCGCGTGCGCGAGTCGCTGGTGACCGACGAGTTGTCGATCGGCGATTACGTGCTCACCAACGGCGTGTTGCCTGCTGCCGTGGTGATGGATGCGGTGGTGCGGCTGTTGCCCGGCGTGTTGGGCGGCGGCGAGGAGGCGACACGGGACGAGTCCTTTACGGAGGACCGCTTGGAGTATCCTCAGTACACCCGCCCGGCGGTCTACCGGGGCATGGCCGTGCCGGCCGTGCTTCAGAGCGGCAACCACGCGGAGGTCGATGGTTGGCGGGCTAGGCAGGCGTTGGATAGGACGGCGAGGCGGCGTCCGGACTTGTTGAAGTGAGGATTGGCCTCGAACGGTTTGGAGAGAGAAGGAGTTGGGACCATGATTGCGAAAGCGATTGACAAGATCAATGCCGAGCAGATTGCGAAGGCCACGGCCAACAAGCCCGCGCCGGAGTTTCAGGTCGGCGACAGCGTGAAGGTGGTTGTGAAGATCAAGGAAGGCGACAAGGAGCGCCTTCAGGCTTTTTCGGGCACGGTGATCGCCCGCGACCGCGGCAAGGCCAGCGTCGCGACTTTCACGGTTCGCCGCATCTCGTTCGGCGTCGGCGTGGAGAAAGTTTTTCCGTTGTATTCGCCGGCCATCGACCGCGTCGAGGTCGAGCACACGGCCAGGGTCCGTCGCGCCAAGTTGTACTACCTGCGCAATCTGACGGGTAAGAAAGCGCGTCTCCGCTCGGCCCAATAGTCTGCCTTCCTGTGCGCCTGTGCTTTTTCTGCACGGCTCATCCGAAGTCGAAACGAAAGCATGGAAGCCGTATGGTTTTCCCGCTTTCGTTTTTTTCTAAAGCTTCGCGACTGCATGGAAACATCGGCATGGCGGTGAACGCATCGCACATCGAATTCGGCTGGAAAACGATAGACTTTTCCGAACATCCTGCTAAAGTACCAGCCGTCCTTTGTTCTCATCGAGTCGTTTCCTGAAAGCGTCGAGAACGGACAGCCGAAGTTAGGTTGGATTAACATGCATATATCGCTTCCAAAAATCATCCAGGGCGGCATGGGTGTCGGCGTTTCAAACTGGCGCCTCGCTCAGGCCGTCTCGCGTCTCGGTCAGCTCGGCGTCGTGTCCGGCACGGGCCTCGACCAAGTGTTGGCCCGTCGGCTCCAAGACGGCGATTTGGGCGGCGAGTGCCGTCGTGCCCTTGCGCATTTTCCGTTTCCGCAGATGGTGCAGCGCATCCTCGATATGTTCTTTGTGCCCGGCGGCAAGAAGCCGGATCAGCCCTACAAGACGGTCAGCCTGCCGGTGGTCAAAAACCACCACTGGTTGGACGAGCTGTACATCGTGGCGAATTTCGTCGAGGTCTACCTCGCCCGCGAAGGGCACTCCAACCCCGTCGGAATCAACTATATGGAGAAGCTCCAGTTGCCGCATCTGCCGTCCATTTACGGCGCGATGCTGGCGGGCGTGGCGGTGGTCATCATGGGGGCCGGCATTCCGTTTGATATCCCTCATGTGCTGGACTTGCTTGCGAAACATCAGCCGACCGTGTATCCGATCCGTGTGCATGGCGCGAAACCAGACACCGACTGCCTGCGCACGTTTGATCCTGCGCAGTTCGCCGAATCGACCGGTCAGTTGGAAGTGCTCGTCCGCCCCGATTTTCTGCCGATCATTTCTGCGGATTCTCTGGCTACGATGATGTTGCGCCGGGCGAAGGGCAGCATCGAAGGCTTTGTCATCGAGGGCCCGCTGGCGGGTGGTCACAATGCGCCGCCGCGCGGACAGCTTCAGCTCACCGAGGACGGACAGCCGATCTACGGTCCGCGCGACGAGGTGAATTTGGAGGTGATGAGAAAGACGGGGTTGCCTTTCTGGCTGGGCGGGGCGTACGGCTCTTCCGAAGGCTTGCGCAAGGCTCTTGCCGAGGGGGCTGCGGGGGTCCAAGTCGGCACGGCGTTCGCGCTGTGCGTCGAGACCGGGCTGACCACGGACGTGCGGTTGGCTCTGATTCGCGAGGCTCTGTCGGGGCGTGCAAAAGTCTTTACGGATCCACGGGTCTCGCCCGCGGGTTTCCCGTTCAAGGTCGCGCGGCTCGAGGGCACGCTCTCCGAAGCCTCGGTCTACGAGCAGCGCCGCAAGTGTTGCGATCTGGGCTATCTGCGCGAGAACTACCTCAAGCCGAACGGGACGATCGGCTACCGCTGCCCTGCGGAGCAGGAGGCGGTCTATGTGGCCAAGGGCGGCAAGTTGGAGGACACCGTCGGACGCAAGTGCGTCTGCAACGGGTTGTTCGCCAACATTGGTCTCGGCCAAGTTTTGCCGGACGGCACCCGCGAGCCGTGCATCGTGACGCTGGGCGACGACTTTGAAAACATCGGTCAGTTCTGCAAGCCCGGCCAGCTCGACTACACGGCCGAGGACGTGATCCGTCAAGTGCTCGGTTGAGTCGCCTGGAACGCGTACAGCGTCCGTTGCGTGGCCACGTAGAGCACGCCGTTGGCGGCTACGGGAGTCGCATAGATCGGCCCGTCGAAGCGCACCTCATCGAGGATGCGCTTTTCTTTTTTCGCTTCGGCCACGGCCAGGCGGCCCGCCTCCGTGCCCACGTACACCTTGCCGTCCGAACAGAAGGGCGAACAGAACACGCGTCCGTTGAGGTCGTGCGACCAATACTCCGTGCCGGTCGCGGCATCGAGGCACCGCAGGATGCCGGCGTAGTCGGCGATGAAAAGCAGTCCGTCCGCCGTGATCGCGGCGCTGGAGAAGCTGCGCCCCACGTCGGTGCATTGCCACACCTTGGCCGTTTCGGTGACGTCGCCCGTGCGGGAGGCGTCGATGCAGGAGAGGCACCCCTTGCCCGGTCCGTGGCGACTGTCCTGTCCGACCGCGACGTAGACGCGGCCGTTCCAGAAAACCGGTGTGGCGATGATTTCGCTCGGCCCCTCCTTGTTTTTGTTGTAGGGCAGTCGCACGCCGTCCCGGAATTTGTTCTGCGGCGGGTTGCAGTCGAACTGCCACACGCGGCGCAGCACGCCGGAATAGTCGCCCGTTCCCGGTTCGAAATGCGGCTCGAAGGCGTAGCAGACGCCGTCGCCGCCGCCCCAGAGCAGCAGGTCGCGGCCCCCGACGCAGGCGACCGACGGCGAAGACCAGTCGCCGTGGAAGATCGACGTGCCGAGCGGCCGGTCGATCGTCGCCAACAATTTGCCGGTGCGCTTGTCCAGCGCGATCAGGTCGGGCGCGTTGGGCGAAGGGATGTTGCGGTGCGACTTGTCCACGCCGTTGCAGGTGCAGACGTAGAGCACATCGCCGTAGACGAGAATCGAACAGTCGACCGCGTCCTGCGGCCAGACGTCCAACGTTTCCAGCACATCGTAGCGCCATACGATGTCGGCGTCGTCCGGACGGATTGCGACGGGCGGCGGCGGCGCGTTCGTCGTTGCGTAACGCCCCGGCTTGTCAGGAAAGATGCGTGTGTCGGCCATGTAGCGTCCCTCGTCCGTGAACGGCCCCGCGTTGCCGTCTGCTTGGCCGCGCACGTCGAGGCAGAGCACGTCGCCGCGGCTGCCCATGATGTACACGCGGTCGCCGTCCACCGTGGGCGAGGAGCAGAGGCCGAGGTTCATGTCGTCGTAGTTGAACTGCTTGTTCTGGGTCCGCATCCGGGGGATCACGAGCCGCCACAGACGCGTGCCCGTGGCCTCGTCGAGGCAGTCGAAGACGCTGCCCTTCGTTTTCGTGAAACGCGTCGTGTCGACCTTCGCGTCGTTCGCGCCGATGAAGACGCGGCCCTGCGCGACGGCGGGCGTCACATAGGCCTGCGTGCCGAGCGGCGCGCTCCACTTCAGGTGCTCGCCGGGGATGTGGGTCTGCACGCCGTTGGTGGTCTCGGTGCGGTCGGGCCGGAATGAAGCGGGCAGCGGCCGCTCGTCGCCCGCAAAATTGCGGGTGTTGCGTCCGCCCCATTGCGGCCAGTCGGCGGCCCGCGCGGTGAACGCGGCAGCGAACGCGACGGCGAGTGTGAGATTTTTCATGGTTTTCAGGGTTTGAAATTTGTCACCAATGCGGCGCGCCAGCCGGACATGAGCGGGTGGTCGGAGGGCAGGTGGGGAAACGAACGGACGTACGCGTCGGCGTCGGCCCGCGAAACGACCAGCGCCGGGTCGACGTGATGCGGCGCGCAGGCTGCGGCGACGTGCGCCAGCAGCCGGTCGCTCGCGGCTTTGAGGGTGCGGCGCTGGGCGGGGTCGTCGGGCGTCGGTTGCGGGCAGTAGTCGGTCGGCACGGCGAGTCCGGCGCGCACGGCGTCGAGGATTTTGGCGACGACCGCATCGGGCATGTTGCGAGGAAACGTCGGCACGGCGCGGCAAGCGCGCGCGTCGGCAGGCGTGCATTGAGCCAGCTCGGTGAGCAGGGCGTCCGGAAGCACATGGGCGCGCGGCCAGTCGCGGCTCCGGGCCTCTTCCTCGCGCCAGGCGGACAGCTCGCGCAGCACGGCGAGCGGGCGTGCGCCCAAACGGGATGATCCCTTCACGCGTAGGAAGGCGAGGCGTGGGTCGCGGTCGCTGTAAAGAGTTGGATCGTCGAGACGTGCGAGATCTTCGGCCAACCAGCCGTGCACGGCGTCGTCCGCGCAGCGGGCGAGCAGAACATCGCGCGCCCGCAGCAGATAGAGTACGTCCTCGGCGGCGTAGCGGAGCTGGCCGGGGCTGAGCGGACGGCGTAACCAGTCGGAGCGCGTTTCGGCTTTGGCCAGTTCGATGCCGAGGGTCTCGCGCAACAGGACTTGGAGCGAACAGGTCGAAGGAAGCCCCGCGAAACCGGCCGCGAGACGCGTGTCGAAAACCGCGCGCGGCGAGGCATCGGCGGCGCGCGCCAGAATGCCGAGATCCTGCGGCGCGTCGTGCAGAACCTTGAGGACCTCGGGCGAGGCGAGCACCGGTCCGAGGGGACGGAGGTCGCGGAGTGTTACCGCGTCGACCAGCCAGCAGCCGTCGTTGGCGGCGAGCTGGACGAGCCCGAGCAGCGGATAAAAGGTCCGTTCCCAGAAAAATTCGGTGTCGACCGCCACGGCGGGCATATGCAGAAGATGGTCGGATACGCGCGCGAGCGCGTCGGGAGTGGCAATCAGCTCGGCTTCTTGGTGCAAGAGACAAATCCTTTCAGACGATGCGTTGGATGCTGCATCCTGCTGACGGTTCGATGGCAGCCCAACGTTTAGGGTCCAGTATACGGGCGGGGGGCTTCCTTTTGCAAGGAGGAGGCGATGGAGACGATGGGACATCGGGCGGGCGGGTGCGATTCAACTTAAAAAAGGTAGTTTAACAACGAAAAGCGCGAAAGACTCGAAAGGAACCGCTTGCGGCACAAACTAGTCTTGCGGGAAGGATTGGCATCCGAGTCCGTACTCGTCGGGTGGCCGGTCTTCCGACATCTCGGCAAGTTGTGGATTGCTTCGGGCAAACACTTTTTGCGCTTTTCGTGTGTTTCGTTCTTTCACCAACTGCCGATTTCAGGTTCAACGTTCTCGACAAACCCGACGGGAAAAGCGAAACTGATCTCAGTCTGTTGTCGATGGCGGGCCGATGCCGAATGCTCGGAGGTGGAGGGGAAACAAAGGTGCGAAATGAAAAAAGCCTATGAATCGCCCCATATCGTGGCGTGCGACGATCTCAGGAGGAATCTCGATGCTTCCGGAATCGCGAGCGAGCTGCGGAACGAGTTCGGCAATCCCATCGGGCTGGCCGCAATAGGAGGGGTCTGTTCGTTTTCCGCGCCCGAGGTCTGGGTGGACGATTCGGATTATGAACAGGCCCGCGGTTTGGTCGCGGAGTGGGAGGCAAACTATTGGAAAAGGTCGCCTGCCTCCCGCGATGCCGGACAGCCCGGTTGGGTCTGTCCCGTGTGCGGGGAGTCCAACGATGCGCCGTTCGGCTCGTGCTGGAAGTGCGACACTCGCAGAGAATAACCTGAGTTCGGCAGTTCAAGAAACTACGAAACACGCTGAATTCGCGAAATGGTTTCGTGTTGGTAACTCTGATCGCCGACTTCCGACCTCCGGTACCTGAACCCTGAACCCTTCTTTTGCCCTTTTACGTCAGCACGCCTTTGGGGGTGGCTTCGTTGTCGTCCCACCAGCCGGGCTTTTTGGTGGCGATCTTGGCGATGTCCTTGGAGGTCATCTGGATGCCTTTGGCGGCGACTCCCTTGACGAGCACTTCGCCGGGCGTGAACATCTGCTGGTGGATGCGCTGGGCCTTGGCGGGCTTGTACTTGACGAAGACGGCCTCGGGCACGCCTTCCTCGAAGAGGAGGACCTCGCTCTTTTCGGGCGCGAGTCGGTACTCTTTGTTCTGAATGGCGCCGCCGAAGGCGAAGCGTTTGATGTAGGTGAAGCCGTAATGGGGTTCGGTGTAGACGGAGGTGAATTCTTTGTCGCGGTCGAAGATCTGGCAGTAGAGGTGGCCTTTGTCGACGAAGAACTTATCGGGCGGGGGCAGTATCTTGTAACGGCCGTCGGCCCAGACGACGACGATCTTGTCGAGGGAGGAGCATTTGAAGAGTTCTTCGCCGCCGCGGATGTCGGTGCCGATGTAGCCGTTCTCGCGGTCGATCTTGAGGGTCAACTCGCTGGCGGTGAGGGCGCGGACTTCGATCTCGCCGAAGGGACCGGCGGCGATCTGGGTGAGGCGCGGATATTTGTCCTTGTACTTTTTGATGAGGGTCTTGAGATAGCGCACGGCGTAGCCTCGAAGTCCGCTGAGATTTTCGGCGACTTCAGCCTCTTCGCGCAGGATGGCCTCGATCTCTTCGCGGTTCTTGTTGATGTCGTAGCGGGAGATGCGCCGGATTTTGATCTGGAGGAGCGATTCGACGTCGTCGAGGGTGACGTCGCGGCGCAGACGCTTGCGAAAGGGAACGAAGCCTTCGAGCACGGCTTGCTGGACGGCTTCGTAGGTGGTCTGCTCTTCGATGCGCTTGTAGATGCGTTCCTCGATGAAGATCTGCTCCAGCGTTTTGGTGTGGAAGAGGTCGTCGAGCTCGCGCTGGCGGAGTTCGAGTTCGCGTTTGAGGATTTCGAGGAGCTGCTCGGTGCAAGCCTGCAGGATTTCGGAGACGGTCATCTCGCGCGGACGGTTGCGGAAGAGCACGACGGGCCGGCTGGAGATCGACGACTCGCAGAAGGTGAAGGCGTAGAGGGCCTTGGTGGTCTGCTCCTGCGTCGCGCCGACGTTGAGAATCAGCTCGATTTCGACGCGCTCGGCGGTGAAGTCGCTGATCTGTTTGACGGGCACCTTTTTCTTTTGGATCGCCTCTTCGATGTTCGCGATGAGCGATTCGGTGGTCTGGCCCCACGGCAGGGCGGTGATGACGAGTTTGTTGGGCGGCCGGGGCTCGATGACCGCGCGGAGTTTCACGCGTCCGGTGCCGTTGTTGTACTCCGAGACGTCCATTTTCGCGCCGGTCATGAAGTCGGGGAGCACCGTGAACGGTTTTTTCTGGATGATCGCGATCTGGGCCTCAAGCAGCTCGATGAAGTTGTGCGGCAGAACGGCGGTGGAGAGGCCGACGGCGATGCCGTCCGCGCCGAGCATCAGCAGCAGCGGCAGCTTGCAAGGCAGGAGCACGGGCTCCTTGTTGCGGCCGTCGTAGCTGGGGATAAACGTCGTCAGCTTGGGGTTGAAAAGCTCATTGCGCGCCAGTTCGGTGAGGCGGCACTCGATGTATCGCGAAGCGGCGGCGGGGTCACCGGTGAAAAGGTTTCCGTAGTTTCCCTGACCTTCGATGAGGTATCGCTTGTTGGCGAGGTTGACGATCGCGTCGCCGATGGAGGCGTCGCCATGCGGGTGGTACTGCATGGTGTGGCCGACCACGTTGGCGACCTTGATGAAGCGGCCGTCGTCCTTTTCCCACAGGGAGTGCATGATGCGGCGCTGGACGGGCTTGAGGCCGTCCTCGACGGTGGGGATGGCGCGATTGCAGATGGTGTAGGAGGCGAACTGGAGGAAGTTGACGTCCATGAGTTCGCGCAGCGGGCCCGTGCCGCCGTGAGCGTTGGCGGCGGCTTGCCGCTCGGCGGCAGAAAGGGTGTTGTCGCTCTGCGGGACGGGGGCGTCTGCGTCCTCGTCGTTCGTTTGCGGCGCCGGGGTGGCGGCATCGAAGAGCGCCATGTTGTCGAAGAGGCTGGGCGGTTCGTTGGACGGGTCGGACGATGCGCCTCGCGGAGTTTTTCCAGGGGCCTTGCTCACGATAATGACTCCTCGGTGATCACCAGATTGTCCATGATGTATTGGCGGCGCTCTTGGGTGTTGCGGCCCATGTAGAACTCGATCGTGTCCTTGAGCGCTTGGTCGCGCGTGCAGTCCACGGGCGTCAGACGGATGGTTTTGCCGATGAACCCCTTGAACTCGTTGGGCGAGATTTCTCCGAGCCCTTTGAATCGGGTGATCTCGGGGTTTTTGCCGCACTTCTCCACCGCCTTGAGTCGCTCGTCCTCGCTATAGCAGTAGCAGGTCTCCTTCTTGTTTCGCACGCGGAAAAGAGGGGTCTCCAGGATGTAGAGGTGGCCCTCCCGCATGACGCGGTCGAAGAAGCGCATGAAGAATGTGATCATCAGGTTCCTGATGTGCAGCCCGTCCACATCCGCATCGGTGGCGAGGATGACCTTCTGGTAGCGGAGGTGGTCGACGGTCTCCTCGATGTCAAGGCTCTGCATGAGGTTGTAAAGTTCGACGTTCTTGTAGAGCGCGTCGCGTTTGAGGTCGCAGACGTTCAAGGGTTTTCCCTTGAGCGTGAAGATGGCCTGCGTGTTGACGTCGCGGCAGCTCACGATGGAGCCGGCGGCGGACTGACCTTCGGTGATGAAGATCATGGTGTCGAGGCCCGTGCCCTTCTGCTTGTGCAGGTGGTGCTTGCAGTCTTTGAGTTGGGGCACGCGCACGGAGACGGCGCGCGAGCGTTCGCGGGCGAGCTTTTTGACGGCGTTCAGCTCGGTGCGGAGCTTGGAGGTCTCCGCGATCTTGTTGATGAGCTTGGCGGCCTCGGCTGGCTCGCGGTGGAGCATTTCTTCGACGACGCGCTTGATCTCGGCGACGAGGTCGGAGCGGATTTCTTGGTTGCCGAGCTTGTTCTTGGTCTGCGATTCGAAGATGGGGTCCTTGAGTCGGATGGCGATGGCGCCGATGATGCCCTCGCGCACGTCGTCGCCGTCGAATTTCTTCTTGCTGAATTCGTTGACGGCCTTGAGCAGACCCTCCTTGAAGGCGGAGAGGTGGGTACCGCCGTCGTTGGTGAACTGGCCGTTGACGAAGGAGTAGTAGTCCTCGCTGAAACGGTTGGTGTGGGTGAAGACCAGTTCGAGGGTTTTGGAGCGGTAGTGGAAGGGCTGGTAGAGTTTCTCGAACTGGGCCTCGTCGTGGATCAGGTCGAGGAGCCCGTTTTCGGAGACGATCTTGTTGCCGTTGAGGTCGAGGGTGAGGCCGGCGTTGAGGTAGGCGTACATGCGCAGGCGTCGCAGGACGTGCTCCTCGCGGAACTGGTACTTCTTGAAGATGTCGGGGTCGGGGACGAAGCGCACGTAGGTGCCGTTGCGCTGGGGCGTCGGACACCGGCCTCGTTTCTGGGAGGCGATCTGGCCCTTTTTGAAGAAGGCCTCGGAGAATTCGCCCTCGCGGAATGCGCGGACCTCGAAGTCGGTCGAGAGCGCGTTGACGGCCTTGGTGCCGACGCCGTTCATGCCGACGGAGAACTGAAAGACGTCGTCGCTGAACTTGCCGCCTGTGTTGATCTGGGAGACGCAGTCGACGACCTTGCCGAGGGGGATGCCGCGGCCGTAGTCGCGCACGGAGACCTCGCCGCTGTTGTAGTTGACGGCGATCTCGACGCGTTTGCCGTAGCCCATGATGAACTCGTCGACGGCGTTGTCGATGACTTCCTTCAGCAGAATGTAGATGCCGTCCTCGTACTGGCTGCCGTCGCTGGTGCGCCCGATATACATGCCGGTACGCTTGCGGATGTGCTCGATGGCGGAAAGGGTCTGGATGTGTTTGTCGTCGTATGAAGTCGCTGACATGGCCGGAAATAATACGGTTTTCGGGGAGGTGTGATAAAGCCAAAAAAACAGGACCGTCTGACTTCGAGAGCGATTCAACTTTGTTGAAATCGCATCCGAGTCGGGAATTACGAGTAGCCATGCCCCGCAGGCGAAGACGCGAGAACGCCGCAGAAGGATTCGTCCACGTGTCCCACCCGATAGGAGGACATGGCGTGCCGCAGTGCGCCGGACGGCGGTCAGTTGCCGGCGGCAGCGTCGGGCTTGCGCCTGATGCTGTTGAGCACGACCGGCTCGACCGGGACGTTCTGGTGGCGGCCGGAAAAACCGGTACGCACCTTGGCAATCTTGTCCACCACGTCCATGCCGTCGACGACCTTGCCGAACACGCAGTAGCCGTAGCCCGAATCGGTTTTGGACTTGAAGTCGAGATGGGCGGTGTTGTCGACGAGGTTGATGAAGAACTGGCTGGTGGCGCTGTCGACGATCATGGTGCGGGCCATGGCGAGCGTGCCGCGCTCGTTCCGCAGGCCGTTGTCGGCCTCGTTTTTGATGGGGGCCAGCGTCTTCTTCTGGATCATGTCGCGGGTGAAGCCGCCGCCTTGGATCATGAAGCCGTCGATGACGCGGTGGAAGATGGTGGCGTCGTAGAATTTCGAGTCGATGTAGGCCAGCATGTTGCTGACCGTGGCGGGCGCTTTCGCAGGATAAAGCTCGGCGGTGATCACCCCGAGGCTGGTGTCGATGATGATTTGCACGTTTTTTGGCTCCTTGGGAGCCGGCGCCTGCAACGGGATGGTTCCCTGGGTGACGTCGGCGTGAACAAAACCCGATACGGAAAGAAGAATAGCAATCAACCCCTTCATATCCTATTTCCCCCTCTGAACAGGTACAAGTTTGAAACGTACTTGTTTCGGACGTAAAAATCCAGCCTAAAAATTGGTCGGGGGCGCAATTCGGGCGCATGGCCGTTCTGTTGGTGGACACCCTTCTTTATCCTTATCGTAATCGTAATCGTAATCTTAATCCCAATGCGGGCAAAGCCCGCAACCCAATCTTATTTGCCCACGAATGCACGCGAATGAACACGAATAAAGAACTTTGATTTAATTCGCGTTGATTCGCGTGCATTCGTGGGCAGACGAT
>Ga0172375_10010357_pt1 | contig 12115 bp, 18 predicted proteins | sample LakKiv1m_FD_114537 | JGI IMG/M metagenome (GOLD analysis project Ga0172375, IMG submission 114537) | Freshwater microbial communities from Kabuno Bay, South-Kivu, Congo - kab_092012_11.1m | ecosystem: Environmental > Aquatic > Freshwater > Lake | place: Democratic Republic of the Congo... | reverse complement strand
TTGTCCAAAGGTAGTTTTTGTTCATTCTTTTGCTCGTGCAAAAAGAGAATAACGCCCTCTGCACTGCGTGCTTCTCCCTCTTAATCTAAGAGGGAGAGGGAGAGAGCAACGCCGCCAGGCTCGTTACAAACCAGTTTTTAATATACTATGCAAGTGAGACTCGCTTCTGGCAAGCAAAGCTCGAACATCACTTGCTTTAATAACTGAATTAAAAACTGGTTTGCTTAACCTGCCTGCCGGCAGGCAGGCACTTGCGCTGGCGGGGGGGGATAGCCTTTGGGTGGCACCCCTCTTAATCCTTCGACTTTGCTCAGGACAAGCCCAAGAGGAAGAGGGGAGGCTCCGAGCCATTGGCTTCTTTGGGTGAGCAAAGATTAATTTTTTAACTAGATCAATCAGGATAGGTAATTTACTTATTACAGGTTTTATTTTGCTGGTTTTAAGCTGATTTCTTCGAGCTGTTTTTGAAGTTTTAGGGGAGGATTTATAAATAGAGTAATGGGTCTTTATGTATTTGTGAGTAATTAAGGGGCTTTTAAGTCCCTTTAGGTTTAAAAGCTGAGTAATTAAAGTGATCAGAAAGAAAGACTTTTGTTCTTGATAAGGTTGGTTTGTATAGTCCTATAGAGTGTTTTTAGGTTAATTTAATTGTACTTAATAATATAAGTTATATGACTGTGTCTTATAGTGTGTGGTTATTGTCAGTCTGGTTAGTTGATTGCCAAAAAATGAATCGAAAATTTAGCCTCGAACTGCTAAAGTTGAGTTTTAAACACCACGAAAAGGATTGATAAGTGGCGTTATATGTGATTTGTAGTCTGTTTGGCAGACATGACTGATAAGTGATAACGATTTTTGACTGGAGATTGACATTTTACATTTGTGAAAATAGGCGGCATAATTAAGTTTATGGCTAAGAGAAGGGAAATATTAGGGGTAAGGATAGACGAGGTTAAACAAAGCGAGGCGTTGGATTCGATTGGTGCCTGGTTAAGATCAAAAAAATTTAATTGCAGACAGGTGGTTACAGCTTATAGCGAATTTCTAGTGCGAGCAAACAGTGACGCTGAATTTAAGAAAATATTAAATGAGGCTGATTTAGTGGTGCCCGATGGAGTATCGGCGTTGGCAGCGCTTTCTTATCAAGAAAAAATAGCCAATATTCCTGAGCTGCCAGTATCAGTTTTTAAGCGGATTTTGGTTGGTTTTGGGGTGGGGAGACAAGTGTTTCGAGGAAAAGTTGAGAAAACAGTAACCGGAGTGTGGTTATTTGAAGAATTGGTGGGATTGGCGGTTAGGTATCAATGGAAAGTATTTTTACTGGGTGGTTTTGGAGATAAAGCGGAAAGACTAATGAAGAAACTGAAGACTGAAAAGCCAGGCTTAGAGATTGACTTTGATCAAGGCGAACAGAGGGTGGGTGAAAATAAGGTGGAAAACGAACGAATACTAGAGAAAATAAACAATTTTAAGCCGGATCTGTTATTTGTAGCTTATGGTCCGGTTAAACAGGAGAAGTGGATTAAAAATAATAAGGATAGGTTAAAAGTGAAAGTAGCGATTGGAGTAGGGGGAACCTTTGATGAAGTTTTGGGAGATTTACCTAAACCACCTGATTTTTTTGAAAAACACGGACTGAAATGGTTGTGGCGTTTGTGGCTCCAACCGAGGAGGATAAAAAGGATATATAAAGCAGTGATTATTTTCCCCTGGAAAGTTTTTCGAGCCGTTTAAGAGGGGTTGTGTAAGGTTAGTTTTAAATTTGATTAAATTTGATATTGTTCTATCGCGAAAAACGGCATTAGGAATTTCTGGAGGTGTCGGGGTTTATCCCGAGCATCCATAAAACGGATTCTTTTTTGTAGCGACGATCGCCTCTGGAGTTGATACGAATGGCAGGAAGTTTACCACGTTTACCCCAACGCTTAATAGTCAAAGTAGAGACACGTAAGAGATTGGCGACTTCGCCAACAGTTAGGAGGTCGGGGAGATTGTTTAAATCTAAATTATATTTTTTTAGAGGAGAATCATTGTTGTCCATATATGATATAGAAATTAACAGAGAGGGAATATTTAGTCAAGCCGGTAGAATGAAATTTGATACAAAAAAATCCGCAGTAAGCGGACTTTTCTGTATTTCAAAGCAAAAAATTTATTTGAGCTCTTATCCCGCAGTTGCGGGATCTCGCACTAATCTAATCTTACTTGAGCTCGACCTTCGCACCGGCTTCTTCAAGTTTTTTCTTGGCGATTTCGGCATCTTCTTTCTTGGCGTCTTCCAAGAGAGTTGCGGGAGTCTTTTCAACGAGATTTTTAGCTTCGACTAAACCTAAATCGGTTTTGATTTCCCGAACGGCTTTGATGACGGCAATTTTGGTAGCACCGGCATCGGTAATGACGACGTTAAAGCTGGTTTTCTCTTCAGCTGGAGCGACATCGGTAGTTGAAGCAACAGCACCGGCGACAGCGACTGGAGCAGCGGAGACGCCAAACTTGTCTTCGAGAGCGTGAACGAGCTCGGAGACTTCTAAAACGGTTAGTTCGGAAACAGTATCAACGATTTTTTGCAGGTTAGGAGCTAGTTTTTTAGTTTCTTCTGCCATTAGTTTGTTTCACCGCCTTTCTTATTTTTAATTGCTGATAGGGCAAAAACGAGATTACGCATGTTGGCGGAGAGAACGCTGGCAAGGTTTTGGGCGGGGGCATTTAATTGAGATAAAAGTGTAGCCAGGAGTTGTTCGCGATTAGGAAGTTTGCTAAGAGCGGTTATTTCATCAGCAGAAATAATTTTATCTTCTCCTTCTGGTTGATTGGCGGACATAAGGCCGATTTTGATTGAAGGAAGTTGGTGGTCAGTGATGAAGTTAGTTAAAGCTTTAGTAGAAGCGACGATATCCCCTTGTCCAATAAGGATAGCGGTGGGGCCATTTAAAGTGTCTTTTAGGCTGTCAGGAAGAGTTTTTAGTCTATTAGTAAGGATCCGGGAAAGGAGAGTGTTTTTGGCGACGGTAAACTCAGCGTTAGTTTCAGCTATTTGTTGACGAAGTTTGTTTTGATCGCTGACAGAAAGACCAGCGTAGTTAGTAATAATGAGGAGAGTAGCGGAATTGATTTTGGTTTCTAACTCCTGAAGACGATTGATATTTTTTTGATTTGGCATTTTAGAGTATTTAAATCATGTTTTTGTAAAAAACGTACTCGCGTGCCCTGCGGGATATCTGCGTGCGTTTTTCATAAAAACATCTTTTAATTTTAATAAACAAAAACCCGATCAAAGACATGACGGGTGATAATTCCTGACCGGGGCTTAGTGATTGCCCAGTGTCTTTGGATAAGGGGGATTATACATGATGATATAATATGGAGCAAGTACCTTGAAAAAGCTGGTGGGAGCGGTGAATTTCTTTTGTTAGGAATTGACCGGTCCCACTGGAGAGTTTTGATTTTAAAAACCCTAATTATTATATTAGGAGGGAGAATTGGGAAAAAAGGTTAGTGGCCCTGTGATTCCCGAAGAAACACTAGAGATTGTTTTGACGGTGATGGCCAATTACCGTCGAGGAGTAACGGCTGAGGTAGTGGCGAGGGAGACGAAATTGTCTCCCGAAGAAGCGGAAAAGGCCTTAAGATTTTTGAGGCGGAAACGGCAGATAGATGGCCCCGCTGGTGGTGGGAAGTATTTTCTCAACCACTAGTAGCTGAGGCTGTTTAAGTTTTCTCCGGTGGTGATTGGGCGGGGGCTGGAGTAGTAATCCACCCCCGCCAGATTTTTTTAATGATATTGGAGGAAAATACGGGTAGAGGCTCTTTTTTTGCGAGCATTTCTAATCTGTTGACTAGTGAGGAGGTTATTTTCTTCGTTGAGAATACCAACTTCTTTAAGGTATTGTTGAAGTTCTGCGGGGGTAGCGGGGAGTTCGGGAAGATCGGCGAATTCGCCATGTTTATTTAATTGCCAAGGTTCGATGGTAGGGTGAGGATCATCTTCGTGATAGAGAACTACAAAACGGGTTTGGCGATTGGTTATTAGCAATTTGATTCTCGGGAAACAGTCTCTAATTTCTCTTCGGTATTGACGATTAAAAACTGAACCCCTAAGAGTACCAATAATAATAACCTGAGGTACGTCGATTTCTGTCTCGGGAACTTGAGGAAGACCAGCCAAACATTCTTCATCGGGAGTTGGAGATGGAGGAGAATTATCAGTTTGGGGATTGTAAGCAGAAACAGTTTCTCGGTAGGTCATATTAGTTAATAAAAGTTTTGCTATGATTAATTTATGGTGACTGGTTTATCGCAAAAACAGATTGAAGATATTGTTTATCGGGTGTTGACTAAATTTTACCAGAACGTGCTTTTAGTGAGAATGCCGGTTAAAGAGGACTTAGATAGATTTGCGACTAAAGAAGACTTGGAGCAATTTGCTAGCAAAGAAGATTTTGAAAGATTAGAAAATAAAGTTGATTTAGTAGCGGGGAAAGTAACGATTTTGGAATCGAATCACGAACGGAGAATCAGACGAGTAGAAACTAAATTAAAATTACCGCCACTAGCGATGGATTAGATTGAGGAGAGATCGAGACGAAGACTGGGAGAATGGGTAGTTTTAAAGAAAACGGATTTGATTTTTTTGAGACCGATGGTGTTTAGGAGAACAGAAATATTTTCGGTGAGATCGTTTGTGTCTTGATTTATTTTGCCAACTGATAGATGGAGAAGAGGTAGTTTAGCCTCGGATTTGTAGTTGACAGTGGCTCCTTTTTTAAGTTCTTCAGCTCGTTTTTCAGGATTTTCACTAATAGTGCCGTTTTTAGGGTTAGGCATTAAGCCTTTGGGGCCTAAGATTTTGGCAAAACGAGCGAGTTTGGGCATGTCGGTAGGGCTAGCTAGGAGAATATCAAAATCGATTTGGTTAGCGTTTAATTTGGCGATAGTTGGGTTGGAAAATATTTCGATTCTAACTTCTTTGCCAGTAGAATGGGGAAGTTTGACCTCTCCGCGAATGTTAGATTCAGTTAGATTAAGGTGAAGTTCAAGGGTTTTTAATTTGTGATGATTACTTACTTGAACTAAAGTTTCCAGGGCGTCTTTAAGAGGATAAATTTTGTTTTTGTCGATTTTTTTTAGATTATTTTGGTAGCGTTTGGAGCGGTGGCGGATTTTTTTAGGAGCTGATTTTTTAGCTGGTTTGGTTTTTTCATCTTTGGTCTTGACAATAGGTTTTTCTTCAGTTTCAGTAATTTTGGCTGGGTATTGAGCGCGGATAGCTTCGAGAGCGGTATCGTTTAAACCTTCGATGCTTAAAATTTCACCGTCTGTTTTTTCGGCTAATTGTTCAGGATTAAGGCGGGCTTTACGAAGAGCTTCGGCGGTATTTTCGGGTAGTTCGTTGTAGATGGTTTTCCAGTTTATTTTGATGGCCATGGTTATTATTCAACGGTAATGCCCATACTGCGAGCAGTGCCAATAACGTTGTTAATTGCTGATTGAAGATTGGAAGTATTCATGTCAGGGAGCTTTTTTTCAGCAATTTCCTTGACTTGAGCCAAACTAAGTTTGCCAACTTTCTTTTTGTTCGGTTCACCTGATCCAGACTTAAGTTTAAGGGTTTGTTTGATCATTTCAGCAACCGGAGCCATACGGAGAGTGAATACAAAAGTTCGGTCTTCATAGATGGTTACTAGAGCAGGGACGACTTGACCGCGCAGATCTTTGGTTTTTTCGTTGTATTGGTTAACGAATTCCATGATATTAACACCATGCTGGCCAAGAGCTGGGCCTATGGGAGGAGCAGGGTTAGCGGCGCCTGCCTGAAGATTAAGTTTTAGAATGGCTTTAATTTTTTTAGTGGCCATAGAAATGTTTTATATTGTGTACATTTAATATTTATATTTTGTCTGAAATTCGGACTCGCGCGTACCTGACAAGCAGGGACATGACTGCGTGCGAATTTTAGACAAAATATACAGGGAAAGCGAAAAATAAAAGAGAGGAGATATTTGTTTTTCGCAAACCCATTTGGGAGTCGCTGCCACACCACTTAAGGCGAGGTGAGAAGTATTTTACACGATTTAGGGAGTTTGGGGAAGTGGGGAGGGAGAAGGTGTTGTAACTGTTTTTTTACATTCACCTTGATAAGCAACTAAAATACCAGCAAGTTGAGCCTCACAGGTGTCGTGGTAGGTTTGATTATTGTTACCACAAACTGGTTGATAGAGGCCAGAACAAACATATTGAGGAGTGGTTCGAGCGGGCGAACTAGTTATGGTGGGGATGACTTTTTGGACAACGGTTGGAGTAGGAACTTCTTTGTTAGCGCGGCTCCTCAGGTCAAATGAGTTTTGGGAAAAGAAGAGAATGGCTCCGACTAGAGTCACAAGAACTAAAACAATAGGCAGGGCGGCGAAGAGAGTTTCTTGGCCGTTTAATGAAGACCTCATTAAGTTTTAATATGGAGGATGGAGGAAGAGTTGTCAAGCCTTGATGACCTGGAGAAAATCCAATTCGACGGGAGTTTCGCGGCCGAAAATGGAAACCAAAACAGTGAGTTTTCCTTTAGCTTCGTCTATTTTACTGATAGTGCCGAGCATATCAGTAAAGGGACCATCAGCGACGCGAATAGCTTCGCCAACAGAAAAGTTGGATTGGAATTTGGGGGCAGATTGGGCACTGAAAGCCATGAGACTGTCAACCTCGCTTTGTGGTAGCGGGGTGGGTTGATTGCCACTGCCGATAAAGCCAGTAACCCCTTGGGTGGTGCGGACAGCGAGCCAGGAAGCGTCAGTAACGACCATGCGAACGAGCATGTAGCCAGGGAAGATCTTTTCAGTAATGGTTGATTTTTTACCTTTAGCAATTTTGATTTTTTCTTGAGTAGGAATCATAACTTCGAAAATTTGATCAGTTAAACCCATAGACTCGGTTCGTTGTCTTAGGGTAGCGGCAGTGTGACTTTCGTGGCCGGAATAAGTGTGAACGACAAACCAGCGGGCGGAATCTGGGGCATTTTCACTGATAATAATATGATTACCTGAGGGAATTTTTAATTCCTTGGATTCGTCTTTTTGAGTAATTTTTTTTGGCATTTATTTAAAAATATTGGTAAATAAGTTAGTAAATAGAGCATCTAAGAGGCCAAGATAGAAGCTGGTAATCAAAGTGATGACAACAACCAGACTGGTTAATCTGATTGTTTCTTGCCGGCTAGGCCATTTGACCAGGCCTAATTCTACCTTAGTTTGGCGCAGAAACTCAAGCATAGGGATATTTTATCATTTTATGTCATATAATGGCAGGTATGGATGGAGAGAAGGGGTGTAGTTTAAAAACAGAACGGAGAAGGGGGGTGAAAATAGAGATTGTTGTTCCTGGCGAAGTGGGAAGAATTTTGAAGGAAGGGGCAAAACGAGTAAGTGAGACAATAGATGTTTTTAAGCCGGAAGTAGTGGTGGTATTGTTGCGATCTGGTGCTTTAGCGGTAGAGGTGTTGGAGGGGTATCGGCAGGAAGGGTTAGATCATAGGGTGGATGTAAATATTGGAAGGGAATTAGTGAAACACATATATGGTGAAGATGAAGAGGAACCGAGATTATATTTAACTTCGGGAGGATCGGGACCTTTAGCGGATTGGCAAATTGCTGATGGGGAACAGTATGTAACTAGATTGGAAGAGTCATTTGAGGCTGGTAATCAGGCGATAAAGTTAATTATAGATAAATTGAGAGGAGGTAGAGAAACAAAAGGGGACCAGTCGACGAGGATAATGATAATAGATGATTGTGTAAATCAAGGAGCGACATTGAAGTTAGTAGCGCCGTTTTTTGCGAGAAAAGTATGGGGGGATGATATTCGGTTGTCTTTACAATATTTGAGTGAGGATGGAGATTGGTTAACTAAGATAGTGGAAAGTAGTTTTCCGATTGATAATTTAGCGAGACAAATGACGAGGAGGGAAAAGGAGATAGAAGTATATAAGGAATTAATTAAGATCTTTTTATTAGATTTAGCAAAAGGAGTGAGTAAAAAAGAAGGTCAATTGATGGAGATCAATGAAGATAATCTTGGTGGAATTGGAGCGAGTATTGCAAGGCAAAGAGGTGAAAATTATGGTTTAAGCTTAAAGAATCCAGCAGATATCTTATTGTCGACATATGGAATTGAAGAATTGATTGGATTACACCAGAGAATGAGATTTGGTTTGGGAAGAATAGGGATTAGTTAATGAAATTTGACAGCCGCTAGATTATATCCAGCGGCTGTCGTGTGTTATCAGTTTGTTGAGGGGATTAGGGATCCTGGTCCCATTCCACCTCCAAGGCTGTTGCAATCTATGGGGGTAAAATCTTTAATTATTTTTTCTCCTTGGGGATCTTCGACATCCCCAATCCCCGTAGATTGACTAAAATTGTTGGGGTTGATAATTATAAGGAGGCCGGTGATCCATTGGCCTCCCGTGACTCGAGTGATCTGCACTCCGCGCCAGAGGAGCATAATTGCCCCATCAGCGCGTACCCCGCATTGAGTTGGTGGTGGACCACCATTCTTGAGGTAACCGACAGCAGTTCGCCAAACCATTAGGCGTTCCTGCCACCTGGCTGTCTCAGTGTTTGTTATATGACTTGGTTCCCGCCACCGAGAATCAGGGGCGGGAATGGGCGGGTAATTGCCCGCCATTACCAGGTTGTCTTGGTTGGTAGACTGAGATATGGCCCATTTGGTTTGGGGCCAGGACGAGCAAAGTTCTTTGGCTCCTCCCATAAGCCATTCACCCCAAGAGATATCCATCGGTTGTGTCTGATAGGCATACCAGACAAGAGAACCAGCAGTGACAGCCGCGACGAGAACCGCCGATGCCGGATTCCCGGCTGAAGCTGTAGTAGAGAGGAATAAAGGTCCATTCCAATTCAGAATGAACCAGTCGATTTTAATTTCCTCTCCGAAAACTGTCCAGCCGATTGTTTGACTAGACAGGATGGGGGGTGAAACCGGAAAGGAGGGGCCAGTGCCTTCTCCAAAAATTGTCCACTGGCTATTGAGACATTGCCAGTGGGGATCTGAAGGCATTGGTTGTCCGTCACTTACCGGTTGCCCTGTTTGGGGGTCCCGGCAGGGAGGAATAATACTCTCTAGAGTAGTGGGTGTGGGTGGGTTACAATCTACCCACACCCCTGTTTGATCTTCTAAGCACCAGCCCCCTTGAGCTTGAACGGGGGTAACGGGAATGACAATTGTTGTGGCTACTAAGATGGTCAACAAGACAAAAGCAATTGTTTTTGTCATGATGTCTTTACCCCCTCCTTAGGGGTGAGAACTGATTTGTAAAAGTACCTATGAGCCTCCTAATACGCAAAAAGACACCGCGAATGGTGTCTTATCTAACTTAGATCGAGCTCATATTGAGGCTGTATGGTAGCAGAGAGGAAGCAAAACGTCAATGTTATAGGGTGTGTTGTGGCTGTTAGAGGATATTGCTTTAGTTGCTATAATTAATACTAGCCCTGCGGTAGGGCATTAACAAAGCGGGAGGTTTTTCCTCTACAAGTCTTTCTTTATGGGAAGACTCGTATTTAAAGTCCTGTGGGACTTAAATCAGTTTTCCCACCTGGAGTTCCGGGGAAAGATCCTGCTTATTTTTGGCCTAATCGTGGGGCTTTTGGGATATTTTTATTTTTTGGGGTATTGTCAGAAAGATAGAGGTTATCTTATATTGTTTTTCAATGACAGAAAGGGGTAAATATGGAAGAGGGAATGAAATGGTGGGAGAAGAGAGACTATTGGTTCCCAACGGTTGGGAAGTTAAAGAATGTTCTTGGGGTTGGCGGATAACACCATCTACTAAATTGAGTCAGGAGGAAGAGCGAGGAATAAGATCAGAAAGGCGGGTGCTTGAATTATTGCAGTCAGAGGGAAGGAAGGGTTGGGTTAAGGGGGAAAAAATTAGATTAACAGAAAGACGTGGAATGGACGATAGCGTGGGGCGAGATATTTTAGTGGAGCAGTGCTTGCTTGGGTTTTACAGAGAAGTGGGGATTAATAGTTTTGCAGTTCAAGTTAAATCGAGTTTTACGCCGGGAGCCGAAGATTTTCTAAATCATTGTTTAGTTTTAGCAGATCTTAAAGATCCGAAGGTATCGAGGAGCCAACGGCGAAAGGGGATCAAGAATGGTGGTAATGGTAATGGGAGTAAATTACCCCTGGATCTTTGTGAAACAAAAAGGCATGATTATTGCCAAGCCTTTGAGATTTTAGCCAAACAAAGAATTGCTTTAGTAGTAGCCGGAGAATGGTCGGATAATAATATTCTAGCCCAGCTAGTCTTACAAATGGGAGTGATGTCGGGATTACCAGAAGAAGAGTTTTTGCCTTTAATGTATAAGTACGACAGAGAAATGGTGACGGCTTATGAGAGGACAAGAGGATTATTACAAGATTTAATGGGTGGAATCAACTATTCGAGAATTTTGTCTGGAGGTAATGGTCACAATTGTTGATATATTTTAATATACTAGTTAGTAGATTGACATATTTTCTGGTCTTTTTTACGGCAAAATGAGTTAATTTGAGGCTAAAATGGTCTCTTGGGACTTGACAAAACTGGTGTCCTATAGTATGCTATGGGGGTTGTTTTGAGGCTAAAGTATCTTTTTCCTGAAGCTCAATTTGCTGAGCTTACGGGAGTTGGAAATAGCCTCAATTTCAATATAGACAGCTTTAGGGCTGTCTGGCACTTTGACAAGACGAGAGAGTAATCACTTTTTCCTTTGCCGTTTAGTGGGTAGCGCCTTGAGTATCAAAATTCTTGGTATTCAGCGCGCTACTCACGGTGAGTGGCAACTCAACTTGGCTAGTATGACCGATGAGGAATGGGCACAATTTAACGGTCCCACTTCGGAAGTCTACGAAGCCACCGAACTGTGAAGAAGGAGAAAAAACTCATGAAGAAGACATACTTCGGATTTGCGTTGGCGGACTCCATGTTCGTCGGCGACTGCACCATTACTCGTCGCACCATTCCTGTTGTCGAGGAGGTCAAGGTACTGGTCGCACAGGGCGTTGAGTCTTGCTGCAACCCGTCGCATTCGGGTACCATCGATGCCATGCGTTCGCGGTTCGGAATCGATGTCTCGATTCCCGAAACGCCGCCTCGTGTGGCGCTCAATTACGGCGACTCGATTGTCGTGATGGGAGTTCGTGGACTTCCGCGGCTCACGGATCGGCACGAGTATACCGAAGAGGAACTCGCGCAAGCGAGCTTCTCATTCGCGATGTACACCGTCGCCTCCTAACTCTCTCTCGTCTTGTACACATGCCCCCTGCGTTTGCGGGGGGCTTTTTTATGGGAAAAAGGGTTGGTTTGAGCGTTATTTTTGGTAGGGGCTTATAAACTATGTCAGGAGCTTTTTTTATTACCCTTTATTAAAAATCTCCAAATGGAGGAATAAAATTAAAGCTAGAAAATTCTTCGGGGGTATCATCTGGTCTTGCGCCAATTAGACCAAATTCTAAGGCTACTTGGTTTGCGAGCTTCTATGACTTCTAGAAGTATTCTGTCTCCCTCCTCTGAGAGTAATTCCTGATAGCGCTGATTTATTGCTTTTTCTCTTTCGGTACCCTCTCCAGTGGTTAAATCCCTGAAGAAATCTATTTCCATGACAACGCAATTGTATCATCTTGAGGTTGTTTGGCAGGGGTGGAGGGGATCGAACCCTCGTTACAGGTTTTGGAGACCCGCGTTCTACCACTGAACTACACCCCTAGGTCAGTGTTATTTTAACTCAATTCTGTTAATAAGTCCCTTGTAGCTCGAGCCGAATTGTTTGAGTTTTTTCTCACGAGTTCTAGCAGCATCTAAATTATTGTAAGCTTCGTAGTAAATCAGTTTTGGGTCGATCATCTTTTTGGTGGTATAAACTTTGTTGTGCAGGTGTTCATAAAGACGTCTTTTTAGGTTTGAACTAAAGCCAATATAAATTTTTTTGTTTTGATCTTGAAGTAAGTAGACGTAGTGCATCATTGTTTTTTGAAACAGGTTTTGGACCCAGCCCTTCGCGAAGAGCTGGGTAAAGACTCTAAGTTCTACCACTGAACTACACCCCTAGGTCAGTGTTATTTTAAC
>Ga0172375_10010356_pt1 | contig 12117 bp, 9 predicted proteins | sample LakKiv1m_FD_114537 | JGI IMG/M metagenome (GOLD analysis project Ga0172375, IMG submission 114537) | Freshwater microbial communities from Kabuno Bay, South-Kivu, Congo - kab_092012_11.1m | ecosystem: Environmental > Aquatic > Freshwater > Lake | place: Democratic Republic of the Congo... | reverse complement strand
GCCGAAGTACCGGAAGGCGTTCTCCAACGCACGGATGAAGACTTCCGTGGTCTGACGCAGGACGACCTCGCTGTAGGCCTTGCGACTGAAGGATAACACGATCCGGAATACCCAGGGGCCGGAGCGGGGACGGTCCTACAGATAGCAGTTTACACGGGTTATCGTTCGTTCCGTCGCCAACTGGCCGCCATCGAGAAGGAACTGGAACGCTAACTGTTATCTGTAGGACCGTCCCCGATGCCCGGCGTCGGTCAATGGATCGGAGATGCGCCCCTTTCTGTCTCGACGTGTAGTGTCGTGGTTTCCAGTTGACACAGAATATATCGTTTTATATGAAACGTCGCATGCGCACGCTTGGCGACAAGGTCAGGATGAAGGATGTTGCCCGGGAGGCGGGGGTGACTGTGGGCACCGTCTCGGCCGTTCTGCGAGGATCCAGAGACCGGATTTTCTACAGCGATGAAACGCGGGAACGCATCCTCGGGGTTGTCGGGCGGTTGGGGTACCGCGTCAATCATGCCGCACGGAGTCTGCGCGAGGGCAAGACCCGCACCGTTGGCGTGATTCTGGACGATATCACGCTGCCGTTTCTGGCATCGTTGATCTGCGGCGTCGGCAAGGCGCTTGAGCCGCATGGCTACTCGATCATACTGTGCGCCGTCGATGCGTCCGAGGCGGCACGCGAATCGCTGCTGCAGGTGCTCGCGCGCGGGCACGTCGATTCCTTCATGCTGGCTGGTGCGTTGGGGAATCTCACGGACCGTGATATCCTCGACATTCACAGCCGCGGACATCATGTGGTGCTGATCGAGCGCGAATCGCCGTCGCCGGCTATCCCTTCGGTTCGCGTGGATAACAGCACGGGAGGCGGGCTTGCCGCTGCTCACCTTTTGAAGCGGGGGTGTCGTCGGCTCGTTGTGCTGGGCGGGCCGGCCGGGAATCCCATGTCGCGTCAGCGCGCGGAGGGCGCGCAGGCTGTCTGGCGCAAGGGCGGGGGAGCAACTTCCGATGTTGCGGTCCTGGCGTCCGGGGGGTGGACGGCGGACTTTGGGTATGAGGCCGTGAGCCGCCATCTGGCTTCGGGTGCGCAACCGGACGGTGTCTTTGCCTGCAACGATCTACTGGCAATCGGCGCCATGCGCGCCCTCAACGAGAAAGGGTTTGCCGTTCCGGACGCCGCTGCGGTCGTCGGGTTCGACGACAGTCCGCTCGCCGCCTTTGCCCTGCCGCCGCTCAGTACGATCCGGCAACCGGTGGATCTCATGGGCAAAGCCGCTGCGGAGCTGCTTGTGGCGCGGCCGTCGGCGGAGATGGACCTGCAGCGCCGCTTCTCGCCCGAGTTGATTGTTCGACGTAGCGCTTGAGTACAAAGACACAGCAGGACAAACAAGGGAGGAACCCGTATGACAGTCGCAAGAAGGATTCGTGAAACGTTCGAGACGAACCAGGGCATCCTGAGGCTGATTCCCATCTTCGTTCCGCGCCGGTTCAGCGCGCCGGGCCGTCGCCTGCGCCTGCATCCCGACGACTACTTCGCCCTTGGCACCAACCGTGGCGCGATCAAGGAGCGCTGGTTCGCCTCCGTGATCACCTGCATGAACGGCCCGCTCGCGCCGGCTGACGAGGGGCTGAGCTACGTCCTACCCGCCTCAGGCAACGCCAAGCAAAAATTCACCCTGCGCGACGCCCAAACGGAATTGGGCGACGAACTGGTCGGCGCGAAGCTGATGAAGAAGTATGGCGGCTGGCCGATGTACTCGAAGTTCTTTGACTTCGGCGAGCCGCTGTTCCATCACCTGCACCTGCGTTTCGACTCTGCGGCCAAAGTCGGCGCGCTCGGCAAGCCCGAGGCCTACTACTTCCCGCCGCAGTTGAACAATCACCTCGGCACCTTCCCGGCGACCTACTTCGGTTTCGATCCGGACGTAACCAAGGCCCAGGTCAAGGAGCGCCTTGCGGGCTTTACGAAGGGCGACACGCGCATCACCGAGCTGTCGCGCGCCTATCGCGTGGTGCTGGGCTCGGGCTGGTACACCCCGCCGGGCGTCGTGCACGCGCCCGGGTCGGTGCTGACCTACGAGCCGCAGTGGAACGCCGACGTCAACTCGGTCTACGAGAACATCGCCGCCGGCGAGGTCTATCCCTACGAGTTCCTCGTCGAGAACTGCCCCAAGAGCAAGAAGCTCGATCTTGACTACGTCATCTCACTGATGGACTGGGAGAAGAACGTTGACCCGCACTACGGCAAGCACTACGCCCGCCCGCCGATCCGCTGTGCGCACTCGGACGCGAAGCACGAGGAGAAATGGATCTCCTACGCCAACCCGTACGTCGGCGCCAAGGAACTGACGGTTCGACCCGGCCAGACGGTCACGGTCAAGGACGGGGCGGCCTACGGCTGCATCGTGATCCAGGGGCAGGGGCGTATCGGCACGTACCGCTGCGAAGCCGCCGGCATGTTGCGCTACGGCCAGCTCTCCGCCGACGAGCATTTCGTCAGCGAACCGGCAGCCAAGGCCGGCGTGACGATCGCGTGCGAGAGTCAGTACGAGCCGCTGGTGATGCTCAAGCATTTCGGCCCCAACCATCCGGACATGCCCAAGGCGAAGGATCTGGGGCTGCGCGAGTAGGTTCTGGGCTGGCCGATGCAGGAGGGCGCAATGAGCAACGGATTCATCCCGCCGCATGGTGGCTATGAGGATCTGCACAGCTACAAGAAGGCGCTCATTGTCTTTCTGGCCACCTACTATCTCGCCAAGCGCTGGGTGCGCATGGGGTCGCGTACCCGTGACCAGATGGAGCAGTCGGCCCGATCCGGCAAGCAGAACATCGTCGAGGGCAGTCTGGCGGCGGGGACCTCGAAGGAGACAGAGCTGCGCCTGACCGGCGTAGCCCGGTCCAGCATTGGCGAACTGCTCGAAGACTACAAAGACTTTCTGCGCCTGCGCGGTCTGCCCATCTGGGACAAGGACGAGCCGCGCATGCTGGCCATGCGGGCGCTGGGGACGGATGATGCGACGTATGAGACGTATGGGAGTTATGTGGAGAGTGATGATGCAGAAGTGGTGGGCAACATTATGGTCTGCCTCTGCACGCAGACGGGTTTCTTGCTGGATCAGCAGATCCGGGAATTAGAGCAGGCCTTTCTCAAGGAGGGCGGCATTCGCGAGCGCATGACCCAGGCTCGGCTGGCGGCGCGTGATCCGCAGCCAGCGGCACCGCCTGAGACACCCGCATGCCCGCTGTGCCAGAAGCCTATGCGCAAACGCACGGCCCGGCAGGGCCGAAACGCCGGCCAGCCGTTTTGGGGCTGTTCGGCCTACCCGAGTTGCAAAGGAACGAGGCCAGCATGAGAAGCAGAAGAAATGGGACGTATGGGACGAATGGGACCTATGCGACGTATGGCGACAACATACGTCTCATCCGTCCCATGAACAGGAGCCACACATGACCAACCCCGAACGCCTTTGGAACGGTCCTGACGGCGACGATGGCAGCGTTCATATCGTCGGCAACGGACTGATCGCGGCCTATGGCTGCGGACCCAACCTCTTCAACATCTTCGGGCCGCCATACTCCGGGCCGAGTTGGGGCGCGTTGACCCTGACCGATTCCGGCCTGACCTGCCGTGCCTGGCGCGAGCCGGGCACGGCGATCTGGCACTACCGCCTCGCCGATGCGCAGGGCAACGAGGTGGCCGAGTTCACGGATGTGGCTGTGGCCGGTCACGCGCTACTGGCGCGGCAGTGCCGCTGCAGACAGCCGCTGACGCTGAGCCTGCGGCTCGCCGACGATAAGGCGCGCCACTTCGCCACCACAAACCCGGCTGCCCAGATGCTGTTTTCCCCGCGTGGCCGGACATACTACTGGGAATACCCGCTGACGGATCCTGGGTTCTGTCTTGTCGCCGTCGGCGGTGCCGCCGAGCTTGCCGCTGCAGACGCGAGAACGATGACGATCCGGCTCGCCGCCGGCGAATCCCTCTTGACCTTCGCGGCGGCGGGCACGCTGCCGGAAGCGACGCTCACAAGCGAATGGGCCGCCGCTACTGGCTGGGACGGCTTGCTCGATCGCACCCGGCGTCAATGGGCGGCCGCACTTGCACCGCTGAGCCCATTGCCGGCTGCCGGCGAACTCGACCCGGCGCGCCTGGCCTGGATGGTGGACAGCACGGCCACGCAAATCCTGGCGCAGCAGGGCCTGACCGGCGGCGTCCTTGCCGGACACAATTACCGCATGGCCTACGGCGCGACCAGTATGGCGTCTTCCGCGGCCTGCTGGACTTGGGCCTGCACGAGGCGGCGCGCGCGATCCTGGAGGGATATTGGCGTATCTTCCAGGTTGAAGGTGCCATCCACAACGCCCAGCCGATCGGCTTTACGCGGCCGTTTCACATTCACGAGGAAGACCGCAGCGAGATCACCGGCTACCTTGTGCGCCAGGCCACGGACTGGGTCGCCGCCACGGGCGACGACTCTCTGATCGAGCGCCTGCAGCCCATGTTCGAGTGGGCCATCGACCGGCAGCTCGATGTGCTGGTGGATGGCGCGCTGCCGTTCAACGGCGACGAGACCTACGTGGCGGGCGGCATGTTTCCCCATGCGCGGCTGTGCGATCACTCCGCGGAGGCCACGTTACTGTTCTGCACCTCCACGCGCGACTTCGGCAATTGGGCCACCCGGCGCGGGCGCTGGGCGCCTTGCCGCCGCGATCAGGTTTTGGCGGCGCTCGGCGGCGCGGAAGCTGCCTTTGCGCGCCATTTCTTGGTGGACGGCCGTCTTGCCGCCAACGATCCGGCACGTGCGCCCCTGGCGCCCCGGTTCCGGAATGGCGGGTGCGAGCGCTGCGGCTGCTCGGAACTTGGCCCCAGCATCGGAACCGAACTCGATGCCAATGGCCGTTATCAGTGTGCGGCGTGCATCAGCAAGGGAGCCCTGCCGCCCAGTATTCCTCGCCGCTACCGGATCGCCTCGTCCGCATTGACGCCGTCTTTTGTCGGCGACGGTCCGCTTTCCAGCGCGGCCGTCGAGCGCGAGGTTGCCGCCGTGGCGCAGTTGTGGAGCACCACCGGCAGGCTGCCCAGCCAGGAGGGCGAGGCTGGCGGCCGGACAGTCGGCTACGACTACGGCTTTCTGTTGCTCGGCATGAACCGCATCGGGCATCCGCAGGCCGGCGCGCTGGCGCGCTGCACGCTCGATTTGCTCGATCCCACAGGCTGCTGGGTCGAGTACTACGCCGACGGCAAGCCGCAAGGCACACGCTGTCGGCCCTGGGAGAGCGCGATCAACTGTCTGGCGATTCTCAAGCATCTTCGCGGGGCGGGGGCGGGGCAGAAGCGTCTGTGATGAGACGGATGGGACGAAGGAGACGAATGGGACCTATGGAGAAAATATGCGTCGCATCCGGCGCATTTGTCCCATCCGTTCCGCCAACACACAAAGAAAGAGGAGAAAGCACATGACGAACCGTGAACGGATAGTAAAGACACTGCTTTGCGAGAAGACCGACCGCGCGCCTTGGGTGAACTGGCTCGGATTCAATCTGTGGGGATTGACGGACATCCGGTGGAAGCGGGAATCCGGCATCGCCGATCTGGATGTCGCCAGGTACTTCGGCTTGGAGCCGTTTTCCCATGTGCCGCCATCGCACCTGGGGCCGGTGCCGAGTTTCGACTGGAAGGTGTTCGAGGAAACGGACACGTATGCGGTCAGCCTTGACTGGCGTGGCATCACGACACGCAGTTGGCGCGACAACAGCGGCATGCCGGAGTACATCTCGCATCCGGTCAAGTCGCCGGCGGACTGGGCGGAGTACAAGGAGAAGCGACTCCAGCGCAGCCAGCTCCCGGTGCGGCTGCCGGACTTGAAGAAATTCGCTGCGGAGGCTGCGGCAACGGATGCGCTGGTGCAGCTGGGAAGCTATCCGTGGGGCATGTTCGGCACGGCACGTGATGTGCTCAGCGTCGAATACCTGCTGGTGGCATTTTACGATGAGCCCGACATGGTGCGCGACATCATGCAGACCTACACCACCATCTGGCTTGATGTGTACGAAGAGATTGTCAAGGTCGTCCCGGTAGATCATATCCACATCTGGGAAGACATGTCCGGCAAGCAAGGCTCGCTGATCTCCATGACCATGATCCACGAGTTCATGGGGCCGGAATACGATCGCGTGGCCGCGTTTGCCAAGCGCCACAGTATCCCGGTCCTCTCCGTCGACACGGACGGGCAAGTGGAGCAGTTGATCCCCGCCTTCATGCAGCACGGAGTCAATGCGATGATGCCCTTCGAAGTCCAGGCCGGCAACGATGTCGTCGCCTACCGCAAGCAGTACCCGAAGCTCGGTATCATGGGCGGGCTCGACAAGAGCGCGCTCGCCAAGGGGAAGCCGGAGATGCATCGCGAACTTGATCGAGCCGCGCAAATGCTTGCCCTCGGCGGCTGGGTGCCGGGTTTCGACCACATCATCCCGCCGGACGTTTCGTGGGACAACTTCACGTACTTCATGGGGCACTTGAAGAAGATGGTGCTTGGCGGATGAAGGCATAACTGGGAAAGCGATTCGTAGTCAAAAGAAGGAGAACCGAACTTGAAGATCACCGTATTATCTGAATCCGGCATGCCCGTTCGCGGGCTGTCGCTCGACCTTGTGGCGTTGCTGAAGAAGCAGCCGAATGTGGAAGTGGAGGTTGTGGATTCCGCCGCAATCCTTGCCAACGGCATTCGCGGCGAGGTCTTCTGCAGCGTGCATGGCGAGATCCATCCCATCGCCATTGAAGATGCGCTCTTCGCCTTCTTCCAGAACGGCGGCAGCCTGCTGCATCTCGGGGGCGTGCCTTTCGAAACCGCGATGCGCTTGGAGAATGGCAAGTGGACGGAAGTCATCCGCACCTTCGGCGAGATGCGCCGTTCGACTGCGCACGGGCCGGTGACGCTGCCCATCGATTTCTTCCGCGCCAAGCTGGGATTGATGGCCTATTCCCCGGCCTATGCCGCGGAGCAGGGGCGACAGCAGTTCGATGCCGCTCTGGTCGGCGCCCCGGCCATGTCCGTCGCCGCCGCGCGCGGGGTCGTCGTCACGACAACGGTCGCGATGCACACCGCACGTCCGGACACGCCGTTTGACGAGGATTGGCGCGTGTATCACGTCAAGCCCGTGGTGCGCGACTCGCATACGGCCGGCATGGTCAACGATCCCGCCGGACAGGCGATCCTGAACACGCTGACGCTCACCAAGGCGTGGGGCAACCCGTATCGCGCGGAGCAGTCGGTTGCGCTGCGGCCCTGGGCCATCTACACGGGGAACGCCGATACGACGCTTCCCGCCGGGCTGCTCGAAGGCATGCTGCGCTGGTTGGAGCTGCCGGTGTGCCTGGGGCACATCGAGCTGCCGATGCCGACGCTGCATCCGGGCGAGACGGTCAGTGTGCATGCGCCGCTGTATGGAAAGCTCCCGCCCGGCTGGTGCGTGGAAGGGGCGCGCGCAGTGCATTCCTTTGCGGCGATGGTGGCCGATGCACCCATCGCCTGGCAGGCATGTCCGGTGACCGGCAAGGATGGGCAATGGACGCTGGAGGTTGCGGATCACGCCGAGGCGTATTTGTTCCCGGTGCGCTTCCAACTCATTGACGAGCAGGGGCGCGTGCGGGACTACACCGAATCAGCCGTGGTGCGGTGGGCGCCGGAGGCGCTGGCCCAGGCGCAGGCGATGAAGGCGAATGGCCGTTACTTTGACCTCACGAAAGACGGCAAGACCAAGGAGTCGACCTTCCTGCACGGCACCAACTGGCAGGATCGCGTGCAGAACGCCTTTCACTGGCACAACCCGAATCCGCTGCGCGATGCCCGCGACGCCAAGGTGATGGCCGACGGCGGCATGCGTCTGGCCCGGGGTCACTATTTCATGCCGCAGTGGTTCAAGCACAGCGGCATGGCGTGGTATGGGAAGGATTTTGCCTCCCTGTACAACCATTTCGAGGATGGGCCGGAGATTTCCGAACGCCATCTGCGCGCGATCGAGGCCCACGCCATGGTGTTTGGCCGGCTGGGCATCATCTTTTGTCCGACCCTCTATACGAATGTCGGCCCGAACATGGGCAACGTCGCCACGTGGATGGGATCCATGCGCCTGCCACTGCCCGGGCATGTTCAGTTGCAGAAACGCTTTGCCAGGCAGGTCATGGCGAGACTCGGTGCGATCCCCTCGATCTGCTGGGACCTGTGGAATGAAGCGGACACCGAGATGACCCGCGCCGGCGAATGGTTGCAGGCACTCAAACCGATCTGGGGCGCCACCGGGCAAACGGTCGGCATCGGCACGTTCTGGCCGCATCAGAATGCGGAGCTTGGCGAGGGCGCCGACTGGCATTCCCTTCACAGCCCGTGCTGCAAGGTGGGCGACTTCTTCCATTCCGGCAAGCCCTGTCTGCTGCAAGAGGGGTGGGTGCCGACGCCGGCCACGCCCGTGGGTGAAGAGGATCTCGAGTTCTATCTCAACCGTTCCATCGCCTGGACGGTGCAGTTAGGCGGCGCGGGGTTCATGCCCTGGAATTGGAACATGTTCCTGGCCAACTGGCGCTATAGCAGCAGTTTTGTCGAGTTCTGGGACAATGAACTGGGATGCGCGGTACATGCCGACAACACCATTCGTCGCGGCATGGTGACCATGCGAAACTGGGCGCTCCTGCTGGACGGCATGAACGTCGAGCAGCAAGGCGATCGCCAGGTGGTTGTGGTCTATCCGAAGACCATGATCGGCGGTCTCCACACCACAGCCTATACCGATATGCTGTGGAACAACAAGGTGCGCTTCTGCGCGCTCAATGACAGCGACGTCGCGACGGCCGATCTTTCGCAGACCGCCCTGGTGATCCTTCCGTATTCAGGCAAGGGGTACCGGCAGGCCACGTGGAAACGTCTGCGCGAGTATGCCGCCAAGGGGGGGATTGTGTGGGCGCACACCGACGTGATGTATCTCGACGAGGACGGCAACCTGGCCGAGGACCGGCAACTCACCGCCTATGAAGGCAAGGAGCCGCTGGGCGCCGGCTATTTCCTGTGGGCGTTGGGTTGCGGAAACGTGGCCCTGCGGCCGCTGAATGAGCTGGTGATGGCCTTGTCGCTGAAGAAACGCAGCGAGGAAGTGATTGCCTTGGCGGACGGGGAACTGCGCTTCACGCAGCGCTGGTCCACCGACGAGAAAACCATGAAGTCCGACTGGAATCCGCTGGAGAAGTTGCCGGACCGCAACGTCGTGACGCGCGTCGAGCTGGTGGACGGGAAGGGCGCGCTGCGCCGCGGTTGGTCCGGCGAAGGCGCCCCCTTCCACCTTGCCGGCTATTCCATCAGCGCCGACGGCCCTCTCTTCCTGCTGGCCGACAGTGGTCCGCTCCGCGTGGCGGCTGCCGCAATCCGTATTGCGGGCACTGGCGAACCCTCGACGAAGCTCTGTGACTGGCGCCTGGATGGCTGGCACACGCTGGACGTCCCGCTGACCTGGCAACGCGAAGGCGGCTTCCGGGTGCTGCGTCTGGAAGGCTGGCAGCGGCGGTATTGGGTTGAAGTGGGGTTCGTCGACTGAAGAAAGGGATCGGACATGACACTGAGCACGCGAGATCGAGAGACGTTGAGGCAATTGGCCGGAAGGTACACCGAAATTGCGCATCTGGATGTTCAGAAGGAGCGCATCGAACGGTACTACCGGACAAACGCCATGGAGCCGGTTCGACCGGTCGTCCTGATTGACGAAGTGCCGTGGGGTGAAATCAGGGACCCCGCACTCACGAATGTCTGCGCGCCGGAACTGGGATGGATGGAGTCCCCGCTCCGGCAAACCCTCTACCAGTGGGATCATTTCCAGGTGGATCGGGTGATTCCGCCTGTATTCCAGGTGGTCAAGCATACGCGCTGGCTCCAAGGCTATGGCCTTGACGTCAAGGACCAGCAGATCAAGGGCGATACCGGCGCTTACATCTCCGCCCACGCCTACACCGACCAGTTGCGGACCGAAGCGGATCTGGCCAAGTTGCATCCGCCCGAGTTCGTGTATGATGCGGTCGCCACCGAGGCGGCGCTCGCGACGGCGAAAGCGGTGTTTGACGGACTCCTGCCAGTGGAGATTGTGGGGTGGGGCCCTATGCAGTCCAGCATCTGGGACCACATTTCCATGTATCGGGGCGTGGAGAACCTGTTGCTGGATCTGGCGGAGCGTCCCGACTTTATGCACAAGACGGCCCGGTGCTTCACCGAGATTGCAAAGGCCAGTCTCAAGCAACAGGAGAAACAAGGACTTCTGGACTCGCGTCATTACCTGCTGCATTGCACGCCGGCGTGCGCGCGCGAACTTCCGGCACCGGACCACACCGGCCGTCTTGGGCCCAAGGATGTCTGGGGGCGTTGCGCTGCACAGATCTTCGGGGCGGTGTCGCCGGATATGCACGACGAATTCGACCTGGCCTACAACCAGGAATTGTTCAGGGACTGCGGATTGCTCTACTACGGCTGCTGCGAGCCGATGGATCGCAAGATCGATATTCTGCGCAAGCGGTTCAAGAACCTGCGCAAGGTTTCCATCACGCCCTGGGCGGATGCGCGGCGTGCGGCCGAGGCGATCGGGCGCGACTACGTGATGGCGGCGAAGCCCAATCCGGCCTTTGTCGCCACCGCGCCGTTCAATCCCGAACCCGTGAAACAGGAAATCGCGCGCTACTGCGAGGCCTGTCGCGCGTACGGCACAACCGTGGAGTTCGTGCTCAAGGATATCAGCACCATCGCCAACAAGCCGGAGAACCTGACGCAGTGGGCGAAGACGGTCAGCGACACGATTGACCGGTACTACGCCTGATGCGGGTGAGCGCAGACGATGGTCGCGCTGAAGTATCGCGCCCGAATAAAGGGAAAGAGAGAAGAACGTGAATTCACGAGAACGATTGTTAGCGTTCGCGACAGGCAGGAAGGCTGACCGGGTCCCGTTTGTCCAGCATTGGGGGCCATGGGATGCGACGAAGGCGCGGTGGAAACAAGAGGGCATGAAGAACGATAATGATTGGACGACGCTGTTCGGGTTCGATCCCTACCGAGCGTCGCCGCATGTCCACATGGGAATCTATCCCAAGTTTGAGGAGAAGGTCCTTGAGGACGATGGCAACTCCGTCATTTCACAGGACGAAGATGGTGTCATCAAGCGGGACCGCAGGGACCGGGCGAGCATGCCTGAGTACCTCGCCTATCCCGTGAAGGACTGGAAGACCTGGGAGGAGCACAAGGTCCGATTCGACCCCGATACGCCTGGCCGATTCCCGCCCAACTGGGAAGCGGAGAAGCAGAAGGTCCGGGACTTCCCCGGGCTGGTGGAGGTCACTCCGTTTCCATACGGCCTCTTCGGCGGCGCGCGCACCATGATGGGCGCGGAGGAGTGCCTGATCGCCTGCGCGCTTGAGCCCGAACTGATCCAGGACATCAACGAGACGCTGTTTAAGCTCTGGTACAAGATGCTGGAGCGGATGCTGGGCGATGTGCGGTTGGACGCCATCTTTTTCTGGGAAGACATGGCCGGCAAACAGGGATCCCTGATTTCGCCCGCCATGTTCAGGCAGTTCATGACGCCTTACTATCAGAAGCTCATCGCGTTGTGCCGCGCGCATGGCGTGGAAATGTTCAGTCTCGACAGTGACGGGAACATTCACGAACTGACGGGCCTGTTCCTGGAAGCGGGGATCAATGTGGTGTATCCGTACGAAATCCAGGCGGGGTGTGACGTTGCCGCCATGCTCAAGAAGTATCCAGACCTTTGCGCGATGGGCGGCATGGACAAGCGGGCCATGGCCATGGACAAACGCGCCATGGACGAGGAAATCGAGCGGGTGCGGGGCATCGTATCACTGGGCCGGTATATCCCGTTCCCGGACCATGCGATCCCGCCCGACGTGTCCTGGGAGAACTATCAGTATTTTGTCTGGCGCTGGAAGGAACTGGTGTATCAGGCGTGAGTGTCTGGGTGTGAATAACTAGACCCCGCTCGAAAAGCCTTTCGAGCGGAAGGTTTCGGGTTTCAGGTTTCGGGTTTCAGGCATCTGAACGGCATGACCGACACGTCGCGCCGCGGTTTGGACAGGAG
>Ga0172375_10010353_pt1 | contig 12122 bp, 11 predicted proteins | sample LakKiv1m_FD_114537 | JGI IMG/M metagenome (GOLD analysis project Ga0172375, IMG submission 114537) | Freshwater microbial communities from Kabuno Bay, South-Kivu, Congo - kab_092012_11.1m | ecosystem: Environmental > Aquatic > Freshwater > Lake | place: Democratic Republic of the Congo... | reverse complement strand
TGGAAGTAAGAATTGATGAGGATCTCTGCACAGGCTGCGGACTTTGTGAAGAAACTTGTCCAGATATCTTTAAGATGAATGAAGATAAAGATATCGCAGAGATAACCAAAACCGACTACGACGAGTACGACGAAGAATGTATCCAGGAAGCCGTAGAAAGCTGCCCATCCGAAGCTATCACAGCTGACTAAAATTTCTACTTCATTTTAAAGATAGATCAAAACTATTTTTTAAAATCAATAGCCCTGTAAAGTCCTACAGGGCTATTTTTATAAATAATATATCTGCCAGCAATGTCTACAATCTTGCATTTTCAAGGTCTTGAATATGTTTCTCTTATTTTTTTCTTGTGAAAAACAAATCTCCGAGTTTCCTGCCTAAAGTCCAATATTCGTCATTTACATAAGCAAGGATTTCTATCTTCCCAAAGTCAACTTTACCTTTTTCATCAAGGCTGCTCTCATCAACATATGTTTTAACTATTTTCCCGATAAACATCTCATGCGTTTCAAAAGGCACTACCTCTTCAAGCACACATTCCATATTGATTGGACATTCTTTTATAAGAGGCACATTTATTGAAGTGGCTTCAAAACGGGAAAATTTTGTAAGTTCAAATTTATCAACTTTATTTCCATGCGTACTGCCGCAGATATCTATTTCTTTCACATATTTTGCAGTAGGAATGCATACGCCAAATTCTTTTGTGATTTTGATTATCTTTCCTGAATATTTCTCTTTAGCTATATTTATATTAATAAAATGCGGCAAATTATCACAAGTCCCGGTCCAGGATATTGCCATTATATTGTCTTTTTTTATTTTATTTTCTTCCAGTCTCGTAGTTACAAGTATTACAGGTAAGGGCGCCAGATAATTTTTAACATTTTTAAGTTCAATCATAGTAAAGCCTCCATATATAATTTTTATAAGTTTGAGTTCAGCCTGTTAAGCAATAGTAAACAATTATTATATTATAACCCAGGCGGCAGTTATAAAAACAGCGGATTTTAAAACAGTTTCGTCAATCAGATAAGAAGATTTATTTTGATTTTTTAATTTTTGCTGTATATAATGTTTATGAATTTTCAAGAATGAGTGCAATTCTCTACCGGCGGTAAAGCCCGCAAGCGAAAGCAGACTTAGTGAAATTCTAAGGCCGACAGTTAAAGTCCGGATGGGAGAAATTTCAGGGCAGGTTTATTTTATATTGCTTATGCTTTATAAAGCCATGGATTATTCTCTCCATGGTTTTTTGTTTTTTTAAGGCAGCAAATTAATATTTCGGGAATGTGATTAGCTTTTAAGAAAGTAACTCATAAAAAATACTAATTCAATTTATTCATAACTGATTATGAACAAATAAGGATAATATGGATATCGATCAGGATGTTTTCAGCAATGAAGACAAAAAGTTCATGGATATTGCTTTTAGCCAGGCTGAAAAAGGCAGAGGGACTACAAAACCTAATCCCATGGTTGGAGCTTTGATTGTAAAAGACTCCAATATCATTTCTACAGGTTATCATAAAATGTCCGGGACAGCCCATGCAGAAATAAACGCAATCAATGCTTTAAAAAAAATCCCGGCAGGTTCAAAAATGTATGTTACTCTTGAACCTTGTACTTTTTACGGGAAAACACCCCCCTGCGTAGATGCCATAATAAGGCACAAGTTTTCCGAAGTCGTTATCAGCTGTCTTGATCCAAATCCAAAAGTTAACGGGAAAGGTTCCGAAATACTTAAAAAAGCGGGAATCAGGGTCAGGACCGGTTTATCAGAAGAAAAAGCCAGAAAACAAAATGAAGTATTTTTTAAACAGATAAGCCTGAAGAGACCGTTTGTTTGCGTAAAAATCGCTTCAACTGCCGATGGAAAACTGGCAGCTGAAAGTGGTGATTCAAAATGGATAACAGGCGAAACTTCAAGAAATATTGTACAAAAATTAAGATTTGAATTTGGTTGTGTTTTAACAGGAATGGGCACTGTAATAAAAGATGACCCATTTTTATACCCAAGAAAAAATATTTCAAAAAAAATAAATATTGACAGCCAGAATGAATTAAAAAACAGCATTATCACGAAAAATATTATTATCAAAGATTTGATCAAAAACACAAAAAAGAAATATGTCTATTCAAAATTTTTCAGGGCTATCCTTGACAGCAATCTTCAAATAAGCCTTGAATCAAACATAGTTAAAACTTCCAGCATTATAAAAACCATTATTTTCGTTTCCCAGGAAACACAAGATAGCGGATACCACAGAGACAAAATCAGGGAGTTAAATTTGAGGGGCATAGATATTGCGGCTGTAAAAAAAACCGGGGAAGATAAAAATAATTATCTTGATTTGAATGAAGTTCTGGACCATTTATATAACAAATATGAAATTGCTTCCATCATGATTGAGGCAGGCCCATCAGTTGTGACATCATTTTTAAAAGAAAAACTTATAGACAAATTTTTATTATTCCTGGCTCCGAAAATAATCGGCGGCAAAAGCAGCTATGATATGTTTTCTGATTTAAATATCAGCAATATGAAAGATGCATTAAATTTGAGATTTGAAAAAATAAAAAGGAGTGGCGAAGATTTATTTATAGAAGCCTATCCAGTGAGTTAAACATGTATAAAAATATCAGACAAATCAATAACCGGAAGTTTAAATAATATGTTTACGGGAATTGTAAAAGAAATCGGAAAATTAAATAAAGTAATAAGAATAAATACCGGCCTTGAAATTGAGGTTTCAAGTTCTATGTTAACAGAGGATATGAAACCTGGTGATTCCATTGCGGTAAACGGCTGCTGCCTTACGGTAAAGGATTTCCGGGCAGGAAATAGTTTTAAGGCTGATATTTCGTTTTCGACCTTAAAAGCGACTACTTTTGGAGCAATTAAAGCCGGAGATTTTTTAAATCTTGAGGATGCCTTGAAATTAAGCGACAAACTTGGCGGGCATATGATAAGCGGCCACATTGATAACACAGGCAAAATAACTTTAATATCAAAGCAAGGTGATTTTTACAAAATCAACATAAAAATTCCAAAAGATATTATGCCGTTTTCTGCACCCAAAGGTTCTATATCTATTGACGGTATAAGCCTTACAATAGCTGATTCCTTAAATGGAACCATGAGCCTTGCCATAATTCCTTTTACTTTCGAAAACACCAATCTGAAATATAAAAAATCCGGAGAAAAAGTAAATCTTGAAGTGGATCTGATGGCAAGATACATGCTTAACATGGCAAAATATGGCAGCCCTCTTTCAGGAAGCATGATGTCAAATCCAATGGATTCCTTAAATATCTTAAAAATGTACGGTATGATAAATGATATTAAAAATAAAAACAGCAGTGACTCAGATTTAGAGGAAAAACTAAAAAAATATGGATTCAAAAAATAATATTCCAAATAAAAGCAGTAACCTGGGAAATAATTCTGACAAACTGGCTAACTCCAATGTCTTTTTAGCCCTGGATAAAATAATCGGGGATATTAAAGACGGGAAAATATCAATCATAGTTGATGATAAAGGAGAGGAAACAGAAGGAGTCCTGTTCCAGGCTGCAGAAAAAGCGACAATCCAGTCAATTAACTTTTTTATAAATTATGGTAAGGGACTGCTTTATCTTCCATGTGAACAGGAAAAACTTGAAGAGCTCAAAATTCCTCTCATGGTTGACAAGAACAACTGGAAAACCCCTAACGAAGCTGCTTTTGCAGTTTCCATAAATTCAGCATCCAATAAGGGCAGCGGCATATCTGCAAGTGATAAATTAAATACTATAAAAGCATTTATAAATCCTGCAGCAAAATCATCTGATTTTACTATGCCGGGTCATGTTTTCCCTGTCAGTGCAAGACTCGGCGGAATTTTAAAAAGAGCTGGTCATACGGAGGCGGCTGTTGATCTGCTGAAAATTGCAAAAATGCCTCCTCTTGGAATTATATGTGAAGTATTAAGGGAAGACGGTGAAGTTGCAGGATTAAACGACCTGGAAAAACTGGCAGACAAATTTGGATTAAAGATAATAGCTATCGAAGAGATAATAAGATACAGAAAAAGAACGGAAAAGCTTATTGAAAAAGCTGCCGAAATCAATCTTCCAACCAAATGGGGGGATTTTAAAGCTGTTACTTATAAATCGATGCTTGACAATGAGACCCATGTGGCATTCGTAAAAGGAGATGTCAGAAACAAAAAAGATGTGCTTGTCAGGGTACATTCCCAGTGTCTGACAGGTGACACTTTCGGATCCAGAAGATGCGACTGCGGAGAGCAGCTTGATAATGCCTTTAATATGATAAATAAAAAGGGCAGCGGCGTTTTATTATATATGGCACAGGAAGGCAGAGGCATCGGGCTTTGCAACAAAATGAAAGCTTATGAACTTCAGGATAAAGGGTTCGATACTGTTGAGGCAAATTTGAAACTGGGGTTTGATGCAGATTTAAGAGATTACGGTATAGGAGCGCAGATATTGTCTGATCTGGGGCTTTCTTCAATACATTTGATGACGAACAATCCAAGAAAAATAATAGGACTTGAAGGATACGGATTAAAAATTACCAGAAGAATTCCGATAAAAATAATTCCAAACAAAAGCAATGAAAGATATCTTAATACAAAGAAAACAAAGCTGAAACATATTCTTTGAATTGTTAAATGAAAATAATTAATTATCTGTTTGTTTTTGATTTTCGCACACGGTAAGAATTCTTTTTGTGATATTAACAGGACAAGAAGCGGTAATAAATATAAATAACATTATTTTTTTATCTATTATTAAAAACATTAACATGATAAAAGGAGTAACGATATGCAGAAATATGAAGGTAAACTGATAGCTTCCGGGTTAAAATTTGCAATTGTGGTATCAAGATACAATGACTTTATTACCACCAAACTTCTTGATGGAGCCCTTGATTGCCTGAACAGACATGGCTGCGAAGATAAAGACATCTCGGTTGCATGGGTTCCTGGTGTTTTTGAAATTCCGTCAGCACTGAAGGTTATGGCAGAATCTAAAAAATATGATGCGATTATTTGTCTTGGTGCTGTTATGAAAGGTGAGACAAGCCACAATGAATACATTGCAAGCGAAGCAATCAAGGGGACCGCGAAGGTAACTATGGACTTCAATTTGCCCATTGCATTTGGCGTTATAACTCCCGATACTCTCGAGCAGGCAATTGAAAGAGCAGGGGCAAGACAGGGCAATAAAGGCTGGCAGGCAGCACTTACTGCTATTGAAATGGCAAATTTATTTAAAACCATTAAATAGTTCAAGTAAATAGACAAGGCCAAACAAAATATTTCTTTTGGAAAACCATTAAATACATTGGAAGTAAGACGGATCATGAATAGTTGGCTAGTCAATAAGAAACTATACCTGTATTTAATACACAACATAATGTAAAAATCTAAAGCAGGTAATTAATTTATGCTCGTAAGGGTATACTAATACTATTATTGAAGGGTATTATACCCTATGAGGTATATATAATACCTATGTGACCCCTAAAGGGTATAAACCATCATTTAATATTGACTATTTATACCTTATAAGGTATAAGATAATAATATGAAAGAAAAAAACATAATTGGTGAATTTATTAAAAAAGAGAGAAAAACAGTAAAATTAACCCAGAGAGAACTTGCTCTCAAGGCTGGGGTCGGTCTCAGATTCATAAGAGATGCCGAGCAGGGAAAATCTACCCTTCGCACAGATACTTTAAACAAAGTTCTGAAATTATTTGGCAAAACATTAGGTCCCGTTGATATGCCCAAGGAGTAAAAACAAATATGACCAACAGCGCCATTGTATATTATCTTGATAGAGCTGCCGGCTTATTAAAAAAACACAGGACGGTTATGAATTCTTGTATAATTCTGAATATCTTAAAGATAGTAATTCAAAACCGATAAGTTTATCGATGCCTTTATCGGAAGAGAAATAATTTCAGACAGATACAAAAGGCTTTTTGAATACTTCTAGTATTCTTTTAGCTGTTTCAAATCTGTCTCTTTTAGTAACAACTGAACATCCATTATGAGTTGCAAGTTCTTCGGTATCTTCAGCAAGTATGATAATACCAGTAGGATCAAATTTATTTATTATTGCATTATAATAATCCTCAATATCTATTGGCACAAAGTCACATATCATAAAACATTTATCTCTGCAAAGATTTTTTTTAACATAAACAGCGTTTTCTATATTTCCCATTATCCAGTTATTGAATCCGCTTAGACCTTTAAGCTTATTGTAGTTACTTACATTATTTCTTGGGTTGCCACAAAAATGCAGAAATCCGCTTCCAAACTCATTTAAGATTCTTCTCAATGGCTCTTTTACAAATTCTTCCCATATTTTTGGAGAAGTCATCATATCATCGTCTTCGGAAAGCCATATTCCTACACCTTTCGGTGTCCAGATGTCCTGAAGTCCGTTTACCTCATCTATTTCCAATCCTAGAATCTCTTTCTGTTTTTTTGTCCATAAGATAAGTGTTTCCGTAACAATATCAAATAAATGTTTTATAGCAGCTGGATCATCTGCTATCCAGTAGTATAAATTCTCATGTCCGCACATAAGCCCAATACTGTCAAGCGGACTTTGGGAGTCGGTAATGCTTACTGGTATTCCATAATCATTATCTTTCATATAATTAATAAACTCCAATACCCTTGGCATTAACCCATCTCTTTCAAAATCAGGGATTGTTATTTTTGCAATGTCCTTAATATTATTAATAGCCCTTGAACACACAGCTGGATCACTTTTATGTCCAAATTTTACTTTTGAACCAAAAGCTGATGGAATAACACCTGTTCCAAACCAGGGCATCAGATATGGTATCGTATCATCATCTATCTGTTCCATATGCTCGGCGAAACCCTCGACCTGATACTCCATCATTGTTTTGGGATTTTCAAAATAACCCTCCGGTATTTTTCCCGGATTTGTACCTGTCAAATAATAAGGTCTTGTCCGAATTATTACAGGAAATTCATCTGATTTTTCAAGGTTAAATGCTTTGGTCAGTCTCTCTCTGGACCTGATTATCCGCTCTTCATAGTTTTCCATTTTAAAATTATCTAATTTCTTATTCCTGGCTTTCATTCTGAACTCCTTCTTAGAGTATATGAGTTAAAAAAAGCAATTATGCTCTAAACTATAACTTCATTATTATCATCAAAACCCTTTATTCTTTTATTACTCGTATATGCTATAGCATAATACTTTGTCCTGAGCTCCTGTCCTGGATCTAATGTAAGCTCTCTGCCGAGCTTCAGCACTTCATTAAAATCAGCAGGTATTGCGGTGTATGGCTCTAGTCCTATATTGTAGGTCCTCCCGTAAAATGGAAAGTTATAAAAGCCTCTGTAGACATACCATATCAGAAAATGCTTAAACACATCTATATTCCATTTAATGCCAAAACCAAGTCCCCTAAATAAATTGGTTATTCCAAACCAGCCTTCTTTAATATCTTTTATGTATATATTAAAAGCTGTCTTTGCTTCAGGAGCCATGACTTTGCTTATATCTATCCTATTTCCATTTCTGTCCTCTACAATAGGCCATAAAAATTCCTTGTTTTCCTCAAAGAAGCTGTTTCCAGAAAAATCCGATTCATATGTTATCCCTCTAGAATCGTCCGGGAGGTCAATTACACAGTTTTCATCCAGAAATGGTTTTCCTACAACCGGGTGTTGCCCCCACATGAATTTAAAATCTTCGCCGCCCTCATTTTTAATGGATTCCTCAAACTCAATAAATGACTCCATTGATTTTATCTTTACTGTCTTTTCAACAAATAAGGGACACCTGTTCATTCTTACAAAGAATTTAATAGAGACTTCATATGGGTTATCTTCAACTACTTTATATTTCCATGGCAAAAATGCAAGCTCGCCATGAAAGCCAAGCTCTGAATTCTTATAGTTTGTAGGTGTGCTTATATTGGGTAAAAGATCCTGCCATCCACCTTCGTATGTGTCTAAAAAGGCTCCAGTCGGGTGACTCTTCGTTAAAGGATTTTTATTAGTTCCTTCAAGCTCAAGGGGGCTTCTCCACATAAAATCCATATCCTGTGGTTTATATAGAAATTCGATTATATCAGCTCCCTTGTCCAGCAGGACAGAAGCTTTTAGTTTCTCATTTTCAATGACGACAATTTTATAACCCCTATAGATTATCTCTGAAAACCTGCAGCCATAATTTCTGTTATAGTGATAATAATTATCATATATAGGTAATTTTTGTGACACTTTACTATACTCCTGGATCCAATTTTGACTCTAATAGATTGACTTAAGAAAAACATCCTACCTAAAACTTTTTTTGAATAACTGAGTTTAAATCACTATATCAGTATCTGCCAAACTCAAGTCCTGCATCGGAAAAAGCCCTTATGTTCTCATATGGTGTCCCGTCAAAGAAAAAGTCTGATGTTGAAAGTATCCAGTTACCCCTGGGCTTTACTTTATTAAGAAGGTCTTTTACTCTTTCCTTAATTTCAAAAGGAGTAGCTTTACGTAAAAACTCCACCTGATCTATATTTCCACGTAATGCTATATCCGGCCTTATTACCTTTAGCGCATCCTCAAGTACTACATCACCAAAGGGTGCACCAGTGATATATCCCCAGACATTTATATGAAGTTCGTTATAAAGATGCATTATAGACTGGGCATCGCCACAATTATGATAGACGACAAATGCTCCCGCTTTACGGATAGGATCTGCAAACCTGTTTTCATATTCAAGAACATAGTTTTTAAAAAAAGCAGGGCCCACTCCACTTGTTGCAAGATTTCCCCCAAGTTCTATTGAATCTGCACCGGCTGGAATAGCGTCGTTTACCATATGTTTTACATTCCAGTTAACAAAAAATTCCATCATCTCCCTGTAGAATCCTTCATCAAGCATCGGATCCATCATCATATCTTCAAGCTTTCTAAACTGGTTAAGAGTATTAAAAACCCCCATAATGGCCGGATTTATCAGTCCCCTGTTTCCTATAACCTGCTTTGCTCTTGCTATTATATCAACATCCAGATATTTGGCTGGAGGGACATACTTTGCAAATATCTCAAAGTCCTTTTTTGTCTTTATGAGGTATTCCTGTGGAGCAAATACGATCAGGTACCTGGAACTTCTGTTAAAATTCTGTATCTGCTTTAACTCCCCTCCAGGAGTCTTCACAATAGTTGTTCTTTTTTGGTGATCTGCGTCACCTTCCTTCGTAACAGACACATCCCAGTTCTCAGCAGTATCAGGGATGTAATTGTACCAAAGTAACCCGGGTGTAAAGAGTACATCAAAATTAAAATAATCATGATACTCCATGAACTTTACAGGTATGTCGAAATCATCTGGAGTTAGATTATTATCAATATTGGGTACATACTCAAACATTTCATAAATATTATTGATCCAGATAAACGGAGATACTGAGATCCTGTCAACTTTTTCACCTTTAAATGTCCTGGTAAGTCTTTCCCTGCCTGTTAATTCTATGGTCATTTTATCCTCGCTTTCATAAAAAATGTTTTAAAAATATTAATATCATTGATTCATTTTATTTTTTAATATAAAAGCATATCTTATGATTATTCTTGCATCCTGATTACTTCTTCCTTTGCTATCCTGGCCCATTCAATTATATTATCAGGTCTGTTTCCCAGGGTATGATTATCCTTCATTATTATCTCCAGGACACAACCCTTGGTAATCTTAAGTGCATTTTGTATGTTCTTCCTAATGGATTCTTTATCTATCACAGGGACCGCAAGTGCTGTTGGGCTGGCTTTGATGGAAAAAATGTATTTATCCTCAAGATTTTCTGCCATTTTTTCTATATTTGCCCAAGGTGATACCGATACTCTCCTTAGATTCGGTATTCTCTTTATAATGTGCCACCTGCTGTCAAGTGCCTCGCAGCATCCATAACAATTAAGACCAAACTTCTCAAGTATTGGAAGCTGATATCTGAAGACAAACTCTTCAAACATATCGGGAGATACACCACCAGTCTCCTGACTATCTCCAAAGCCCCAGATATCTTTTGTTCTTACAACTTTTCCGTCATAATCTGATAAAGGAAGCTCATTAGTATACCCAAACCCGCCTGACCCCACATATCTGTCATTATCAAGAGATAGAAGTCCATTACTTTCCAGATACTCCAGTTTTTTTAATGTCCCATTCATTAATTTGTTCATTAGTACATGAAAGAGGTTTTGATTATCTACTATATCCCAAAGAATATTTTCAAGTCCCCTTAGAAAGACTAGGTCAATCGTAAGTCCAAGCGTCCACCACCATTTGCCCACAAGCCTTATATTAAGGATATCGCCAAATATATCTTGCGCTATTTCAATAGTCTCATCTGTTGTCTTTTTATCTATTTTTATCTCCGGATATTTTATTCTGTTTACATCTTTGGGTTTTACTATTGAGGGTTCCCAGACGTATGAGCCGCCATCTCCTCCTGTTACCTTTGACTGGGGAAATCCCCAGTTATTGTCAGTATATGTATAGCCTATATCAAAGTTTGGCTCTATTACCTTATCATCTTTTATATCTTCAGCCCAGAATATCTCTTTTCTTAGGACTATCTCCCATCTTCTTGCGAGATTCCCAGTACATTTAATCATTTTATTTTTTATTATCTCATTCCAACCGTTTTCAGGATCACAAAAGACTACCGGTCTTTTTGAATCTAGCATATTATGTGAAGTCCAGAGAGACCTCTTTTCTTCTTCTATGCTTCGGCCCGATAGTTCCAGAACTCTGGTAGCAAGGCCCCTGAGTATTTCCATATCTTTCTTACTTATAGAAGTTTCTTTCTTATTTCCAGCTGTAAATCTTGGAGTGCTGCCATAATCAGAAACTGTCCATAGACCAGTAGCATTTATAACCAATCGGATTCCTTTCTCTGGCTAAATCAAATAGCCGATTTAAAGAATGATTTCAATTTTTTTCATTTATTCAATCTAGAAATACTTTTTTATATAACTTTTATCTTTGTATTTGCTTATAAGCTCCTCATCTATAGGATATCTTCCATATTCCCTTGTTGCTTCGACCATTGTCCTATAGTTCTGGGGATCTACTCCTGGATGGATCGAATTGCTGGAAGCCATGATATGTCCTCCACCAGGAGACGCCTTGGCAATTGTCTCTTTTATTGCTTCTATAACTTCTTCTTTGCTGCCCCTCGTAAGAACTGCAGTAGCATCAACATTTCCAGCAAGGCATATCTTATCTCCGTATTTTTCCTTTACCTCACCTATATCCATATCTGCTATCGGCTCAATTGGATCAAGAACATCAATGCCTGCATATACTAAATCATCTAATATCTTCCAGATTTTCCCATCAGTATGCTTGATATAATAGGAGCCCAGACTGTGGATCAGGTATGCAGCCTTTTTTACATAGGGCAGGATAAACTCTCTGAAGTGCTCAGGTGACATCATTGGTCCAAGCCTTCCTGCATAATCATCCCCTGTAACTATTACATCTGCTCCTATCTCCAATGCATTTTTTATTGATTTTTCCTTATACTGCCAGATGGTCTCCGAAAGCTCTTTTACAAAATTCGGGTCTTTCATATAGCTTAAAAACAAATTTTCCATTCCTCCCAAAAGATAATGAGAATATTCAAAGGTCTCATGTGCTATAAATGCTATTGCTTTCTCATCTTTAAATCTTTTTACTGCCTCTTTAAGTGGAGCATACAGATAATCAGCATCTGCATCTGGAAGCTTAAACTTACTCAGATCATCACAAGTCTTTATGGGACCGTCATAGGGATAATAAATATTATTGGGTTCAAGCTTCCAGATGATACCCCATTCATCTCTGTAAGCATCCCCGCCAATATTTTCTCTCCTGCTTTCCTCAAATATTGTAAAACCGTCAAGGTCTTCTTTTTCAACAAAATCCAAAAATGATATATCGCCATACAGTCCTTCGATTACTGGTCTATTTATGATAAGTTCCCATAAAGGAACCATATCCGGCTGTTTTTTCTTTACAGCAGTTAGAAATCTCTGGTATCCATTCAATCTAAGCTCCTTATAAAATAATTATAT
>Ga0172375_10010352_pt1 | contig 12125 bp, 11 predicted proteins | sample LakKiv1m_FD_114537 | JGI IMG/M metagenome (GOLD analysis project Ga0172375, IMG submission 114537) | Freshwater microbial communities from Kabuno Bay, South-Kivu, Congo - kab_092012_11.1m | ecosystem: Environmental > Aquatic > Freshwater > Lake | place: Democratic Republic of the Congo... | reverse complement strand
TATGAATAAAGAAGCCAGGACCAGCGTTCCTATTAACGATTTTGCCAGAATACGCTGGAGTCCGCGAGCATTTTATGATGCCCCTGTTGAGAAAGAGAAATTATTTGCCCTTTTTGAGGCGGCACGATGGTCTGCCTCCGGTGGTAATGAGCAACCATGGCGCTTCATGCTTGGGATACGCCCTGATGAAACATGGCAAAAAATTTTTTCGGTCATGGATAAGGGAAACCAGGTCTGGAATGCGATTGTTCCTGTACTTGTACTTACAATCGGGAAAAACATATATTCCTCTGATGGTTCCCCGAGCAGCTATTTTCAATATGATGTCGGGCAATCCGCGGCACATCTAAGCCTGGAGGCAATGTGTCAAGGTCTTCATGTACATCAGATGGCTGGATTTTCGAAGGAAAAAGCAATTGAACTTTTTAAAATTCCTTTGGATTTCATTCCACTGACCGTAATTGCGATAGGTTATCTGGGAAGCCCGGAAATACTGGATCCGAAATTAAAAGCCCGTGAAGAACAGGAAAGAACAAGAAAAGAGCTGACAGATCTTATTTTTACTGATGTTTTTGGGAAACCATCGGATCTCTTAAATCCATAAAATGCAGACAATGAAATCTCTCCTTTCACTTTTTCTTTTAACCTCGGTAATCATTCTTACCACGAATTGTTCTTCACCGTCACGCAAGAAGCCCGTTTCCGGGACAACAACAGCGGCCAAAGAGACCATCCCAATTCCTGATTTCAATGCCGATTCAGCTTATGGGTTTGTAAGTGACCAATTGGCTTTCGGCCCCCGGGTCCCCAATACCCCACCTCATGAAAAATGCGCAGAATATTTATCCGCCAAGCTGAAAGGCTACTGCAAGAATGTGATTACTCAAAAAGGCCAGGTAAAAGCTTTTAACGGTAATTTGTTACGCTTTCAAAATATCATTGCCAGTTGGCGGCCCGATTCCAACAACCGGATCCTTCTTTGCGCCCATTGGGATTCACGTCCTTTTGCAGATCATGATCCCATCCCGGGGAACCGGCATAAACCGGTGGATGCGGCAAATGACGGCGCCAGTGGTGTTGGTGTTTTGCTGGAAATTGCACGCCAGATCAGTCTGAAACAACCTGCCATCGGTATTGATATTATTTTATTCGATGTGGAAGATTATGGCCCGCCACAGGATAAGGAAAGGGACAAGGAGTCGGAAGACCAATGGGGCCTGGGATCACAATATTGGGTAAAAAATCCTCACAAGGCAAACTATTTCGCTAAATACGGCATTTTACTGGATATGGTCGGTGCTACAGGTGCCACTTTCCTGATGGAAGGTATCTCCATGCAATATGCCGGCGATATTGTGAGGTTGGTCTGGGCAACTGCAGACCGGGCAGGGTACTCTGGGTATTTCCTTTCCGAACAGGGCATGGCCATTACCGATGACCATATCCCGATAAACAGGATCATGAATATTCCGACCATTGATATCATTCACCTCGATAAGAACAGTGAAACGGGATTTTATCCATACTGGCACACCACTAAGGATAACCTTGCAGCAATAGATAAATCAACTCTCAAGGCTGTAGGACAGACTCTACTGACGGTTATTTACGAAGAAGAATAGCCACACCTCATTCATTATCTTTGCATTTATCTGATATTCAGGAAAAATTATCTCAAGAAATTTGTTATATTGGAATGAATTGTATATCTTGGGAGGTTGATTCTTCTTAAAATCATTTTCTTATGAAAGCAATTTTACAGGTTTTGTGTATGATGTTGCTGTTTTTCTTCCCGGCAACCTTCTGTATTTCCCAAATTACCAAACAACAGGCAATTGACTTTGTTATGGATTCTATCGTAGGAGATCAAGCCGATAGCATGAATGTGTATATGGAATCTGACGTTCAAACACAGTCATATTATTTAACAAGTCCGTACGACTCAATTCTATCCCCCTATCAGCAATATTGGTTGTTTTTCATCGATCAGGAACCCGAATATTACTGGGCTCATCCCTGTGAATATGTACAAATTAGGGCACCTCTAAAAACTAATTTGTGAAAAAATTAATTCAACCACTATATTTTACTTGCATAAATCACCAAATCGATTCATGATTATTGCCAATCATTGATACATTTTTGTTGACGTTCTTTGACAAAACTGCAATAAAAACCTCATTTTCAGGTGCTTTATATACTAATGGACATGCCTCTGGCTTCTATCAGGAAAATTGCTCTGAATAAGTTGTACACGATGTTCTGCAACCCGATTGAGGATGCAATCCGATCCAATCCGATGTACCGAAAGAATGAAAATCCGTTCAGGTTTTGACAAGTAAATCCAAAAACATGTTCAACACGTGCACGAATTTTTGATTTCTGACGATTTCTTTTTTTCTGATACTCAGAAAGCGGTTTGTTTCGATACCCTTTTTTATGCGTACGATTTTGCATTTTGAACTTCCTGATAATCTTCGCACAGCGTTTACCTGTGTATGCACTGTCGGCATATAAAGGTTTATCGGCATCGCTTTCATCGAGAAGATCTTCCAGCGCATCGCTATCGTGTACACTGGCTGTAGTCACCTGGTATTCCGTGATGATCTTACTGCCTTGGTCTATTTTGATATGGTTTTTGTATCCGTAATGGTTCTTGCCATTCTTTTTCAACCAGGTAGCATCAGTGTCTTTCTGGCTGAGTTTATTCGGATTATCTTTCCAGTCTTCAGGTATCTGATCGTTTTTGAGCTGATTATTTTCGTCACGGGAGTTACGTTGCTTTGGGACTTCAATAATACGGGCATCAACGATAGAACCATCGTTGAGGATCAAGTGGGCTTTCTCAATTTTCTCACGTAGAAATTCAAATAATCGATCAAAAATGGCATGGTTCTTCAATTGTTCACGAAAGTGCCAGGTTGTTTTAGCGTCAGGAACGGCGTCACAAAGATCGATACCAAGAAAACGAGAAAAACTGAAGCGGTCAAGTATTTGGTATTCTGTTTTATCGTCTGATAAATTATATATCTTTTGAAGCACCAGAACCTTAAACATCATCACCCGGTCAAATGGTGGGCGTCCACCAAGAGAAGGTTCGGTCTCAAGGAAAGCCTGGTCAATAATGTTGCGGAAGTCTTCCCAGTGTATGTATCGGTTCAGCTTTTCCAAAGGATCTTTCAGTTTACTGATCTTTTCAAGACGAAATTGATCATCAAAAAGACCACGGGATTTTTTATTGCGCATTTTGTCGTTTTTATTTCAAAAATACGCATTTATACAATATGTATATTGTTGATAACTAAGTATTTATTAACATTTTGTTTTTAGAGATACCCTTATATATCTTTTGAAGCACCAGAACCTTAAACATTATCACCCGGTCAAATGGTGGGCGTCCACCAAGAGAAGGTTCGGTCTCATGGAAAGCCTGGTCAATAATGTTGTGGAAGTCTTCCCAGTGTATGTATCGGTTCAGCTTTTCCAAAGGATCTTTCAGTTTACTGATCTTTTCGAGACGAAATTGATCATCAAAAAGACCGCGGGATTTTTTATTGCGCATTTTGTTGTTTTTATTTCAAAAATACGCATTTATGCAATATGTATATTGTTGATAAATAAGTATTTATTAACATTTTGTTTTTAGAGATACCCTTAAGGTAATTAGTAGTTGTCAAACAACTCTGTTTTTAATCCGGCGAAGCGCCGGCGTTCAACCTTTGACTGTTTCATATGTCCGTAATTAGTGGCAGTAAACAATACAGGACTATTCATGTTTCCCATTAGCCTGGACAAAAAAGAAAATGTACGATAGAACCTGCTCCGCGCCAGAATCTTTCCAATCTGTAATTCCATAGGGGTCATGTTTTTGGGTTTGAAAACGACGGTGTTGTGATCGTAATATTTCCAGTTATCCGTAAGCAGACGCCCTGCGCGTTTCAACTCTTCATAAGTTCTCGTTCCTGGATAAGGAGTGAGAATATTAAAGGACACCGTACTTATTTTTGCTTTTATCAGAAATTTTACTGTTTCCCGGAAAACCTTCTTCGTATCCGAATCAAAGCCAAAGATCATGGAAGCATGAATAAGAATTCCCATCTTTTTTATCTTTTTAATCGTCAGCTTTAACTCCTCGTTGTCCTTCATTGATTTCTTAAGTGTCTTCTGTTGTATTTCATTAACACTCTCCAAACCGATGAACAGAATTTTACAACCACTGTCAGCGGCAAGCTGCAACAACTCTGTTTCTTTTAAAAAAGATATTGATGCTTGTCCCACCCATTTGATTTTTAACGGAATAAGCGCTCTGAACAGCTCCTTGGCATATTTCGGGTGACCTATAATGTTGTCATCAAGAAACATGAAATTCTTTGAACCGGAGTACACGATATCCTTTACAACATTTTCTATCGGAATATGACGGATTGTCTTCCCGAAAAGATCGGTGACACAGCAGAAATCGCAATTATAAGGGCATCCCCGGGTTGTCATGATCGGGAAAATGCTGAATAACCTCTTTTTGATAATCTTCTTGAAGTCCTTTTTTATATAACGTGTTAAATCAGGAAGCGGATTATGGTATCGTTTGTTCAATCTACCAGAAGCAAAATCCTGCAGAAGATCCTCCCAAACCCCTTCTGCTTCACCTATTACCACTGCATCTGCATGATCGAGGGCTTCTTCGGGTAAAATCGTCGGGTGGACGCCACCCAGAACGACGGTCTTACCACGTTGACGGAATTCATAGGCGATTTCATACGCCCTGGGAGCATTTGCGGTCATACAGCTGATTCCCACCAAATCACATGACTCTTCCAGGTTAATGGGAACAACCTCTTCCTCTATGATCTTCACTTCATGTTCAACAGGAGTAAGACCTTCCAGGATATAAAGCGCCAGCTGTGGCATCATGAGTTCTTTGACAGTCCTCTTGGAATCGCTCACAGCAGGTGATATCAGAAGAATTTTCATAAATTTTAATTACGGTGACTAATGGCAAATGGATGTGATGTAACTACATCGATGTTCTTGCGGATCAGTTTGTGAATGTTTTTCAGATAGGTCTTTTCATCCGCAGAACAAAATGACAATGCTGCTCCGGTTTCACCCGCCCGGCCGGTTCTCCCGATACGGTGAACATAGGTCTCAGCCTGCTCCGGGATCTCATAATTGATCACATGGGTGATTTTGTCCACGTCAATTCCCCGGGAAGCTACATCCGTGGCAACCAGGACCCTGATATTCCTGTTTTTAAAGTCCTTAAGCGCCTTATCACGTGCACTCTGGGATTTATTACCATGGATAGCCTGAGCTCTGATTCCGTTGCGAATCAAATCCTTAACCACTTTATCCGCGCCATGCTTGGTCCGGGTGAAAACCAAAACATTCTTGGTAGCATCGTTTTGCAATATATGAGTAAGCAATAGCTTTTTATTTTCCTTTTTAACATGATATACTGATTGTGAAACAAGGACTGGAGGTATCGCATCCGGAGAAAGGTTCAGGTGAACCGGATTGTAAAGCAGGGCGGCGGCAAGTTTCCGGATCTCAACAGGCGAAGTAGCGGAAAACAAAAGAGTTTGCCGCTTTATACCCAGTTTTGCAGTTATCTTCCTGATATCATTGATAAAACCCATATCGAGCATGCGATCGGACTCATCCAGAACGAAATATTCGACCTTGTCAAGACGGACAAATCCCTGGTTTATCAGGTCTATAAGCCTTCCAGGAGTGGCAACAACGATATCTACGCCTTTTTGCAAAGCCTTGGTTTGATCCCGTTGTGAAACGCCACCGTAAATTGTGACGATCCGGATATCGAGACCTTTTCTGTAATCAACAAATTCTTCACTGATCTGTGCAACGAGTTCACGGGTGGGCGCCAGTATAAGAGCCCTGATGGACCTGCGTTGTGACCGGTCTTTTTCTGTTTCAAGTAATTGCAGTATGGGAAGCGCAAAAGCAGCAGTCTTGCCGGTGCCGGTCTGCGCACATCCGAAAATATCCCTGCCCTGAAGGACTAACGGGATTGCTTTTTCCTGAATTGGGGTTGGGGTCAGGTACCCTTTCTTATGAATTGCATTTAAAAGAGGTTCAATAAGATTTAATTGTTCAAATTTCATTAAGTGATTGTTTTAATTTAAATAAAATGATTATTCTCCGGGTGGAAATTTTAAATCGCCAGACTCCGGACAGCTTTTAAAAACTGTACGTTTGGCTGAATTGTAAAGGAGGGGTGATTACAAACAGATTGAGATACAATCTTTCAAAAGGATGTGCAAAGATATAACGAATTATTGATATATGATAATTAATTTAATTTTTGCCAAATCTCAAGAGACATTCAGGAGTTCATCGAGACCGGCAATTTTAAAGGTCTTTTTAATAAACGGATCGGAATTGATAATGGAGAATTTCCCTTTCTCGACTTGTTTTGCTGTACTAATGCAGATACGGATATAAGATGAAGCAATATAATTGACATCCTCTAAGTCAAATATAATATTGAAGCCGTCATCTGGTGAATCCATTGCAGGATCTTTGATCTCTTTCATTTTATCAGCGATCTCATCATTAATTTTCAGGCAAACGTTTGTATCAAGACGACCTGCAAATCTACAAGTCAGTTTCTTTTCAAGAGTGTTAAGATCAAATGTTACCATATTTATAAAGTTTATTGGTTTTTGTTATATTCTTTTACGAGCGTTGATTCATCAAGGGATTCGTCCAGGTAAAGATTCAGGTCGATATTATGCCATTTTTCATTTAACTTTCTGCGACATACCCTTTGGATATTAATCAAGTGTTTAGCGGTGATGTTTTCCGTTGTGATATTTTTCCCTCCGGTTCCACATCCGAGGGTAAGGGAAGGTACAAGGTTATTGAAGGTACCGCCCACCGCACCCTGAGACGTAGGTGTGTTAACTACAATCCTCCCGGCATTTATAAGTTGGGAAAATTCCAGTATCCGTTGGTCATTATTGGCATATATCCCGGCGCTATGCCCAATTCCACCCAAATAGTTCAGGTCGATACAAGTCTTGATTGCCGTTTGATAATCTTTGGCCGCATAAAAGGCTATAATGGGTGCAAGTACTTCAACTGAAAGTGGATGATCTTTACCAACGCCATTTAACTTTGCAATCAGCATGCATGTGCCTTCCGGAACAATAAGATTGGCTTTCTTCGCGATAGACTCCACCGATTGACCTACAATCAATGGGTTCATCGAGAGTGAATCGGATACAACTGCAAGTTTACTGATGCGACCGGTTTCTTCCGGGTTTAAGAAATAGCACTTTTGCCGCTCAAACTCTGCCCTGACATCTTTTTCAATCTTTTCTTCAACGATTATGGATTGTTCACTGGCACATATCGTCCCATTGTCAAATGTCTTGGAACTGATGATATTTGATATGGCAAAGGGGATGTCAGCGCTTTCATCAATGAATACCGGTACATTCCCGGGTCCGACACCGATTGCCGGGTTTCCGGAACTATATGCGGCTTTGACCAGACCGGTTCCTCCTGTTGCAAGGATCAATGCAACCTTCGGATGCCCCATCACCATTTGAGTTAGCTCATGGGAACCGGCAGAAATAATCTGAATACAATCCTCGGGAGCCCCAGCTTCAATAGCCGCTTCATAACAAATTCGAACTGTTTCAGTACAACATTTGATGGCGCTTCGGTGAGAACTGATGATGATGGGGTTCCTTGTTTTTAAACAGATCAGGATTTTAAATAAAACAGTAGAAGTTGGATTCGTGACGGGTGTAACTGCGAATATGGGGCCCAGCGCCTGAGCGATTTCGATGATTCCTGTTTGGTGATCGTTTGAAATAATTCCGACCGTTTTCTCATTCTTAATACTGTCATAGACCAATTGTGTTGCTATCACGTTCTTGATAACTTTATGCTCCCACACACCAATCCCAGTCTCCTCAAAGGCCATCTTGGCGAGTTTCACCCTGGCGTTAAAACCGGCTTTGTACACGGCTTCGACGATGCGATCGGTTTCTTCCTGGTTGAATTGTTGAAATTCAGCAGCCGCAAGCAGTGCTTTTTCAAGAACGTAATTAGCTTTTTCGATAGGTAAATCAACCATGTTTTTGGTTTTTGCGAAAATATGAAAAATTATTGTGACAATTAGAATCCCGGGAAAGAATCTATCTCAAACCTAACGCTTCAATTCCCTGTTCGTATACAATATCTACAGGAATGTTTGCTGTTTTCAAACGGTTTAATTCTGCCTGGAGAGATTCGTGGATTGTTCCATTAGCTTCCAGATAAGCTTTTGCGTTTTTATAATCACCGTCTCCTTCAAAAATGAGAATTCTGGATGCCCATTCATTCATTGCCAGGCGGATCTTTTCGAAATTAACTTTGTAAGTTCCATTGGAAAGACGTTGGAAGGCGCCTTTTTCTTCAAAAAAGTTGAAACACATCATATTGGCTTTCCCATGTGCGCTGGCAGCTCCGAACCGCACCGACCGGAACAGGCCGGCCATATAAGTTACAAAGCAATCTTCAATAGTGGTTCCCGGGATTTCTCCTTTTTCTATAAGGCTTACTGCCATATAAAGACCCAGGATGTCAGCTTTGGCTTCTTCAAATGAGGAATACAGTTCCTTCAGGGCTTCGCGTACATTCCCTTTCCCATTTATTGTGTTCTTAATACCCAGTCCATGAGCAACCTCATGAAACATAACGTTTGAGAAAAAAGCATCAAATTTAACATTTCCGCTCTGGTCAGGATCGATGAGAATCCCGGATATTGGGATCATGATGTTATCAAATTTAGCCTGCATAGCATTCTTTAACTGAAGACGTCGCGATCCCTTTTTTAACTGAACCTGTTCATCATTAGGCAAATTAATGGCAATGGTTTTGCTCCCTGCATTCGACTGTCCTGAAACATATAAGAGATCATAGGCATTGAGGTCAGAATCGGTACCCGGTTTCTCCTTCTTGTATTTGGCATCGACGGGTAAATTTGCCTGAAGTTCTGGAAGAAATTTCGCAAACTTCTCCAGTTTCATACTCCACTCCTTGTCTTTTACAAGAAGAACTCCTTCGTATGCTGCCTTGTATCCAAAAAGTTGATCTTCATAATTTTCTATTGGTCCAACTACAAAGTCAATGGTGTTCGACTTCATGTCCATCCACGCCATATCGCTGGCGAAGTAGTTGTCGGTCAGAAGGGACTGGGCTCTTAATTCAAGGTATTTTTTTAGTCCGGTATCTTCCGCAAGAGAGGCAGCTTGTTTGAGAAGATATGCTGCTTTATCGATTTGCTCTTTATATGCTTCATGGTACCAGATACATTTCAGCGTCTTTTCGGAATCCCTTCTAATGAGCGTATAGAGACTGGTTTTATTCTTCCCATTCCACTTTTCAAATTCCTCTTTAGTCATGTCATGTGGGTAGTAGTTGGCGCCGGCAGGTTTCTTATCAAAACCCGGAATAAATGGTTTATTTCCATTTAACCGTTCCCACGGTCCATAGTTGATTTCAGCAAATTTCAGTTGAAGGCTGTCCTTAATGGTGTCAAAGAAGATCTTTTTATCGCCCAGGGTCTGTTGCCAATAAATATTATCAACGATCTTAGCTACCTCTATCAGCAGAGGGATCATCAGTCTCTCTTTTTCAGAAAGTTTACCTATATCGGTTGATAGTTTAACAATTGCAAACTCATTGATCTTGGCAAACAAAACTGAATCGTTTTTACTGAGAGCTTTCTTTGCCGGACCGGTCTCCCGGTTGCAACCTGAAAAGATATTTGCTATGGTGCCAATGACCATAACAAATAAAATCGTCTTTTTTGTCATAGATTAGATAGTTAAGGATTTTGTCAGAGCGAAATTATGGAAAATGATTTAATGATAGAATTAAGTTCTACAATTTTTACAAAAATCCTTATGAATCATTGTTTATATTGGATTCTTTATTAGGTTTGTATGGGAATTATATCATATTTGTCGAACCAAACTTAAAATCAGAGAATTATGAGCGAGACTATTATCCTTATTATTATTGCCATCGTAGTCCTTCTATTTTTTTCAGGGATTCGAATTATTCGTCCTACCCACCGCGGACTGGTAGAACGTCTGGGTAAATATCACCGGTTTTCAAGTCCGGGATTTCACTGGATCATTCCGGCGATTGAAAAGATGTACCAGGTGAACGTAACAGAAAAAATGATCAATGCCGAGCCGCAGGAAATAATAACGAACGACAATTTGAATGCCCGGGTGGATGCCCAGGTATATTTTAAAATAAAGTCGGATGAAGAGCATGTGAAAAACTCACAATATAATGTGAACAATATAGAGTTCCAGATCGTTAACCTGGCGCGTACCACATTGCGTAACATCATCGGCACAATGACTCTAAAATCGGCAAATAGCGAAAGAGGAAAAATCAATAAAGAACTTCACGGTACTTTGCTGGAAGAAACGTCTACCTGGGGTATTGAGATTATCCGGACCGAACTTAAAGAGATTGATCCTCCCAAAGATGTACAGGAAACGATGAACAAAATCGTAAAGGCGGAGAATGAGAAAATTGCAGCGGTCGATTTTGCTACTGCAACAGAAACACGGGCCGACGGTGAAAAACGCGCCGAGATCCGCAAGGCAGAAGGTATCAAGCAGGCAGCTATCCTGAAAGCAGAAGGAGAGGCACAGGCAATAGCGCTGGTCAATGAAGCCGCGGAAAGATATTTCATCGGGAATGCCCAGTTATTAAGGAAGATCCAGGCCATGGAAACTGCCATGAAAGATAATGCCAAAATCATTGTTCCGACAGGTTCCGATCTTGTAAATGTTCTTGGGGAAATGGCGGGGATTATTCCGATCAAAAGCAAACCGTCTGGTGGGGAATAAAAGATAACTATTCCCAAAAACCAATTGGAGTTATTTCATTATTCCCTTTGCGATCAGGGTTTCTTTGATCATTGGAAGCATATCGGAGGCTGCTTTAATTCCTGCCTGGAAAGCTTCAACATTATTTTTTCCGCTCATGTAGGGAATATCTTTCAAGTCGGGTGTAATTATAATATCAGCATCGCATAATGTATTCTCCTTCAATTTGCCCGCCATAAGGATCATAGCTCTTAATCCAACCTTTAAAAAGTTGTCAATGTCGGTGATGCTGTCAAGATCAGCCATAATATCAACAGCAATGATGACCTCCGCGCCATATGACCTGGCAACATCGGTAGGGATGTTATTTAAAATTCCTCCATCAACAAGAGTTAATCCATACATTTTAACCGGTTCGAAAATCATGGGAATCGCACTGGATGCATTGATCGACGGGGCAACCGGGCCGGATGATAAAGGGATGGATTTTCCGTTGACAAGATCTGTTACCATTGCCACAAATGGAATTTTAAGATCTTCAAGATTCTCTGTATGACAATTCTGACGAATGAATTTTTGATACTTCTTCCCCGAAACAAATCCTTCGCTTGACCTGAAAAGGGAAAAATCAAATACTTTGGATGCTTTTGTGGAACTTACAAGGGATAACAAAGAATCAGCGTGAGGATTGTCGGCATACAGGCATCCAACCATACTTCCAACACTGGTGCCGGCAATAAAATCGATCGGGATGCCGGCATCTTCAAGAACTTTTATCACACCAAGGTGAGCCATACCGTGAAAGGCTCCGCCACCAAGAACAAGAGCGACCCTCGGCTTTTTGTCAAGTTTCCTCGGAGGTGGCATAACCTTTGGATTGTCAATAACCATAAACTGTTCTGAACATGATAAAAATAAAAGAGATAAAAGAGAAATAATAAGGCAGTTCTTCATTGGTTCTTTTTTTTGTTATTAAAAATGAAGGGCGGAAAAAAATCGTAATCATTGTCTGGTTGAATCATTCATGATAATTAATGGCCGGCAGAATGAAATTCAATAATTGAAGTACCGACTCTTCAATGCTCAACTTATCACTTTTTATTTCAATATCCGGCTTCTCCGGTTTCTCAAAGGGTGAATCTATGCCGGTGAAGTCTTTGATTTCTCCCCGCCTGGCTTTAGAATAAAGGCCTTTAATATCCCTCGATTCGCAGACTTCAAATGATGCATTAACGAAAACTTCGATAAAATTTTCCAGGC
>Ga0172375_10010349_pt1 | contig 12129 bp, 17 predicted proteins | sample LakKiv1m_FD_114537 | JGI IMG/M metagenome (GOLD analysis project Ga0172375, IMG submission 114537) | Freshwater microbial communities from Kabuno Bay, South-Kivu, Congo - kab_092012_11.1m | ecosystem: Environmental > Aquatic > Freshwater > Lake | place: Democratic Republic of the Congo... | reverse complement strand
TATCTTTCTCTCTAATCTCTCTGGAATAATTACAGATTTTCAAATCAGAAACTTTTTTGATATTTTGTTTATTTCTGCCATGACTTATGCGTTGTTGATGCTTTTTATTAAAACGAAGTCAATCCCTATTATTGTTGGTGTCTTCTCAATGTTGTTGGTCTATATGTTGGCAGTTGGTTTAAATTTGCCTTTAACACAGATGGTCTTTAAGTATTTCTTGGGAGGTTTTTTGATTATTTTAATTGTTATTTTCCAAAGAGAATTACGGCGATTTTTTGAAATGTTAGGGATTTTAGGTTTGCGAAGGAATCTTTTTTCTCACTATGAGGATAATTTGGAGATAATCACAAATTCTGTTTGGCAAATGGCAAGCGCGAAAACAGGTGCTTTATTAGTTTTCCCCGGGAGAGAATTAATAGATCGTCATTTACAAGGAGGATTTTATCTAAATGGTCAGATTTCAGAACCGTTATTATTGAGTATTTTTGATAAATATTCATCAGGGCATGATGGAGCTGTTATTGTTGAAGGAAACAAAATCAAAAAATTTGCAGTTCATTTACCTTTAACAGAAAAAGTAGGAGCCCTTAAGAGATATGGCACAAGACATCGTTCGGCGGTGGGACTTTCGGAAATGACTGATGCTTTATGCCTTGTTGTCTCGGAAGAAAGGGGCACGGTCTCTATCGCACATAACCGAAAGTTGGAAGTAGTTGATAACAATAAAGAATTAGAAAAAAGATTGAGGGATTTTTTTGAAAATATTACACCGCAGAAGAAAAAACATCCCTTGAAATTGATAAAAAATAATATTCTTCCGGTTTTAGTTTCCTTGAGTATTGCTCTTGTTTTCTGGGGAATGTTTGCTGAAAAGGATATTAATGTGCAGAAAAGTTTTATAGTACCTGTTGAATTTCAAAATTTATCTAGTGGTTATGTGGCGGAAGAATTAAGCACCCAAGAAGTTATTTTAACACTAACAGGAGAAAATAGAGATTTTAGTTTGTTTGAACCAAAGATGCTTAAAGTTTCTTTGGATGTTTCCAATTTAGCATTGGGCACACATAAAATGCTTATTGATAAAAGTTTTATCGGTAAACTGTCCGGTTTCTCTGTAGTAAATATTGACCCGCAAAGTATTACTTTTAAATTAAATGAAATTAAGGTTGATACTAAAGAAGGGGAAGAAATTTAAATAACAAATGAAAACAAAAACTCTTATTTTTGGTTTAAGTGGATTAATTTTATTGCTTTTCGTGGTTGGTGGTTTGTTGATTTATTCTTTCCTTTTTGACGCACCCCAAACTAAAGCAGATTCGGAAAGATTTATTGTTTCATTAGAAGAATCAAAACAAGTTGTTATTGAAAAACTTTACAAACAAGGTTTTATAAAAAGTAAGTGGGCATTTGGCTATGCTTTGAAAGGAGCGGAAATTGAACCGGGGGGATACAAGATTTCAAAAAGCATGACCGCTTGGCAAATGGCAGAAACTTTTAAAGACCCCTATATGAAATGGGTGGTAATTCCCGAGGGGTTAAGAAAGGAACAAATCGCTGAATTGATTGGGGAAGCATTAGAATGGAATCAAGAGACGAAAAAGCAGTGGATTATTCAAGATACCGCAATGAATTTTAACGAGATAGAAGGTGTCTATTTTCCTGATACTTATCTTTTGCCTAAAGAAGAAACTGGTCTGCAAATTGCAGACAGGTTGCGGTTAAAATTTAATGAAGTGTTAGAACCTTACTACAAAGAATCGTTAGCGCAAAATATTCGGTGGCACACGCTTTTGAGAATTGCTTCTCTTATTCAGAGAGAGGCAGCTGGGAAAGAAGATATGCCTCTGATTGCTGGCATTCTCTGGAATAGATTGCTTAATAATCCACCGATGAAATTAGAAATTGATGCCACTGTCCAATATATTAGAGATAGTCAAACCCATTATGGTGAAGCCCCTAATGGCGCGCAATTGGAAAATTATTCTGGTGAGGGCGACTGGTGGAAGCCCATTACCACCGAAGATATAAATATAGAATCATCTTATAATACTTACCTCAATAAAGGTTTACCTCCTCAACCAATTTGTAATCCGGGGATTGACGCAATTAAAGCTGTTTTATATCCAGACGAGACAGATTGTTTTTTCTATTTGCATGATGAACATCGCCAAATTCATTGCGCTAAAACCTACGAAGAACATCAAGCTAATATTGAACAATATTTGAAATAATACTTGAAACAACTTGAAAGGTTTATTGTCGTTTTTTATCAGAAGATATTTACTACAAGGAGAAAGTGAGTTTTACTATCATCGTCCTAAATTTTGCAAATAATTTTATCTTGTTTCTCCTTCAAAATCTGGTATTACAATAGCCCATTTGTTGTTTTCATCCATTTTGAGATACACACTCTTACCAATAGACGGCTGTGTAGTCATCGGTTCATCTTTTGCTCTATCAGCGTAGTTCACGACTATCACATTCTTGTGTTTTGGATTTTGACTATTGTTTGTTGTCTGGGGAGCAATTCTGTCTCCGAGATAATATCCATCAGAACCGATGTATCCCTTTTCTGTATTGAGCGCTCCTACAACATAGTAAAAAATTCCACTGCCACCTTTTTCTTGAGTAAGAAGAAAAACAATATCATCTCGCCCATCTGCGTTAAGGTCTGTAAGAAGGTCGTTACCGAAATAACGAGTTATCGTTTTTGAAGCAGATTGGGGAGCAATCTCTGTTTCAGCATATCCATTTTTGAGAGTAATAGCTTGTCCATCAATAAAATATGTCGCATTTTTATAATCAGACACGATACTATTATCAACTTGTGGTGATTGTGAGCTTTGTTTTGAAAACAGCATAAAAATACCTAACAATACAACTGCCACAATTCCTAAATACACATATTTTTTCATATTTGCATTATATCAATTATTTATAATTTTTTCACTCAGCGTTCGGAGCATTTAAAAAACACCCTTTTAGGGTGTTTCTAAATGCTCCGGCGGCAGGACTCTTTCTTACAGAACAGTAGACCTTTTGGATATTTTAAAATTAAAAATTTTAAAATATCTCAAAAGCTTTTCGAGTCCTGGTGAAAGTAAAACAATTTACTTTCTCCGCGGAGCTCAAAAAATCAAAGGCCACCATTTCTGGTGACCTAAGATTTTTACGAGCTCCGCTTATTGGACGATGTTCGAACCTGTCTGATGTTGGATAGAATATAAAGAAAGTTTTTTCTTGATTTTTTTATAAAAAAATGTAGCATTATTAATAGTTCGGTGTTCTTCGGCAATAACGCCTTTAACCTTATCATATAGGAGGTGACATTATGGGTTGGTTTTCTGGTAACAGTAACGACGGTTCGATGATGAAAGTAACCAATGACAACGATACGTACAAAGCGGAAAGAATTTCTTCTGCCGACAGACCCCATTCCCACGACATTGTAAAAGTCGACAAAGCCTCGGGATCTGTCAAACAAATCAGCGTCGGCCCCAACGCTAAACGTAAATAGGCGGAAATCAATGGCCTCTAACACAAAAGCCACAGTTTTACTGTGGCTTTCAACTTTTTTAAATAAAGTGGTAATATATAAAGTATGAATAAAGAAATAAATAGTTTTGAAGAAGAATTGAAATACTTAAAAGAAATAGCACTTGAGAATAGAAGGGCAGAGTTTTTAACTTATTGTAAGAGAAATATAGAGTTAGAAAAGTCAGGGAAGTTAAGTCTAGAAGAATCTTCCAATCGTATTTGCGGAGCTTGTTCACTTTTTTTTAAAGAAATAATGCCTGAATTTGAAGAAGTGATGGATATTGCTTGTGATTTAGAAATCCCTAAAGATTTGAGAGACCGATCTGAAAAAGATTGGGAAAGATTAAAGGAAATAATTAAAAAGAAATAAAGTTTAAAAAATGATATTTGAATTAAAACAAAAGAAGAATAATCTTATAGAAGAAGCTTATCAGCAGTCGATGAAAGAGCTAAATGCTTTTTATGAAATTGATTGGGTAAGAAATATACCTAAAGTTTTTGTTTTGAAAAGCTGACAGGAAATTGATGCCGTCAGAGGAGAAAAAACAAAAGATTGGGTAACAGGTTGGACATGTGGTTTTAATACTATCTATATTTTGGACATTGCAAAGATTAAAACAGAGAGTTCACATAAAAAAGGTTATTCTAAAAAAGAATATGTGGCTTTAGTAAAACATGAATTGAGTCATTTGTTTTTTAACATTTTAGTGAAGAGCAGTTATCAATCAACCTGGCTATGGGAGGGGACAGCTATCTACACAGCAGGACAAGATGAATTTAAAGTTAAACCAGAGAAATTTAATCAATTTTTGGATTTTTATGAACAACATACTAAAGGTAAACAGACAGTTTATTATGAATCTGGATTTTTTGTTGAAATGTTAGCCGAAAAATTTGGTAAAGATAAACTTCTTAAATTTCTAAAATCTTTACAGAAGATTAAAGACAGGAAAGACTTTGATTCTTTATTTTTTAAGACATACAAGTTTAATTTAAATTATAAAGAGATAAACAAAGTTTATAATAAGTAACGTGAAATACTTAAAAACCCTAAAGGACAGTGATATTTTTAGAAATCCTGAACATCAAGAACCTGATTCTTATGAAGAAAGACAAACTGTTAAAGTTATTGTTCTAAATGAAAAAGGGGAGGTTGCTTTGGTAACTAATCCTATTCATAACCTTTTTTTATTGCCTGGTGGAGGAGCGGAAAGTGATGATTTAGAAAAAGAAGCCGAGAGAGAAACTTTAGAAGAAATTAACTATTTTGTAAAAATAATAAAAGAAGTTGGAAAAATTGAAGAGTTTAGAAACAGAAACGCTAAGCACTACATAACGACTTGTTTCCTTGCGAAAACAATAAGGGAAAATCAGGAGGATTTAAGAACAGAAGAAGAAAAGAAGAATGGTTTAATTGTTCAGTGGTTTTCTTATGATGAAGCTTTAAAAATTTTAAGTGATCAGATCAAGAAAGTTGAGAGTGGGGAAGTGGAATTCTATAATACAGCTTTCAATATAGTCAGGGACTATTTTTTTGTAGATTTGTTTAAATAGTAAAGGTTCGAATATGGGGAAAAGTCCTGTTCAGGGTATAAAAAAATATGGCTTTGTTAAGTCATATTTTAGTCTGCTCCGCTTATTGAATGATGTTAGAAATTGCTGTTCGTGTTGGTAGGAGAGTATTTTGTGTCTACTCTCTATCTAATTTGATATTTCTATCTTATCTATAAAAACCCACGGAACACAACCACCATACTCTGGTTCATCCCACCAACACTTCGAATCTTCACCTTTAATTACTCCCGTAACTTTAACAATATCCGTTTTTTTTATCTTTTTAGTCGAAGGGCTTCCTTCTCCCTTAACGAAATCATCAGGTTCAATTATAAAATATTTGTATTCTGCTTCTGGGTCAACATTCTTTAATACTAATCTGCCATAAGTCATATCCTTATATGCTTTTCCTTCTAAGGTTATTTTAATTTCATCGGTAGATTGATTATCATAAAAAGCAAAGTTTTCTAGAAAAAACACATTTATAAATAATCCTATCGCAAATAGGATAATCAAAAAGGATAAACTTATTAACTGCTCTTTTAACATTTTGTTATATTTTTTTGTAAAGATATTGGTTTTGCTTCATATCTTGTTTGAGTAGCTAATCAAAAACTCCGAGTAAATTGTGAGTGGCATCCCACGCTTCGCTATCAGAATACTCAACACCATATTGCTCTTTGAACATCTTTTTGAAACTTGCAACAGTTTCGGGAGTAATGTGGACCATTTTATATTTCTCCATAATGAGCCCACTCATCTTCAGTTAGATTTCTCAAAAATTTATCAACCTCATCCAGCTGATTTTGTTCAGATGCATGTTTTATGTGTTCTTTAAATCTTAAAGATTTTTCAAGCGGAGAAGACATCTCCCAACCATTCAATATCAACGGAAGGTCTAATCCATCTTTATTCTTCAATATGTTATATAAATCATTCCATTTCATCGGCATGGGACAAACCCTATTATTTGAAGTGCAATAACTCCATAAAGTATCAAAAGTTTCTTTTTGTGTGTTATTCATATTATTGATTTCTTATTTCTTCCAATAATCTCAACTGTTCACGCTGGAAGGAGGTCAATCCAATTTGATATATAAAAAGAACCCATGATACAAAGATTGTCGTTTTAATTATTTCTAAGAAAAATTCCATTTTTTATTTTAAAAATTCACAAGCAATTTCATTGTTGTCTCTATCTAATTTCAAAAAAGTCTTAAATTTTTTCATATTAATCTTTATATTCCTTCTATTGCATAGACTTTAATATTCCCATCCTCAAAAGTGAGGTTTCCACTTTGATCTGTTATATCAAGTGAGTAGTTTAATTCTGTGCTACCAGTATATGATGGCTTAGGTATTGTTATTGTGTAAGGATTATAATAATTTTTATCTATGACATATTTTTTTAATTCTTTGTCATAAATAATATTTTGTTCAGTTGTCTCTTTATCTCCTCCTGCTTCGGGGGAGTATTTAAAGTTGTAAGTAAGAATAGCTCTTATTGGTTCGTTTGCATGAATAGTAAAGTTTATTACACCTTTGTCTTTTTCACTTGTGATGTCAATTTTTTCCGTTGTTGGAGAAATATTATCCGTAGGAGTTTTAAATTCTTTTTGCTCGGAAAAAGCTAAATTGCCATTTCCATCATCTACTTCAATTGTATAATAATAGGTTTTATTTGGCAGAAGATTTATCGTTACAGAGTGGTTTTTGGTATTATATGTGTTTCTTGTTAAATTTCCATCTTCTGTGTTTGTGGGCCATAAAGTAATTTTAGAATTACTAATTAAAGTAGTATTCCATTTTATTTCAGCAGAATATGCTGATGGTATGGCGGTGATACTTGTAATTTCTAAGTTCTCTTTTCTGGGAGTAATCATTGTTTGATCTTCTTTTTCTACATAAACAGGGACTTCTTTTATAATTTCTTTGATTATTGTTTCTGTGTTAATTATAGGTTTTTCTTCTCTTTCTATATCTTCTTTTTGAGTGTTGTTTTCTGCAGGAGTTGATGTTGCTATATTTTCGTTTAATTGCTCTTTCTCTGAAATTTTTTGGTCAACTTTACTTTCAATATATTTTTCTACTCCAACGTATCCAGTGCTTCCTATTGCAATAATTCCTAAAACTACTGTTATCAAAAGCGGAATTTGTATGAATCCTTTATTTGAGTTTTTCATATTAATTTTAATTTTGAGTCGGTGGGAAATGCACAAAAGACTCCCTGCCATTGCGATAGACCTGAGTCTACCCATATCAGTTTCCCGATATGACCGAATAGAGCGACTCTGACGAGGAGTCTTTTATGCTCTATCGGGATTTAAACCATATCTTTTGGCTAATCATTTAACTAAAAGGGTTAGGTTTTAATATTTAATTGTTATCTTAAAACTATCATTAAAACTGTAGAAAAACAAGTCAAATTGTTGTATAATGTGGATATAAATTAAGATTAAAATGGATATTGAAACTAAGAAAAATAATTTTTTAGATTTATTACTCTCGTCTTATAAAAGTAATATAATAAATACTAGAAAAGCATACCAATTACTAGCGGGATGTGATTATGAGGTAAATTCTGAGGAGATTTTTATAAAAGAAAAAGTTTTGAGAGAAAATGGTTTTTGGGGAGATACTTTTTGGGAAATTATCTGTGGAGATTTGGAGTTTTCGGGTTATTTAAAAGATTTTGAAAGATATCCTAATTATAATGATTTTTACAATACTTATCCAAATTATAAGAGATTAGAAGATAGGTATGAAGAGATAGATGCAGAATTACCTCCTTCATATTCTTTTGCTAAAATTCTAAAAGAAATAGAGGGGCAAGAAAAACTCAGAGATAGAAGATATTCTATGTTAGATAAAGAATTAGATAGCATAGCAAAGAGGATGAAACTTTTTCGGGATGAATTTAAGGAAGAGTATCCTCGTAAATTTATTATTGATAGTAAGAAGATATATGAAAATAGAAACCCAAATTATTTAAAAAAACAAATGGAATTATATGATGATATAAGTAATCCAAATGCTAAGATAGAAAAAGAATTAAAGAAATTAAATGATAATTTTAAAGGGAAGGTTGATTTGGAAAACAAGCAAAAAAATAAATATTCGGAAACAGAAGAACCTATAGATGTAAAAAAATTGGGTTTGAAAATTAAAGGAAATAATTTAGAAAAAGGGAGCATTAAAAAACCAAATTTTTTTAATAACACAGAAAAAACGATAATCTATTTTTTGTATTTTAAGTTTTTAAAAAACGAAGAAGAATTTTTTAGAATTGATAGATTACAAAAAGGGTTTAAAAAAATTGGTGAAGGAACTTTAAAAAATAGGATTTCAGATATCAATAAAAAGGTGAGAGGTTTTCTAACTGGAAGTAAAAAAACCAATATAGGTTGTTTCATTGAGTCTAAAACAAAACGAGGTTATCGTCTTAATCCAAAGATAATGTAAATATCACAAGAAAATAAAAAGATTTAAAATTGTGAAAATTTTTTGTTTGAAAATCCCTTATTTTATAAGGGTTTTTTAAGTTTGGTCACAAACGGGTCACTTCGTTTGTGTTTTTTTTATAAGGGATAATATTTAAAACAATTTAAGATGAATTATTTTTAAATTATTAGATAAAAATTTAAATAAAATATGGATATTGTAAGTGAAGATAAATTATATAAAACCACAGATATCAATATTGCGATTGTTCTTTTCTATTTAGGACATGACATCGATTCAATAGATAAAACAAATCCTTCTAAAGCTATCTTTGTTTTTAAAAAAGAAAATGGTTTAGAGGAAGATATCAAAGATTTTTGGGGGAAGGGTTTAAGTGTAGAACCTTATCAATTATTAAACATCTGTTCAAAAGAAGTAAAGAATCGATTGTATAACTCGATAGAGTATTAATAGTTATGGGATTAACGGACCAAGATATTCAAAAATATATTGATTTATACCAACAAGAATATGGGGTTCTTTTGGATAAAAAAACTGCTTTTGAAAAAGGTTCGAGGTTGGTCCGTTTAATGCAGATTACATATTTACCAAACTTAAGAAAACTTAATAATTATGAAAAGTTTAGAGAGAAGATTCAATAATATACAAAAAAAGAATCCAAATTTAGAGGATTATCCTTGTTTGGCAAGGGCAATCAATGGTCAGGGATTTAGCGAGAGAACCATTGCTGAATGGTTTAACAAATTGGTCCCGAAAGAGGATTATTCAGGTAGCGAGAAAAAAGACCTGATAAGACACTTGGTATCTCTTTCAAATGGGGTTGAGGAGGGCAAGAAATGAAGGGTTTTTGCTTGTTTAACAGGGATATAACAGGTAAAAGGGCAATTGTATCAAAATTATAAATTTACTCTTTAAAAATAAAATTAAAATGAAAATAGATGTTGAAAAATTAAAATTCAAAATTCGCTTAATTGAGGATAAAAAATGGAAAGCAATCGTAACGATAGATTTTGGAGATTTTAATATTAAGGGATACAGAGTGTGGGATTCGGAATTTATGGGTAAACACGGAGAATATCTTTGGATAACTCCGCCTGTTTATAATTCAGGTTTTGGTTTTAAAAGTATTGTTTATATAAAAAAATATGTTTGGGAGGAGATAGAAAAAGAATTAGTAAAAGCTTATTTGTTATATTTAAGTGAAACAGCAGAAGAGAGAATGAAAGGTTTAAGTAATAGTTAATATATATAGTTAACTATATAGTAAATTAAATATAGGGTAACACCATAGTTTTCCTATTAAGTAAAATAGTAAATATAAAGTGTTTATTCTTTTGTTTATATAACAGTTTAACTGTTAAATAACTGTATAAAAATGTAAGGTTTTGTTAGGTCGAGAAAAGTATAGTTATGCATAGTTTTTGCACTCTTTGGAGAATTAGTTTTCCAAGGCTTTGAAAAGAGTTTTTTAATACTATAAAAAAGGTTTTTGGAGCAATACGAGAGAGGATTAAATAACATAATAAAAAATCGTGGAAAATCTTGGATATTTAGGGTTTTTTGACACGATGAAAAGGTGAGAAAAGGTGAGAAAATTGGGGTATAAAAGGAAATCAGATATAAAAAGTTGATATGGGAAAATATCGGAAACTATCTGAAAGTATCTGAAACTATAGGTAAACTATAGGTTTTGTAATCCACAGTTTTTATAGGAAAATTTAGGAAATATGTTGTATAATTATATTGCTAAACACAAAGTTTTAAAGACTATAAATAAGAGTAGTTTTAATCTAAAAAAGAGGTAACGAGCTTTGTGTTTAGCGATTCAAAGTCTTTTCGTTACCTCTTTTTTGGTATCGTAAATTAATATGAATAATAAAGAAGAAAAAATTAAATATTTTATATATGCTCGTAAGTCCTCAGAGAGTGAAGATAGGCAGGTCCAGTCTATTCAGGACCAAGTTGACGAGCTACAAAAACTGGCAAAAAACAGCGATTTAACTGTGGTAAATATTTTTTCTGAGTCTTGGTCCGCAAAGGCACCTGATAGACCTGTTTTCAACGAAATGTTAGAGAGAATTAAAAATGGAGAAGCTAATGGAATTTTGTGTTGGAAGTTAAATCGTTTAGCGAGAAATCCGATTGACGGAGGAACTATTAGTTGGATGTTGCAAGAGGGGTTAATTCAGTATATTCAAACTTATGGGAGAGGTTATTCTCCGAATGATAATGTGATTATGATGAGTGTTGAGTTTGGAATGGCTAATCAATTTATTAGAGATTTAAGGGTTGATACGAAAAGAGGTTTAATGGCAAAAGCTAAAAGAGGATGGCTCCCTTGTGGTTCTCCGTTAGGTTATATTCATAATCTCTTTAAAACAAAGGGAAATAAAGAAATTATCAAAGACGAGAAAACTTTTGATTTAGTGAGAAGAATTTTTGATGTAATGTTGGAAGGCAAGATGACTCCTCCTCAGATTCTTGAAATGGCGAATAAGAAATGGGGGCTAAAAGGTAAAATGGGAAAGCCAATTGCTCGCAGTAGTATTTATAGAATTTTATCAAATCCTTTTTATTATGGTGAGTTTGAATACCCCCGAGGAAGTGGAGATTGGCATATGGGAGAACATGAGCCGATGATTACAAGAGAGGAATTTGATAAGGTCCAATTTTTATTAAGAAATGATAAGAATTCAACAAAACCTAAAAATTATGATTTTGCTTTTAGGGGTCCTTTGTATTGCGGAGAATGTGGGGCTTTGATTACTGCCGAACATAAACAGAAAAAACAGAAAAACGGAGTGGTTAGAAATTATATCTATTATCACTGCACCAAGAGAAAGAATCCTAAATGTTCTCAAAAGAGTATTGAGGAAAAGAAATTACAAGTATTAATTGAAAAAGAATTAAACAAAATTGATATTCCAGATGTTCTTCAAGAGTGGGCTATTGATATATTAAAAAAAGACAATAATGTTCAAGCTATCTCAAGAAATCATATCTTGGAAAATCTTGGAAAGGAATATAAGGAGGTTGTTGATGGAATTAGCGGTCTTATAAAAATGAGAGCTGATAAAGAAATAGATTCTGATGAATTTAAAGAGGAAAAATTAAAATTGGTAAAAGAGAAAGCAAGGATTCAAAAAGATTTATTGGATGTAGATAAGGGGGTGAATGATTGGTTGAAAAAAGCAGAGGAATATTTTGCTTTTGCTGAAAATGTAAAGGAGAGATTCCGAATAGGAGGTTTAAGTATCAAAAAAGATATTTTAAATAGTTTAGGTTCGAACCTCTATCTAAAAGACCAAAAAATAACGGTAGATTTAGAAAAGACCTTAAAAGTTATTGAAAAAATGGCAACTGAATCGAGGCGAATTAATGAAATGTTCGAACCTCAAAAAGGTGTTGAAAACAAAAGGGCTTTGAGAGATTTATACTCCCAAAGTCCCACAATGCTCCCGAATTAAAACCTTCGCAAACTTTTGAAATCATTTTGCCAAATCTTATACACAAATCCAAGAAGCGAAATCTGAAATGATGCGCCCCGCCACTATTTTTCTGGGGCAAAGGAGGCGG
>Ga0172375_10010346_pt1 | contig 12131 bp, 7 predicted proteins | sample LakKiv1m_FD_114537 | JGI IMG/M metagenome (GOLD analysis project Ga0172375, IMG submission 114537) | Freshwater microbial communities from Kabuno Bay, South-Kivu, Congo - kab_092012_11.1m | ecosystem: Environmental > Aquatic > Freshwater > Lake | place: Democratic Republic of the Congo... | reverse complement strand
TGATGTAGGTTGTGAATCCACCCTCATCAGGCTTGCTGAGACAGCTTCACAAGAGGAATTACTGTCTGTGGTTCATTCATTGAACGGAGATGATTCGGTTGATGGATTCATTGTCCAGCTGCCTCTTCCGGGTCATATACAGGAAAATGCTGTCATTGAAGCCATTGATCCCACGAAGGATGTGGATGGATTTCATCCGGTCAACCTGGGAAAAATGATCCTGGGATTGCCCTGTTTTCTGCCCGCCACCCCTGCCGGCATTCTTAAACTTTTGGAATATTATGCTATAGAAACTTCCGGCAGGCATTGCGTGGTTATCGGCCGCAGCAACATCGTCGGTACCCCGCTGTCGATCCTTTTATCAAGGAAAGCGTCCCCCGGCAACTGTACGGTAACCCTTTGCCACAGCTATACAAAAAACCTGCATGAACTGACCCTTCAGGCCGACATACTGGTAACCGCCCTGGGAAAGCCGGGATTTCTTAAAGGTTCGATGGTTAAAAACGGCGTCGTGGTGATCGATGTCGGAACTACCAGGATCCCTTCAGAGACCTCCAAATCCGGATGGAAACTTTACGGTGATGTCAGCTTCGATGAGGTTGCTTCCAAATGCAGCTATATTACGCCCGTTCCCGGAGGGGTAGGGCCCATGACCCGCATCGGATTATTATTGAATACCTTGCAAGCTTCAACAGTAAAAAGCCCTTGAGATGTTAAAGAATGTCCTGACCCTTGCAGCGCTCGCTGCATTGATCCTGCTAATGGCCTGTTCCTCTTCCACATCGTCAGAAACGAATACTGGCACCTTAGGGAGCAAAGGAATGGTAGTGACGGCTCATCCCGAAGCTTCCCTTATAGGATTGTCCATCCTGAAACAGGGTGGAAATGCTATGGATGCTGCCTGCGCAGTTGAATTTGCCCTGGCCGTCTGCTTTCCGGCGGCCGGAAATATTGCCGGCGGGGGATTTTGGGTCGTCCGGACTGCTGGAAAGGATGTTATCACATTGGATTACAGGGAAAAAGCCCCTGCCCAGGCTGGACCGGACATGTTTCTTGACTCCACCGGCGAAGTCATTAAAAATCTTAGCACCCAATCCATTTTCGCTTCCGGAGTCCCCGGTACTATTGACGGCATGGTACTGGCACACGCCAGATTCGGATCATTGCCTTGGAATGCAGTCATTCAACCTTCCATCGACCTGGCCCGGAAGGGTTTCCCTTTAACCCGGTCGCAGGCGGAAGACCTTAATGAATACCGGAGCATTTTCCTGGCCCGGAATACATGGAAAATACCGCTTGTCAGTGATTTACCCTGGCAAGAAGGAGACACGCTAAGGCAGCCTGAACTGGCCGCCACCCTTGAAAGGATCCGGGATTTTAAACGTGAAGGATTCTATTCAGGCACAACAGCTGACCTGATGGTGGCTCAGATGCAGGAAGCAGGGGGACTGATCACTCATCAGGATCTGATAGATTACCACGCCAAATGGCGGCAGCCCGTGAAAGGAACTTATAAAGCCTATACGTTTTATTCGATGGCACCCCCTTCCAGCGGTGGCATAGCTCTAAAACAGTTACTGGGGATGGCGGAAATCCTGAACATGACAAAAACCGGGCTCCTGGATGCGCAGACCATCCATCTGATGGCGGAAGCGGAAAAACTGGTTTATGCTGACCGGGCGGAATTTCTGGGTGATCCCGATTTTGTCATGGTCCCGGGTGATGTATTGACCGGCAAGCGGTATCTGAAGGAAAGATCCGGATTGATCAGACCAGACCATGCCGTACCGTCCGATTCGATCAGGGCAGGTGTACCGTTGGAGGAAAGTGAGGAAACCACTCATTACTCGGTTTCGGATCGGTGGGGCAATGCGGTGGCTGCCACGACCACACTGAACGGCGGGTATGGTAACAAGATCATGGTTAAGGACGGGGGATTCTTTCTGAACAATGAAATGGATGATTTCAGCATTAAGCCCGGATTTCCCAATTTGTACGGTCTGCTTGGAAGCAGTGCCAATTCCATCCAGCCCGGCAAAAGAATGCTTAGTTCCATGACACCCACAATCCTTATAAAAGGCGATGAATTATTCATGGTGGTTGGGAGTCCCGGGGGATCTACGATCATCACATCGGTCTTCCAGACTGTTTTAAACGTCATCGATCATGGAATGACCATGCAGGAGGCAGTCAGTGCCAAAAGATTTCATCATCAATGGCTACCTGATATCATTTCCTATGAGAAGGGGGCATTGGATTCACTGACCATTGCCCGCCTGATCCGAATGGGACACAAACTTAAGGAAACGGGTCATATCGGACGGGTGGATGCTATCCTTGTAAGGCCTGACGGTCGGTATGAAGGTGGTGCCGATCCGAGAGGAGACGACTCTGCAAAAGGTTTTTAGGATGAATAGATCGGATGACAGGGGAACAAGCAAATAATGGAAGGATAGCTTAGACGGGAATAAACAAGCCTTATGTGGAAAGCTGTTGCCCGATTCTATTTCCGGATTTTCAGGTGGACCGTTACAGGATCGAAACCTCCGGTCAAAAAATTCATTATCATCGTTCTTCCGCATACCAGCAAGTATGATTTTGTCCTGGGAAAATGCTACGGGATTCTTTGGGGGATCAAATCCAAGGTCCTGATCAAAAAAGAGGGTTTCAAGTTTCCCATGGGCTTTTTGCTCAGGGCATTAGGTGGCATACCCGTTGACCGGTCGAACAACCGGAGGTTGGCTGAACAGATGGTTGAACAGTTTAACCGGTATGCGGAATTCGGTTTGACGATAACCCCTGAAGGTACCCGGGGCAAGGTGAGGAGGATCAAGCGTGGATTTTATTATATTGCACAATCGACCAACGTTCCCGTGTATATGGGTTTCATCGATTACCGGACACGCAGGCTGGGTATTGGACCGGAATTCCTGATCACAGGCGATTTCAGCAAGGATATAGTACAAATCAGAAAGTTCTATGCCGGCATGGAAGGCTTGTACAAAGGAAGATTTGACGCTTCTATTTTAACTTAAACCTATGAAGACCATTCAACGCAGCATTGCTGCCTTGCTTCTTTTTGTCTCGGGATGGAAACTGGAAGGCGAATTTCCTTCTTTGCGAAAATGCGTGATCATAGGTGCCCCCCATACCAGTAACTGGGACTTCTTTTTTGGCATGATTTATAAATTCAGTTATGGGTTGAAAATACATTTCTTGATGAAGAAAGAGCTGTTCCGGTTTCCTTTTGAGACCTTGCTGAGGTGGATGGGTGGCATTCCGGTCGACCGGAAAAAACACAATAACCTGGTCGAAAAACTGGGAGAATGGATGCGTAATTCGGACAGTTACTATTTGGCGATCTCTCCGGAAGGGACACGCAAAGCTGTCAAAGTCTGGAAAAGGGGATTTTATCACATTGCCAGGAAGGCGGGTGTCCCGATCATCTTGGGATACCTGGATTACCAGCGTAAAGTGGTGGGTGTGGGACCGGTCTTTTATCCGGGTAACGATATTGAAAGGGACATGATGGAGATATCGGCATTCTATGCTGCCATTACTGCCAAGTTCCCTGATCAGTTTTGCTTACCCGAGGTCGTGATGCCTTCGGTTGAAAGCGCTTCAAAAAGGATCTCGGCGGGATGGTAAGCCCGTTTTCCCGTTCCGTCCGCAATATGATGCCGGCAAGAAGTCCCGGGAGCACAAATCAGTTTATCCGGGCCTGCTCCCCTGATGGCGGGGAAAAGAACCAGCTCACCCACTTTCATGGACAGGTCATAATGTTCTTTTTCATAACCGAAAGCACCGGCCATACCGCAGCAGCCGGATGCTATTTCCCTGCAGGTATAGTGTTCCGGAAATGAAAGAACGAACCGTGTTGGACCTGTTGAGGACACAGCTTTCTGTTGACAATGACCGTGCAAAAGGATTTCCCGTGGAGAGTCGGTGAAATCGGTCTTTACGATCCTTCCCGCCTTGATCTCACGCTCCAGAAATTCCTCGAGCAACAGGCAGTTTTTCGACAAATCCAGGGACAAAGGGCGCAATTCAGGGCCCGCCAGGTCGGGGTATTCATCGCGGAATCCGAGAATGGCGGATGGTTCAATCCCGATCAGGGGCATGGAGTCAGTGATCAGGTCTTTGAACTGATTAATATTTTGTCTGGCAATTTTCGCCGCCTTTCTGAGGAGGCCTTTGGAAATATATGTCCTGGCGCTAACTGAAGGTTTCGATAGCCTGACTTCATATCCGAGACGGGACAAAAGCCGGACCGCTTTCATGCCAATATCTGCATCCAGGTTTTCTGTGAATTCATCCAGCAGGATAAAAACCGTTCCTTTAACCTTACGGCCCGTAGGATGGATTTTCAAGACATTGTTCTTCATCCACCTGCTTACACTAACCCTTGACAACAGGGGAATGGACCTTTTAGGATGAAATCCGGACACTGCCTTAATAAAGCCTGATAACAGGCGGCTTGAGAAAACCAGATTGAACAGGGGAGCCAGAGGTTGAGCGAGCCTGTACATCGCTGGCATATTGGCAATTAGCCAGGTCCTGAAACGGATGCCGTGAATGTCCTGCCAGTGCTGCAGGAATTCCCCTTTGATCCTGGCCATGTCAACACTCGACGGACATTCTGTTTTACAGGCTTTACAGGAAAGACACAAATCCAGTATTTCAAAAATTTCACGGTGGTCAAGACAGTCGCGATCGCTTTCCTTATAGATGTATTCGCGGAGGACATTGGCCCTTGCCCTGGTGGTGTTCCTCTCATCCAGGGTTGCCTGGTAGGAGGGGCACATGGTTCCTCCCATCAGGTGGGTTTTACGGCAATCCCCGCTGCCGTTGCACTTCTCAATTGCCCTGACATAGCCCAGGTCCCCGGTAAAATCATAGAAGGTGTCCACTACCGGAATTGCCGTTCCGGGTTCGATCCTTAGAAACTGGTCCATGGGAGGAGGATCCGTGATCTTCCCCGGGTTGAAGATCCCACCGGGATCAAAAAGAGCTTTTATCTCCTTGAGCAAGGCATAATTATGCTTACCCAGCATTTCAGGCAGGAATGAAGCCCGTAGCCGTCCGTCACCATGCTCACCGCTGAAAGACCCCCTGTATTTTTTAACGATTTTTACAGTCTCTGATGCAACACGGCGAAATTTATCCACATCGGCCGGATCTTTCAGGTTCAGCGTGGGTCTCATATGCAATTCCCCTGTCGCGACATGAGCATGATAAACGCAGTCAATGCCGTTCCTGGTGAACATCTCAGCCATGTCCTGCAGGTAATCCGCCAGCCGGTCAACAGGAACGGCAGTATCTTCAATGATCGAGACCGCCTTGGCATCACCAGGAATATTGGCCAGTAATCCCAAGCCGGCTTTCCTAAGCTCCCATACCTTCTTCATGTCGGCACCGGAAACTACCGGATAAGCATAACCCAGTTTCTCTTCTTTAAGGTGGCTTATGGTCTGGCCAAGGCTCTGTTTCAGCATCTCTTCAGTCGGGCTGGCCAATTCGATGACAAGAATAGCCCTTGGATTGCCTTCAAGGAAAAACCTGTTGGCCTCTTGCGCACGGTTGGACCGGGTGCATTCGAGAACTTTGCTGTCCATCAGTTCAACGGCAGTGGGTTTGTGCTGCAGGGCAACCAGATTGGCCGTTATGGAATCCCTCAGGTTGTTGAAATGAGCACAGATCAGAGCTTTATGGGGCAGGGGAAGATCGACCAGGTTAAGCTTGATGGCAGTAAAAAAGGCCAGCGTACCTTCCGATCCGCCAAGCAGCCAGCACAGGTTGATACCTTTCCCATTCCTGGTGAACGGATCGGTCTCAAGCAGAAGATCCAGGGCATAACCATTATTCCGTCGCGGGACTAAAGGATCCGGATAACCTGAACGGATCGAAGCGGCATTCGCAGGATCCGACAGGATGTCTCTGATTTTACGGTAGATCTGGTTTTCCAGCCGGTCGCCCTCGCACTTTTTATCGAACTCCGCGGCAGTCAGAGTAGTGAATTCAGCATCCGAGGCATCACTGAGAACTGCCTTGACCGCCAGTGTATGATCCCTGGTGCTGCCATAAACCAGCGAATGGAGTCCACAGGCATTATTACCCAGCATGCCTCCGATCATGCAACGGTTCCCGGTACTGGTTTCCGGACCGAAAAAGAGCTTGTATTCAGCCGTCTTCAGGTTTAATTCATCAAGGACAACTCCCGGTTCCACCCATGCATACCTCTGCTCCGGGTTGATTTCCAGTATCCGGTTCATATATTTCGACACGTCCACCACAATGCCGGAACCCACAACCTGGCCTGCCAGAGAAGTGCCTGCTGTTCTGGGAATTAAGCTTGTGCGATGTTCCATTGCATAGGCGATCAGAACTTTTATATCCTTTTCGTTCTTCGGGTAAACGACGGCAGCAGGTAATTCCCTGTAAACGGAAGCATCCGTTGCGTAAAGGGTGCGGGTCAGGATGTCGGTGAAAAGATCACCGTCGAGTGCCTGTTTCAACTGTTTAAAAGAATCCGGCATGATCTCGGGATAAGGGGTTCAGCCAAGGCAAAAATAAAAAGATCCCTGCCAATGAAGGGACCTTTTATCAGCATAATAGATCTTTAAGTGCTAAAACAGGTTCATGGCATCCAGTTCGTCCATAAGCGCCTTGACCGATTTTGCTGATTCTTCCAGTAGTTTTTTTTCTGATGGATTCAGGTTCAACTGGATGATTCTCTCTATGCCGTTCTTTCCCAGCACCACGGGTACTCCCAAATAGATGTCCTTCAATCCATACTCCCCATGCAAATAGGTACAAACCGGAAAAACGCGGTGTTGGTCACGTACGATAGCGTCGACCATGGCAGCAACGGCAGATCCGGGCGCATACCAGGCGGAGGTGCCCATCAGGTTGACAAGTTCGCCGCCACCCTTGCGCGTGCGCTCGATGATCTTGTCGAGGACGTCATCTCCAAGAAGGTCAGTGACCGGGATTCCCGAAACCGAAGTGTACCGTTTCAAAGGAACCATGGTATCACCGTGACTACCGAGCAAAAGGGCATGGATATCCTTCGGCGAAACGTTCAGCGCTTCGGCCAGAAAGGCCTTATAGCGGCCGGTATCGAGAACTCCTGCCATACCAAAGACCTTGTTGGGTGTTTTATTTGCGGCAAGGTAAGTTGCATAGGTCATGACATCCAGAGGGTTCGAGACTACGATGATGATCGCGTCCGGTGAATACTTGACTGCCTTTTCTGTGACTTCCTTGACAATCACTGCATTCGTCTTGATCAATTCGTCCCTTGACATGCCCGGTTTTCTGGGTATTCCTGCCGTAATGACAATGACCGATGAATCGCGGCTTCTCAGGTAATCATTGGTCACCCCTACCACCCTTGAATCAAAGTTCAGGATGGAGGAGGTTTGCCACATGTCCAGCGCTTTGCCTTCAGCCGTGCCTTCCTTCACGTCGACCAGCACAACCTCCTTGGCCAGGTCCTGCCTGGCAATTTCATGAGCAACGGTGGCACCGACATTTCCGGCGCCGATAATAGTTATTCTTCTATCCATATAACATCAGGTTTTAGAATTTTATAGGGGAATCCAATCCGGCTTTTTCAATGAACCACCTGGTATTCTGAGATTTGGGACGCTCGATCGGGAGGCCGTAAACCCTGTCCCAAATGAGCTGTGCCAACACTCCGAGGGCACGTGATACCGCAAACAAGACTGTATAAAACTCATACTCCCTGATTCCGTAATGCACCAGGATTGCACCAGAATGAGCGTCAACGTTCGGCCAGGGATTCTTGATCTTCCCGACGGATCCTAATATCGAAGGAACAACCTCATAAATCCGGCTGACCACCTGGAACAAGGGGTCATCGGGAAAGTATTTCAGGCAAAATTCGCGCTGGGCCGTATAACGGGGATCAGTCTTCCTGAGGACGGCATGCCCGTAACCCGGGACAACACGGCCTTCGGAAAGAGTTTTCCTGACATGATCAGCGATTTGCTCTTTCTTTGGTTCATTGGTACCCAGGTCATGCATCATTTCGAAGATCCATTTGATTACCTCCTGATTGGCCAAACCGTGCAAAGGACCGGCAAGGCCGAGCATGCCGGCCGCGTATGCCTGGTAGGGAGAAGCGAGGGCAGAACCGACCAGGTGCGTTGCGTGAGCACTGACGTTGCCCCCTTCATGATCAGCGTGGATCGTCAGGTACAGACGGAAGAATTTTTTAACCTCATCCTGGTCAAATCCCATCATGTGAGCCAGGTTGCCTGCCCAGTCGAGATCAGAATCAGGTTCAATATGATGTCCCTGGTGATAGGCATGACGGTATACATATGCAGCAATCCTCGGGATTCTCGAGATCAGGTCCATGACCCCTTCATAGGTTGAGTCCCAGTAATCCTTTTTAGCAACGCCTGCCTCATAGGCTTTCATGAATCTCGAACTTCCGGCCATGGAGACAATGCCCGTAACAAACTGATTCATGGGATGCGTTTCAGGCGGGAGACTGTCAATGACATCAAAAACGTGCTTGGGTACATGGGCTCTTTTAATCCATTCATTCTGAATATATTGAACATCTTCAGGGGACGGAAGCTCGTCCATCAGCATCAGGTAAAACAATCCTTCCGGCAGCGGTTCGTCATCCGGCGAAATTTTAGGGAGCAATTCCCTCAGTTCGGGGATCGTATAACCCCTGAAACGGATTCCCTCGTCCGGATCGAGCTTGGAAGTGCAAGTCAGCAGGCTGACCACACCTTTCATGCCGGACAGCACATGTCCGATGGTCACCTCTCCGATGACGACGTCACTGAAATCGCTCTTGAGCTTCTTGACTATATCAGCTTTATGCAAGGCTTTTTCAATAAATAACTGTTTGATCTTTCCCATGTTCAGGCTAGAGTTTCTTACGTAAATTATTTTCAAGTGATTTGAAGAATTCTTCAGTGGACTGATATTTTTCTTCCGATAACTGACTGCCGTAAACCAAAAGGGCCAGGTCTTTGGTCATCTTGCCTTCCTCCACGGTTTCAATACAGGTGCGCTCCAGTTCGCCGGAAAAGTCGATCAGTTTGGTATTGCCATCCAGCCGCCCCCTGAACGCCAGCCCCCTCGTCCAGGCATATATTGAGGCGATCGGATTTGTCGAGGTAGACTTGCCTTGAAGGTACTCGCGGTAATGCCGGGTGACCGTTCCATGAGCCGCTTCGGCTTCAATGGTATTCCCGTCAGGAGTCATAAGGGTCGAGGTCATCAATCCCAAAGAACCATAACCCTGGGCAATGGTATCGGATTGCACATCTCCATCATAATTCTTGCAAGCCCAGACATATCCGCCCGACCATTTCATGGCTGCAGCAACCATGTCATCAATCAGGCGATGTTCATAATGAATGCCTGCTTTTTCAAATTCCGTCCGGTAATGTGATTCATATATGGAAGCAAAAATATCCTTGAACCGCCCGTCGTAAGCTTTCAGAATGGTGTTCTTGGTCGAGAGGTAAAGCGGCCATTTTTTGCTAAGGGACATATTAAAGCAGGCATGTGCAAATCCGGCTATCGATTCGTCCGTATTATACATTGCCAGGGCTATCCCGTCATCATTAAAATCAAACACCTCATGAACCTGAGGATCCCCATGTTCCGGAGTGAAAGTAATGGTGAGCTTTCCTTTCCCCTTCACGATAAAATCGGTTGCCCGGTATTGATCCCCGAAAGCGTGCCTGCCGATGCAAACCGGCTGGGTCCAACCCGGAACCAATCGCGGTATGTTTCTGATCAGGATCGGTTCCCTGAAAACCGTTCCTCCCAGAATGTTCCTGATCGTACCATTAGGGCTCTTCCACATTTTTTTCAGCCCGAATTCTGCAACCCTGGCTTCATCCGGCGTTATGGTGGCACATTTGATTCCGACACCGTATTTCTTCACAGCCTCAGCCGCTTCGACTGTAACACGGTCATCTGTCCGGTCCCGGTTATCTATGCCCAGATCAAAATAAAGCAGTGGAATATCCATGTAAGGCAATATCAGTTGCTCCCGGATCATTTTCCAGATCACACGGGTCATCTCGTCCCCATCCATTTCAACCACGGGGTTTGATACCACGATCCTTTTCATCACAACGGCAAACGGTTAGGTTTTGTAAATATATATATTTTTGAATAATTGCATATGATTCATTTTTGCTTATTTCGGATGAGGTTAAGGGCTGATCCTGCACGGAACCATTCCACCTGATTGGAATTATAAGTATGGTTCACCCGGATCCGGTCGAAGGTTCCATCAGCATGATTAACCTGCAAAATCAATGAGATCCCGGGGGCGAGCGTTTCCAGGCCGATAATGTCAAATGTATCATCTTCCCGTATGAGGACATAATCTGACTTATCAGCAAAAGTCAAGGCCAGCATGCCTTGCTTTTTCAGGTTCGTTTCATGAATACGGGCGAAGGATTTTGCCAGGATGACCTTTACACCAAGGTACCTGGGCTCCATCGCGGCATGTTCCCGTGATGATCCTTCTCCATAATTTTCATCGCCAATTACGATTGTTGATATACCTGCTGATTTATAGGTTCTTGCCGATTCCGGAACCGGCAAGTAGGTGCCGGTAATCCGGTTTTTGACGCGATTGGTCTCATGGTTAAAAGCATTGGTTGCTCCGATCAGAAGATTATTTGAGATGTTTTCCAGATGGCCTCTGAAGCGAAGCCATTTACCCGCCATGGATATATGGTCCGTAGTGCATTTGCCTTCCGCCTTGATCAACAGTTCAAGGCCACGCAGGTCTTGTCCGTTCCAAGGTTCAAATGGCTCAAGAAGCTGGAGTCTTTGTGATCGGGGATCTATCCCGACAGTTATTGAAGATCCGTCGGGAGCCGGGGATTGGTAACCCATATCTTCGATGGAAAAACCCTGGACCGGTAATTCGGTTCCGGAAGGCGGGTCAAGTTCGACTTGATGCCCTTCTTCGTTGGTAAGGGTATCTGTCAGCGGATTGAAAGTCAGATCGCCTGCCACCGCAAATGCAGTTACTATTTCCGGGGAAGCAACGAAAGCGTGGGTATTGGGATTACCGTCATTCCGGCTGGCGAAATTACGGTTGAAGGAAGTGATGATGGAATTTTTTTCTTGTTTTTCAGCATCCTTTCGTGCCCATTGGCCGATGCAGGGTCCGCAGGCATTGGCCAGAACAATACCTCCAATTGCCTCGAATGTTTTGATGAGACCGTCCCGTTCAATTGTTGACCTGACCTGTTCAGAACCCGGAGTGACAGTAAACTCCGATTTAACCCTTAGTTTCTTATCAAGCGCCTGGATGGCAACGGAAGCGGCCCGGGTCAGGTCTTCATAGGATGAATTCGTACAGGAACCTATCAATCCCACTTCCAAACGTGCAGGATACCCGTTGTTCCTCACAGCGGTTGCGAATTGTGAGAGGGGCCAGGCCTTATCAGGGCTGAAGGGGCCATTGATGTGAGGTTCAAGTTCGCTCAGGTTGATGTCGATTACCTGATCGAAGAACCGCTCCGGATGCTCGTACACCTCCGGATCCCCATCCAGATGGCGGGCGATTGTATCAGCCATGACGGCAATGTCGGCACGGCCGGTCGCTTTAAGGTAATCGGCCATGCGGCTGTCATAACCGAAAATAGAAGTGGTTGCACCTATTTCAGCTCCCATGTTGCAAATGGTGCCTTTCCCGGTAGCTGAGATCGTGCGCGCCCCTTCACCAAAATATTCAAGGATAAAGCCGGTGCCCCCTTTAACTGTAAGGATACCCGACAATTTCAATATCACATCTTTTGCAGAAGTCCAGCCGTTCATTTTCCCCGAAAGACGAATCCCTATGTATTTGGGGTATTTAAGCTCCCAAGGCATTCCAGCCATAACATCAACCGCATCCGCTCCTCCCACACCAATGGCTATCATACCCAGTCCGCCTGCGTTCACCGTGTGGGAATCGGTCCCGATGATCATTCCTCCCGGAAAGGCATAGTTTTCTAAAATTACCTGATGAATGATGCCGGCTCCAGGTTTCCAGAAGCCTATTCCATACTTGTTCGATGCAGCGGAAAGAAAATCAAAAACCTCCCGGTTCGTATCCAGGGCCGACC
>Ga0172375_10010345_pt1 | contig 12131 bp, 10 predicted proteins | sample LakKiv1m_FD_114537 | JGI IMG/M metagenome (GOLD analysis project Ga0172375, IMG submission 114537) | Freshwater microbial communities from Kabuno Bay, South-Kivu, Congo - kab_092012_11.1m | ecosystem: Environmental > Aquatic > Freshwater > Lake | place: Democratic Republic of the Congo... | reverse complement strand
TTCGTCACTTTCCTTAGATGGGTTGGTGTTTTACGAAATAATTGCAAATCGCCCTTGTTTGTATAATCATCATCCCTCAGGCTTTGACAGAATCAAACGGACTCGAATCTTAAAGATTTTGGCTTATAGGTATCCGGACCGGTCTGTTCGCCAACCTGAATGCCTGATCCGGCAGGGTTGGTAACATTCAAGTCCTTTAAGACCAGTGCCCCTTTGGAATTGGTGATAACAACGCCGTCGGTTATAGTGAAGCCCTGCAGGGTGAAACCGCTCAGCAGGCCATTTAAGGTCACGGTTCCATTGATCGTGGTAGATGCTGATCCATTCTCGCTGATCAAGCCTTTAAGATTCTTCAGGATGGGATTGAGGGTGCCGTTAATGGTCACGTTCTCAGCATATGCGCCATCTTCGACATAAATGATCCCGCCATCCGGGACTTTGTTCATGAGGATCAAGTCATTGATCGCGTCCGTAATACTGCCATAGCCATAGAAAACGCCGCCAATGTAAAAATACGGGTCGGGAACTATCAGCAGTTCGGTTGATTCAACGCTGGCCATGTCGACCATTTCGCCATTGGCATCGACCAGAACAAGATCCGCTTCAGCCAAAGCCGCCACCACTTCTGATGAGGTGGCTTCTTCTGTGAGAGGAACACTCACTGCCGGCGATACTTCGACGACAGCTGCCTCAGCAACCGGCTGTTCAACTGCCGCAGGTGCTTCAACTACCGGTTCAGCTGCAGGCACAACCACGGGTTCCACCGCGGGCGCTTCAACCGGCGCCAACACCGGCTCATCCGCCGGCACAGGCGCTGGTTCTTCAACCGCAGCAGGCGCAGGTTCACCTGCCGGAACGGTTGCGGGCTCCTCGCCTTCGGCAAAGACCGCACCGCTGAACATCAGCAGGGCGATCAGAGTTGCCGCGAACATCCATACAATTCGTTTTTTCATTTTTATCCTCTGATCATTTTTTAACACACCTGATGCAGTAATTAAATGAAGAGATAATCAGGCCAGGGAAGAATCAATAAAAAGAGAAATCACGGTCGAATTAAAGGCATTAAATAGTTGTGGGAAATTATATATTTCCTATCATAACAGATTTTTAATCGACCAATCCAAAGCGCAGTGCAAGGACAGCTGCCTGGGTGCGGTCTTCCACGCCCAGTTTTTCCAGGATGGAGCTGACATAATTGCGTACGGTTCCCTCAGACAGGAACAGCGCGTGGGCGATCTCTGCGTTGGTCATGCCCTGAGCAATAAGAGCAAGGATCTCCCGCTCCCGCTCAGCCAGATCTTTGCCAAGCGTCGATTCGCCTGGCAGGGCGTGTTTGGACAACTGGCTGAAAAGTTTGCCCGCCACTTTGGAATCCACCGGGGTTTTGCCTTCAGCGATCTCCTCAATGGACTGGATCAGCATCTCGCGAGATGTATCTTTTAACAGGTAGCCGTCGGCGCCGTTGCGGATGGCATCGAACAGCCAGGCATCCGCGTCATAGGTGGTCAGGATCAGCACTTTGACCTGCGGGTGTTTTTCTTTTATTTCTTTAGTTGCATGAATGCCGTTCATTACGGGCATCTTCAGGTCCATCAGCACCACATCTGCACATTTTTTCTGTAATAGCTCCAGTGCTTCCTGCCCGTTGTTGGCAATTCCGCTGACTTCCAGCTTATCCGCGGTGCCCAGAATAGCATTTAAGCCCTGGCAGACAACCTCCTGGTCGTCACAGATCATTACTTGGATCATTATTCCTCTTCAGGATCACCCTGATCTCTGTTCCCTTTTTTACTGTGCTGACGATCTCAAGCCGCCCGCCCAGCATTTCAACGCGCTCGCGCATGCCGCGCAGGCCCAAATGGTCTTTGCCGTCTTCCTGCGGCGCAAATCCTTTGCCATCATCGCTAATTGAGAGGGTCACTTCATTGCCTTCCTCTGTCAGGCTTACGGTTACTTTCTTGGCATTTGCGTGCCGCAGGGTGTTCTCAACCGCTTCCTGGGCGCAGCGGTACAGACAATGGGTCATGTCCTCTGGAAGCATATCCAGTTCCTTTTCGAGATGGAACTCGGGATTAAAGCCTGCGCGTTCTGCTGCAGATGTAACCACATTCTTCAGCGCCTGGTTCAGCCCATAGGCTTCCAACTCGGAAGCGCGCAGGTCGATCAGCGCCCGGCGCGTCTCGGCCAGTCCATTCTTGGTATTTTCCAGTGTGCGGGAAAGCATTTTCTTGGCTTCGGCTGGATCGCGATCAAACAGCGCCTTGATGGCCTCAAGCTGAACAGAAGAACTGCTCAGAGTATGCGCCAGGGTATCATGCAGCTCGCGTGCCAGGCGGTTGCGTTCCTGCGTCTGGGCCAGCTTTTCACTGGCCAGCGCGTATTCGCGCAGCTTCTGGTTGGCTTCAACCAGCTGTTCCTGCTGGTTGCGCTGCAGCATCACCAGGCGGTTCTCGATCCAGCCCACGATCACGAAAATGCCGCTGCGGGCGAAACTGCCCAGAAAATTGGCTGCGGCAAAGAACACACCCTGCGGTTCCTGCTGAAAGAAGACTGGCAGCCCTTCAGCAAACATCAGGATGATGCTGTAGATCACAACCTCGCGCATGTTGTACTGCCAGGCAATAAAGACCAACGGAATGATCAAAAAGAAAATGGCATCCCAGCGGAATAAACTGATGTTCTGAAAGGGTTCCGGCCGGCGCATGATGGTCAGCGAGAACAAATGCCTGGAAAGCACGGTGATCAGCGCCAGGGCATACAGAATCAAAAGAAAAGAAGAACGCGTAACAGAACCCTCAACTTTTTTAACGAAAAGGATCGCAAGGATCACTAACATCAAAAAGATCGCGACAAGCGCCCAGTAATCCATCTCAATGCCCAGGCGGTTATTCCGCAGCAGGATGCGCGGTGAAAAGGAACTTAACGCCAGAAAAACGATCTGCACAAGAATCGCCCAGCGCAGGATCTGGATCACGCGTTTGTCAATAAAGCTGTTTACCATATCAGCATCTTAGCATAATCCTGCCAGAAAATGAGGGTGACAGCTGTCATACGCGCGCATGACCGCCATCACCACAACTTCTGACACGGCTCAACCCCACAGTTGACGTTCTGCACTGACCGGTTCCCGAGAATAAAGCTTAAATTGAATCTGAAAATCAATTATCAGGAGAATGTCGCGATGGATATTAAACAGCTGAAAGAAAAGTTCATCAAATTTTATAATTCCAAGAAAAAACTGGTGCTGATCGGCGGCAGCGCGCTGATTCTGGTGATCGCTGCAGCGGTTTTTTTCACCTCCCGGTCATCCAGCGCAGACAATGCAGAAACGAGCGTCCAGTATGTTAAGGTAACCACCGGGTCGCTGACTGAAAGCATAGACGTGGTTGGCACGCTCGAAGCCCAGCCGATGGTGGAACTGGCCTGGGAATCCGGCGGCATTATCAGCCCTTTCACACTAAAAGTAGGGGAAAAGGTGAAGAAGGGCGATGTCCTGGTTTCACTGGAAGCCAGTTCTCTCTCTTCATCAATTCTGCAGGCGCAGTCTGATCTGCTGGATGCGAAAGCGGAACTGGACAACCTGCAAAGCGCCAATACCAACCTTTACACCGCTTCACAGACTCTTTCAGACGCGGAATATACCCTGCGGCAGTACGATTCCAACCGCGATTACTGGAATGTCAAGAATTCATCCTGGGATGCTGTTGATGCTGCGCGAGACGCATATTATGCCGCCAAAGAGGCGGCATATGAAAAAGACAGCGCCTACAAAGCACTTGCCGCTTCAGATGCCGATGAAACCAGGCAGACTGCCGCATATAAGGAATATCAGGACGCGGTTGCGGCGCGCGAAAAAGCGCTGCGCGGATTAAACTATTTGCTGGGAACCTATTACTCCTATGCAGCCGATACTGATTTCATTCTGTATGACCAGGCGCAAGCAGCAGTCGAAGAGGCGCGCATTGATTACAACCGCTATCTTGACCAAACGGACGAGATCGCTGCTTCTGAAGCCAACGTTCAGGCACTTGAAAACACCATCAACCAATCAAAGATCATTGCGCCATTTGACGGCACCGTAACCGATATTTCTGCTGTGAGCGGACAGAGTGTCAGCAGCGGCGACAGCGCAGTGCGCATTGACAACCTGGAGAACCTGGTGGTCGAGGTAGCGGTGTCTGAAGTGGATATCAACAAGGTCAGCGAAGGCCAAAAAGCAGTCGTCACCTTTGATGCCCTGCCGGATAAGGAATATGAAGGCGCGGTCAGCTCGATCTCTGCCGCCGGCAGCGATGACAGCGGCGTGGTGGAATTCAATGTGACTGTCAAGATCCTGAATGCCGATGCAGATGTCAAGCCTGGTTTTACCGCAGTGGTCAGCATCATCACCAGCAGCGTTGAAAATGCCCTGCTTGTCCCAAATGGCGCGGTTGTCAGCCGGGATGGCTCTTCCGCGGTGATCCTGGTGGGTTCCGATAACACTACCAGCATGGTCCCGGTTGAAACCGGTGCATCTTCCGACACCTTTACCGAGATCGTCAGCGGGGATATCGCTGAAGGAAGTACTCTGGCAGTTTATGCCACTAGCAGCGATAACCAGTTCATGATGGGCGGCTTTGGAATGATGGGCGGTACGCCTCCCCAGGGCGAACGCCCCCCACAGGGTGAAGGAACCCAAAATTAATACCGAAATGGCTGGAAAGAAAATGAAAACGAACAAAAATATTGTTGAAGCCAAAGACCTGACCAAGACCTATCTGATGGGTGATGTTGAGGTTCATGCTCTGCGCGGTCTGTCGATAAATATCACCAAGGGCGAGGTTGTCGCCATCATGGGCCCATCCGGTTCCGGCAAATCAACATTAATGAACATTCTCGGCTGCCTGGATCAGCCCACAAAAGGCAAGTACATCCTCAACGGGAAAAATGTGGCCAACCTGGACAGGAATGATCTGGCCGATGTGCGCAACAGGCAGGTAGGTTTTGTTTTTCAGTCTTACAACCTGCTCGCCCGTTCGACTGCGCTTGTCAATGTCATGCTTCCTCTCAGGTATCGTCGCAACGGGCATGAGCTGCCTAAAAAGAAAGCGGAAGAATTGTTGGTTCGGGTCGGCCTGCAGGACCGCATGCGCCACAAACCTTATGAGCTATCAGGCGGGCAGCAGCAACGGGTGGCCATCGCGCGCGCCCTGGTCAATGATCCGGCGATCGTGCTGGCAGATGAACCAACCGGAAACCTGGATTCCCGGTCGGGGGAAGAGATCATGGATCTGCTACTTGGTTTGAATCAGGAAAAAGGCGTGACCCTGATCCTGGTGACGCATGATCCCGGTGTAGCAGCACGGGCGCAGCGGACAGTGCATTTGCTTGACGGGAGAGTGGAAAATGAATAAGTTTAAATTCCTTACTGACGCTGCCAGCAGTTTGTGCGCCAACAAACTGCGCACCGGGCTGACAATGCTCGGCATTGTCATCGGCGTGGCTTCGGTCATCTCGATGCTGGCCATTGGCAATGGGGCATCCTCATCCATCACCAGCAGTATTGAATCCATGGGAACGAACTTGCTGTATGTCATGGCTAACAACCAGGGCACCAATCCGCAGCCCGTTACACTGGCAGATGCTGACGCGATCATCGATTCCGGCGGAGCTCCTTCAGTGATCGCGGTGGCACCGGTAGCGCAGCGCAGTATGGATGTCACTTATGCGGGCACCAGCACAACAACCATTGTCATGGGTGTTACGCCCAATTACTCCACTGTCCGCAATACACCGGTTGAGTCGGGGCGCTTTATCACCCAGGCGGATATCGATGAGCATGCGACCGTGGCCGTTATTGGCGCAGATGTTTTGGAAGAGCTTTTCGGGTCATCTGCAGGCGTTCTGGGGCAGAAGATCCGCATCGGCAGCAATCTTTACCAGGTGGTCGGCATTCTCGAATCCAAAGGCGGCGATTCCATCGGTTCTTCTGATAACCAGGTGATCGTGCCGCTTTCAACAGCGCAGGTGCGCATAATTACTCGTTCCAGTGCGCATGACGAGGTCAGCCAGATCTCGGTGCAGGTGGCTGATGCCGACAAGATAAAAAGCGCCATTACCGAAGTGACCGCCATTATGCGGTCGCGCCACAATATCACCGGCGACGAAGAGGAGGATTTCAACGTGATGTCCACCGAGGCCTTTACTGAAGCGGCAACATCCATCACCGGCATCATGACCATCTTTCTGGGCGGCATCGCTGGAATTTCGCTGCTGGTGGGTGGTATCGGCATCATGAACATCATGCTGGTCTCAGTCATCGAGCGCACCAAAGAGATCGGCCTGCGCAAGGCGGTGGGCGCGCGCGACAGCGATATTCTGCTTCAGTTCATGGTGGAATCGCTCATCATTGGGTTAGCCGGCGGCATATTAGGCATTCTGGTGGGTTGGGGGATCTCTTCCCTGATCAAGGGTGTAGCTACTTTTGGAAGCACCGCGCTGAACCCGGAGATCAGCGCCGCTTCGATCCTCATGTCGGTCGGCTTTTCGGTGGCTGTGGGGCTGATCTTCGGCCTTTACCCTGCCAACCGGGCTTCCAAGCTGGAACCTGTTGAAGCTTTACGGAAAGAATAGAGCTCTGGACGCTACAAGGAAATGAAGACCATGAATGAAAAAGCCAAAGCCATTTCAAAGAAAAATAAACGCAAGTTCTTTATCGCGGGAGCATCACTTTTGGCGGTGGTGCTTGCGGCGGCTGTCCTGTTGAGCGGCGGCAGCGACGACCCGGGCGTCGCACAGACCGCGCAGGTGGAGCGCGGTGCGATCACCGAAACTGTTGATGCCATCGGCGTCATTACAGCCATGCCCAGTGCTTCCATTTCCTGGGAGTCCGGTGGTATCGTAAGCGGGAGTACGCTAAAAGCGGGCGACCTGGTTGAAAAAGGACAGGTCCTTATGACCCTGGATGACAGTTCCATATCATCCGAGATCCTGCAGGCGCGCTCATCCCTGCTGGAAACGCAGGCAGAGTTTGAAAAGATGACCTCCGCAGATACCGATTTCCAGGCGGCATTGGAAGAAGTGACCCTGCAGGAGAGCTACCTCGCCAATAAATACAGCATGCGCCATGAATTTTATGGGACGGATGTGCCCGATGAGCGCATCAATTCGGTGTATGCCAATTACAACAAATATCGGGCAGATGTCTGGGAACTTGAAGCGGCGTATGAAAAGGTCAAAGCCCTGGACAAGAAAGATCCACAGAGGATAGCCGCTTATGATGCGCTTCAGGCGGGCATTCTCAAGCGCGACAGCCAGCTGCGCCTTCTAAGCCAGGTCATGGGCACGCCTTATGGGCAGCGCGCCGAAGGTTTTTTCATCGCCTATGACCAGCAGGTAGCAGTTGTCGCTGAAGCCCACGCAGCTTATCAGCGGTTGTTGGACAAAAGCGATGAGGTTTCCGCAGCCCAGGCTAACATGCAGGCGCTGCAGAATACCGCGGACCAGGCCAGCATCATTGCGCCTTTTTCGGGAACCATCACGGCCATCAATTCCCTGCCCGGCAGCCAGGTCAGCAGCGGCGAAATTGCCGTTCAGCTCGATGACCTCACCAACCTGACTATTGATCTTGAGATCTCTCAGATGGATGTCAACAAGATCAGCATCGGCCAGCCGGCTGAACTTGCCTTTGATGCGATTCCCAATGCAGTTTACTCCGGCGCGGTAAGCGAGATCTCGGAAGCCGGCAGTGCCAGTAATGAGGATGCGGTCTTCAAAGTGAGAGTCGTGCTTACAGACCCTGACAACAGCATTAAACCCGGGTTTTCAGCAACTGTCCGCATCATCACCGGCCAGGTGGACGATGCCCTGCTGGTACCCAACAGCGCAATTCAATATAGCGAGGATGGCAGCGCTTTTGTGATGCGATCTGCGGGCTTAATTGATTTTATTTCCCTTCCGATACAGACAGGCGCCAGATCAGATGCATTCTCAGAGATGGTATCCGGCGATCTTGCAGAAGGGGATAAGCTGGCGGTTGCCCAGGTTGACCAAACAACAGCCAATTTAAGAATGGGATTAGGCCGGATATTAAGGAACCGGTAAATCAAAAAAATAAAGAAAGAAACAAGAAAGGAAAAAACAATGAACAAAACACTCAAAACGATCGCCTGGATCTGCCTGGTACTGGGGCTTCTAGGCACAGCAGTAGATGGCGGCATGCTGGTTATAGGCCGAAAGCTGGCTGCTGAAAGGCAGACTGCCTTTGAAACGTGGCAGAACAAGAATCAACCAGGCACAGTTGCGGATGCAAGGAGCACCTGCATTGCCGAAGATGCCGACCAGGACGGGAAACCGGACGGTGATTGCCTGCAGCAGCAGGCGCCTGGGCAGCCTGGTGCCGGACACCCGGCATTCAGCGGGCGGCTTATGCAACGTAACTCACGTTTGGGCATGCGCGGCAGCTTTGCCGGACGGCGAATGGCTTTCCACGGGGTTCTGCCGCTGTTCTTCCTGGCACTGGGACCGATCCTGCTGGTGGTTGGCGCGGTAATGCTTCTGGTCAACCGTGAGCCGAAGGAAACCGCTTCAAAAGAAGAAAAAGAGATTAAAGAAACTAAAGAACCTAAGAAAAAATAAGTTGTGACTTAAAGAATGAGGCTGGAAAAATTTCCAGCCTCGTTTTTTTATCAGAAGTATTGATTATCCTAATCCCGCCAGTACCCGCGATGCAGCGGCTGGATATCACGCGAGGTGATGAAAGCCGAAGGGTCGATCTGCATCACCAGGTCTTTGACACCCGGGGCAAATTTGCGCTGAACGCTGGTTTCAAGAATCTCAACCGTGCCATCCTTGCCGCGGGCAGGGATCTCGGTGACTGCGTGGCCTTCAGAGCGCAGCCGTTCGGCCAGTTCCTGGCCGCGCACTGAGCTGATGATGGTCATATTGATGAAGCCGAAAGCCAGGCGCTTCTCGATCATCATGCCGATGACGTTACCCGTGGCAAAACCGACAGAATATGACAAAATATTCAAAGGATTATCCAGGTCATTGATCACTGAACCCAGCGCTACGACGAACAGCACCGTTTGTACGACCCCCAGGATCCAGGTGATGGTGCGCATACCGCGCACCACGGTGAGCATGCGGATGGTATCCACAGCCATATTCAGCACCCGAATAAAAAATATAGCTCCGGCTACCAGCCAGGGGTTCGCTGTCGCGAAAAATTCAGCCATTCTATTCTTCCTTTACGCTTTTCCTTTTATTCTTCAAGTGCAGGCAGGTACAATTTATGCAAATATTCCTTCAGCATCCTGCGGGTGCTGAACTGCCACGGCAGTGAGCGCATATCTTCCTTGATCTTGGCGAGCCAGGGGAATGAAGCATCACCCATCGAACGTGTCTGGTAATACATGGGGATGATCTCGTTTTCGAGTGTTTTGTAGAGGCTTTCTGCGTCCTTATCATCCTGCATATTGGGATCATCGTAATCGGTCTCGTCGCCGATCGCCCACCCGTTATTGCCGTTAAACCCTTCAGCCCACCAGCCGTCCAGCACCGAGAAATTGAGCGTGCCATTGAGCGCGGCTTTCATGCCTGAAGTCCCAGAAGCTTCATTCGGGCGGCGCGGGGTGTTCATCCAAACATCCACACCCTGCACCAGCAGACGGGCAGTATTCATATCATAATCTTCTAGGAAGACGATCCGGCCGCTCGTCTGGAAATCTTTGGCGGCGCGGTACACTTTTTGGATCATCAACTTGCCAGGCTCATCAGCGGGATGCGCCTTTCCGGCCATGATGATCTGCAGCGGCATATCTTTGTTGGTCAACAGGCGAAGCAGGCGCTCATAGTCTGAGAACAGCAGGTAGGCGCGTTTGTAGGTGGCAAAGCGTCTGGCAAACCCGATGGTCAGTGAGTACTGGTCAAGCATTACGCCATCCGCGATGACCTGTGATGGCGCTCGTTTGCCGCCCTGCCAGTGGTCGCGCGCCTTTTCAATGGCGTAATTGATCAACTTGCGCTTCAAGTGCCGGCGGACATCCCATAGTTCGAGGTCGGGGATCTGGTCCACGCGCGACCAGGTTTCAGGTTCATCCAAATGCTCAAACCAGTCCTGCCCCAGGTAGCGGTCGAACAGCAGGCGCATGCGCCGCGCCAGCCAAAAACCGACATGCACGCCGTTGGTAATGCTTTGTATCGGCACCTCGTTCTCCTTACGGTCAGGCCACAGGAAGGTCCACATTTTTCGCGCAACCGTGCCATGCAGTTCTGAAACCGCGTTGGCATGCTCTGAAAGATGCAGCGCCAGAACCGGCATGCTGAAGGTCTCGCCCCATGTCTGGGTCTGTTTGCCGAGGTCAATGAACTGTTCGCGCGACAGGTTTAGCTGGCCCCAATAAGCGGGGAAGTATTTGTCGATCATCCACAGCGGGAACTGGTCATTCCCGGCTGGAACGGGTGTGTGAGTGGTGAAGATGTTGTTCTTGCGCACTTCTTCGACCGCTTTTTCGAAGGGTAGCCCTGAAGCGATGATCTCACGCACGCGTTCAAGCGTCAGAAATGCCGAATGCCCTTCGTTCATGTGCCAGAGTGAAGGCTCAAATCCCAGGGTGCGCAGCGCGCGTACGCCGCCAATGCCCAGCAGGATCTCCTGCGAAATGCGGATCTCGGGATCACCGCTGTAAAGTTGTGAGGTGAGCGCCTTATCATTCTTTTCATTGCCGCTGTTGCTGGTATCCAGCAGGAAAAGCGGTACACGCCCGACCTGAAGCATCCACACACGCGCCAATACCGTCCGCCCAGGCAGATCAACTGAAACGGTGATTGCGTCGCCTTTTTCGTCAACAAGCGAAATGATGGGCATTTCTTCAAACTCAAAGTGGAAGGTGCCGGTTTCCTGCCAGCCATCCTCGGTGATCTTCTGCATGAAATACCCGTGCTTGTAGATAAAGCCCATCCCGACGATGGGTATGCCGAGATCGCTGGCTTCCTTTAAGTGATCGCCGGAAAGGATCCCAAGCCCGCCTGCGTAGAACGGCATGGATTCGTGCAGCCCGAATTCAAAAGAGAAGTACGCCATCTGGCGGTCTTCATATTGGGGATATTCGCGCGCAAACCAGGTGGCTGTGCTGGCCATGTAGGCATCAAATGCCGCCAAAATGCGGTCATACTCCTCCTGGTAAGAGGCATCAGCCGCGGCGATTTCAAGCTTTTCGATCTCCACCTGATGAAGGAAGGCAATAGGATTGTGATTGATCTTTTCCCACAGGCGCCGGTCAAGCTGTAAATAAAGGCGCATGGCGGAGGGGTTCCAGGTCCACCACAGGTTGTAAGCCAGTTCACCCAGGCGGTTGATGCGCTCGGGCAAATGGAAATGATTGGGGAATTCCTTGCGGAAATTTGAATTCATAATAAAAGTCTCTCCATAAAAGGCGGAATATTCTTACCTAACGGCAGTATTTTACCCTAAGGGGTGTAAATCCTTTCTTAACAATAAATAGAATAAAAAGGATCTAATGGTAAGCATGAGCTGAGATCCGGGAAAAACGGCGCAGGTTCACCTTATAATTCCGGGGGATCAATTATTAATTTTTTGTGGAGGTACGCAATTGCCAGAAGCGATCTACCAATTTCCGGAAGGTTTTTTGTGGGGCACCGCCACTTCAGCACATCAGGTGGAAGGCCAGAACATCAACAACAATTGGTCTGCCTGGGAGGCAGAACCCGGCCGTATCATGAACGGCGACCGATCGGGGCTGGCCTGCGACTGGTGGAACGGCCGCTGGGAAGAGGACCTGCAGAACGCCGCCCGCGACGGGCAGAACGCGCACCGCTTTTCTGTTGAGTGGAGCCGCATCCAGCCTGCACCAGACCAGCGGGATGAAAGCGCGCTAGACAAGTACCGTACGATGCTCAAAGGCATGCGCCGCCTGGGTCTTACCCCGGTAGTGACGCTTCACCACTTCACCGACCCGCTGTGGATCTACGAAAGAGGCGGCTGGGAAAATGACGAAACCCCAAAATTTTTTGAAAAGTTCGTCCGCAAAGTTGTTTCTGCATTTAAGGATGAGGTCAAACTGTGGGTCACACTGAACGAACCCAACGGGCTGGTGGTCAATTCTTACGTCGGCGGCCAGTTTCCTCCGGGA
>Ga0172375_10010344_pt1 | contig 12131 bp, 11 predicted proteins | sample LakKiv1m_FD_114537 | JGI IMG/M metagenome (GOLD analysis project Ga0172375, IMG submission 114537) | Freshwater microbial communities from Kabuno Bay, South-Kivu, Congo - kab_092012_11.1m | ecosystem: Environmental > Aquatic > Freshwater > Lake | place: Democratic Republic of the Congo... | reverse complement strand
CCGGAGGTGGGTTTCTTCAGATTGGGTTGGTGACAACGACTGCCGCCTTGCGTTCAATGATTGAACGCAAGTATGCCATGACGAAAGGATTTTGGGAAGAGGGCTTTAGCTGAAGACTTCGGCCTGTTTCCGCGTACGAGCATCCGCATCTTTGGCAGCAAGCTTCGGTTCGCCCTCGATGGGCCATGAGATGCCCAAAGCGGGATCGCGCCAGAGCAGGCTGCGTTCATGTTCCGGCGAATAGTAGTCGGTGGTCTTGTAGAGAAACTCGGCGGTATCGGAGAGCGTGAGAAAGCCGTGGGCAAAGCCTGGGGGAATCCACAGCTGCTTCTTATTCTCGGCGGAGAGGATGTCGCCTACCCAGCGGCCGAAGGTCGGTGACGATTTGCGGAGATCGACCGCCACATCGAACACTGCGCCTTGCACCACGCGCACCAGCTTGCCTTGTGCCTTGGGGGGCAACTGGTAGTGCAAGCCGCGCAGCACGCCCTGGGTGCTTTTCGAATGGTTGTCCTGCACGAAATCGACATCGAGGCCGGTGGCTTCCCTGAATGCCTTGCGGTTGTAGCTTTCGAAGAAGAAGCCGCGCGCATCGCCGAAGACCTTCGGCTCGATGAGTAGTACGTCTGGGATGGCGGTGGGGGTGGCTTTCATGTCAGCACCTTCTCGTCGAGCAATCGCAAGAGATACTGGCCATAGCCGTTCTTCGCCAGCGGCTGGGCAAGTGCGCGCACCTGCGCGGCATTGATCCAGCCGTGGCGCCAGGCGATTTCCTCGGGGCAGGCGACCTTGAGGCCCTGACGCTTTTCGAGAGTGGCGATGAACTGGCTGGCTTCGAGCAGCGATTCGTGCGTGCCGGTATCGAGCCAGGCATAGCCGCGCCCCATGATCTCGACATCGAGCTTGCCTTGTTCGAGGTAGAGGCGGTTGAGGTCGGTGATTTCGAGTTCGCCGCGCGCGGAGGGCTTGAGGGATTTCGCCAAGTCAACGACCTGCGCGTCGTAAAAGTACAGGCCGGTCACCGCGTAGTTCGATTTCGGCTGTTTCGGCTTCTCTTCGAGACTGATCGCCTTGCCGGCGGCATCGAATTCGACGACGCCATAGCGTTCTGGATCCTGCACGTGGTAGGCGAACACGCTGGCGCCCTGCGTCTTTTTCATCGCGCTGCCCAGCAGCATGTGGAAATCGTGGCCGTAGAAGATGTTGTCGCCCAGCACCAGCGCACTCTGTGCACCACCCAGGAAAGCCTCGCCGATCAGGAAAGCTTGCGCGAGCCCATCCGGGCTGGGCTGGACGGCGTATTGCAGATCGAGGCCCCACTGGCTGCCGTCGCCGAGAAGTTGCTGGAATCGGGGCGTGTCTTGCGGCGTGGAGATGATCAGGATCTCGCGGATGCCGGCCAGCAGCAGCGTACTGAGCGGGTAGTAAATCATCGGCTTGTCGAACACCGGCAATAGCTGCTTGGAGACGGAAAGCGTCGCGGGATGGAGGCGCGTGCCCGCGCCGCCGGCGAGGATGATGCCTTTGCGTTGAATGGTCATGATGTCAGAGCAATTGCGTCATTACATGCTGCAGCCCCTGCCGCCAGTCGGGCAGGCTGAGGCCGAAGGCGTTGCGCAGCAGGGTGGTGTCGAGGCAGGAATTGGCCGGGCGCGGCGCGGGCAAGGGATATTCGGCGGTCGTGATGGCTTGCACGTCGTGGGGCCCAAGCTTGAGCGGCTTGCCTGCCGTCATCGCCGCCATCACTACGGCTTGGGCGTATTCATGCCAGTTCGTGCGGCCGGCGGCGACAAGGTGATACAAGCCATGGGGAAAGTCGGCGCTGGCGGGACGGCATAGGTACTGCCCCAACACCTGCGCCGTCACATCGGCGATCAGCGCTGCCGAGGTCGGCGCGCCGAACTGGTCGGCCACGACCTTGAGCGACGGCCGCTCCGCCGCGAGCCGCAGCATGGTCTTGGCGAAGTTGACGCCATGCGCGCCAAACACCCAGCTGGTACGGAAGATCAGGTGCTTTGCATCACTGGCGGCCAATGCCCGCTCGCCTGCCAGCTTCGTCTTGCCGTAAACGCTTTGCGGGTCGGGGTCATCGGTTTCGGTGTAGAGGCCCGGCTTGTCGCCCCTGAAGACGTAATCGGTCGAGTAATGCACCACCAGCGCGCCGAGCTTTGCGGCTTCTTCTCCGAAAATGCCGGGTGCCACGCCGTTGATCGCCTGGGCGCGGACCTGGTCGGTTTCGGCTTTATCCACCGCCGTGTAGGCCGCCGGATTGACGATGATGTCGGGACGGGTTGCGGTGACGAGCCGGCGGATCGCCTCCGCATCCGCCAGGTCACAGTCGGTCTGATCGACCGCAACAATCTCGCCCAGCGGCGCAAGGGACCGCTGCAGCTCGAAACCGACCTGGCCGTTCTTTCCGGTGAGGAGAATCTTCATCATCAATCTCCGTACTGCTTTCCAATCCAGTCGCGATAAGCGCCACTCTGCACGTTGGCCACCCAATCGGCGTTGTCGAGGTACCACTGCACCGTCTTGCGGATGCCGGTCTCGAAGGTCTCGGCCGGCTTCCAGCCAAGCTCGCGTTCGATCTTGCGCGCGTCGATCGCATACCGGCGGTCATGGCCGGGCCGATCCTTGACGTAGCTAACCTGATCGCTGTACGGCTTGCCGTCGGCACGCGGTCGCAGCTCGTCGAGCAGAGCACAGACCGTTCTGACGATCTCGATGTTCGGCTTCTCGTTCCAGCCGCCGATGTTGTAGGTCTCGCCCACGCGGCCGCGCGCCAGCACTTCGCGAATCGCGCTGCAATGATCCTTCACGTAGAGCCAGTCGCGGATCTGCATGCCGTCGCCATAGACCGGCAGCGGCTTGCCGGCCAGCGCATTGACGATCAGCAGCGGGATCAGCTTTTCCGGGAAGTGGAACGGGCCGTAGTTGTTCGAGCAGTTGGTGGTCAGCACCGGCAGGCCGTAGGTGTGATGGTAGGCGCGCACGAGGTGATCGCTGGCCGCCTTGCTGGCCGAATAGGGGCTATTGGGCTCGTAGCGGTTGGTTTCGGCGAAGGGCGGATCATCCTTGCCCAGCGAGCCATAGACCTCGTCGGTCGAGACATGCAGGAAGCGGAAGGCCGTTTTCGCTTCGCCCTCGAGTCCGTTCCAGTAGGCGCGCGTCGCTTCGAGCAGGCGGAAGGTGCCGACGATATTCGTCTGGATGAAATCCTCCGGGCCGTGGATGCTGCGATCGACATGCGACTCGGCGGCGAAATTGACGATGGCGCGCGGCCGATGCTGCGCGAGAAGTTTGGCCACGAGATCGAAATCGCCGATATCGCCCTGCACGAAGATGTGCCGCGCATCGCCATCCAGCGCACGCAGGTTTTCGCGATTGCCGGCGTAGGTCAACACATCCAGATTGACGACCGGCTCGCCGACCACGGCAATCCAGTCCAGCACGAAATTGCTGCCGATAAAGCCGGCGCCGCCGGTGACCAGAATCATCGTTCAGGCCACCTTTGCTTCATCAATATTTCGGCCAGCGGCTTCCCAGTCCTTTACCCATTGCGGCCGGCGACCGCGTCCGCCGCTCCAGGTTAATTGCGGATTTTCCGGATGGCGATAGGCGATTTTCTTTTCGGCAGATTTAGCCGATTTTTTCGCCTTCGGCTTGCGGGTTTTCACTTGGCTTACAGGGGCGCTGACAACTTCAGATAATTTCAGCCCGTATTTCGCGGCAATGCTTTTGATCTCTCCCAACGCCTTGTTGCGTTGTGTTTTCTTGCGGCCGTCGATTTCCCTCTCGACGGCTGCCTTTAATTTGTTCAATTCGGCTGCGGACATGCTTTTCAAATTCACTTTATTCTCCTTGGAATAATTATCCGAATGGCCCGGCAATTATAGAAAGAATTGCCACAGAAATTCAGAATGCTTCGCGTACCCGCAAAAAACGGGGAAAACGCGGAATGCCCTTGCGCGTCAATTCGCGATAGCGATAGGTGACGAGGGTTCCGATCGACGGCGGATCGCGTCGCTGCGCATCGGTAAAGCCACTGCCGAGCGAAAACTGCCGGCCATCAGGCATCTCGACCCGCAAAGCACCCAACTTGCCAGCATGCTTTCCCTTGCCGGCCAGATGGGCAACGACGCGCGCTTCCGCATCGAGCCATGGAGTGACTTTCAGCAGCACGGAAGAGCGTCCGACCACATAGGGTGCAGCGGCAAGATGAAGCATCAATCCCTCGCCACCTGCCCGCACGACCTCGTCCAGTTTGCGAGCCAGGGCCCTCTCGTCCGGCAGGTGAAACTGCTCGACCGCCTGCAGCCAGGGCGTGCCAGCCTGCGCGACGATCGCCCTGATGCTTTCGATGCGGTCAGTGAAACTGCCGGCGGCACCTGGCAGCTCGAAGACCATGTAATTCACATGGCGCCACTCGTCATCGCGGGGGACTTCGCGCCGCACGATCCCGGACAAATGATCGAAACGGCCACGCGCGATCCACAGTTCGCCATCCAGTGGCTGCGGCGGCAGCGCGGCAATGAACCAGCCCGGAGCATGAGCAACATTGCCACTCCGAAAGTGCAGTTGCTTGCCGTCCCAATACGCACGCACGCCATCGAGTTTCTCGCTGACCCAGTAGCGGCTGACATCGATACTGCCCTGATAGCGCTCGGCGAGCAGAAGCGGCAGTTCGCCGGCATGCGTGATGGTAACGAACAGGAGTGTGCATACCGCTACCAGCCAGCGCTTCAGCACCATCTCTCTATTTCCGGTTGCGTGCCGTCCTGCCAGCGCCGACTTTTGCCGTTCCGAGGATCGGCGCCAGATAACGTCCGGTATGACTACCAGAGGCCTTCGCCACTTCCTCCGGCGTACCCGTCGCGATGATGCGGCCGCCGCCGTCGCCACCCTCGGGACCGAGGTCTACGAGCCAGTCTGCCGTCTTGATGACGTCGAGGTTGTGCTCGATGACGACCACCGTGTTGCCATGGTCGCGCAGGCGATGCAGCACCGTGAGCAACATCTCGATGTCGGCGAAATGCAGGCCGGTGGTCGGCTCGTCGAGGATGTAGAGCGTGCGGCCGGTGTCGCGTTTGGAAAGTTCCAGCGCGAGCTTGACCCGCTGCGCCTCGCCGCCGGAAAGTGTCGTCGCGCTCTGGCCGAGCTGGATGTAGGTCAGGCCGACGTCAATCAGCGTTTGCAGCTTGCGGGCCACCACCGGCACGGCCGAGAAGAATTCGTAGGCCTGCTCGACGGTCATCTGCAAGACCTCGTAGATCGTCTTGCCCTTGTAGCGCACCTCCAGCGTTTCGCGGTTGTAGCGCTTGCCGTGGCAGACATCGCAGGGCACGAAAATATCCGGCAGGAAGTGCATTTCGACCTTGATAAGCCCATCGCCCTGGCAGGCCTCGCAGCGGCCGCCCTTGACGTTGAACGAGAAGCGTCCCGGGCCGTAGCCGCGTTCGCGCGACTGCGGCACGCCGGCGAACAGTTCGCGGATCGGCGTCAGCAGCCCCGTGTAGGTCGCCGGGTTGGAGCGCGGCGTGCGGCCGATCGGACTCTGGTCGACGTTGATCACCTTGTCGAAAAATTCGAGGCCCTGGATCTCGCCGTGTGCCGCCGGCTCGGTTGCCGAACCGTACAAATGGCGCGCCGCTCCGGCATAGAGCGTGTCGTTGATCAGCGTCGACTTGCCCGAGCCGGAAACGCCGGTGATGCAGGTCAGCAGGCCAACGGGAATCTCCAGTTCGACATACTTAAGGTTGTTGCCGGAGGCATCGACGATTTTCAGCTGGCGCAGCGGATTCGGCAGCGTGCGCTGGGCAGGAATGGCGATCGCGCGGCGTCCCGACAGGTAGGCACCGGTCAGCGAATCGGCATTGGCTTCAACCTGCTTGGGCGTGCCCTGCGCGACGATGTGTCCGCCATGCTCGCCGGCGCCGGGCCCCATGTCGACCACGTAGTCGGCCGACTCGATCGCTTCCTGGTCGTGCTCGACAACGATCACGGTGTTGCCGAGATCGCGCAGGTTGGCGAGCGTCTGCAGCAGGCGCGTGTTGTCGCGCTGATGCAGGCCGATGCTCGGCTCGTCGAGCACATACATCACGCCGGTGAGGCCCGAGCCGATCTGCGACGCCAGCCGGATGCGTTGCGCCTCGCCGCCCGACAGCGTCTCGGCCGAACGGTCGAGCGAGAGGTAGTCGAGGCCAACGTTGATCAGGAATGACAAGCGGCTGGTGATTTCCTTGACGATTTTCTCGGCCACCTGCGCGCGATGGCCGGTCAGCTGCAGGAGATTGAAGAAGTCGCGGCAGTCGATCAGCGACAGCCGGCTCACTTCCGTGATCGTCTTGCCGCCGACAAAGACATGGCGCGCTTCCTGGCGCAGGCGCGCGCCGCCGCACTCGGGACAGGGCTTGTTGTTGAGATACTTCGCCAGTTCCTCGCGCACCATCTGGCTGTCGGTTTCACGGTAACGGCGCTCGAGGTTGGGGATGATGCCTTCGAAGGTGTGCGAGCGCTCGAAGCGCGTGCCCTTCTCGTTGAGGTACTTGAAGCGGATCTGCTCGCGGCCCGAGCCGTAGAGCACGATCTGGCGGATGTTCGCGGGCAGCTTCTCGAATTCGACGTCGGTGGCAAAACCATAATGACTCGCCAGCGACTCGATCATCTGGAAGTAGAACTGGTTGCGCTTGTCCCAGCCCTTGATCGCGCCGGCCGCAAGGCTCAGGTGCGGATAGGCGACGATGCGCGCCGGGTCGAAGAACTGGATCTGCCCGAGGCCGTCGCATTCCTGGCAAGCACCCATCGGGTTGTTGAAAGAGAACAGGCGCGGCTCGAGCTCCTGCAAAGCGTAGCCGCAGTGCGGGCAGGCAAACTTCGCCGAGAATAAATGCTCGACGCCGGCATCCATCTCGACCGCGATGCAGCGCCCCTCGGCATGGGTCAGCGCCGTCTCGAAGCTCTCGGCGAGCCGCTGGCGCTGGTCGGCGCGCACCTTGAGACGGTCGACGACGATATCCACCGAATGCTTCTGCGCCTTGGCGAGCTTCGGCAGGGTGTCGATGTCATGCACCTTGCCATCGATGCGGAGACGGACGAAGCCCTGCGCCTTGAGTTCGGCGAACAGTTCGAGCTGCTCGCCTTTGCGGTTGGCCACCACCGGCGCGAGGATCATCAGCTTGGTGTCTTCCGGCAACGCCAGCACATGATCGACCATCTGCGCCACGCTCATCGACTCCAGCGCGATGCCATGCTCCGGGCAGTGCGGCGTGCCGGCCCGCGCGTAGAGCAGGCGCAGGTAATCGTGGATTTCGGTGACGGTGCCGACGGTCGAGCGCGGGTTGTGGCTGGTGGCTTTCTGCTCGATAGAGATCGCCGGCGACAGCCCCTCGATCAGGTCGACGTCCGGCTTCTCCATGAGCTGCAAAAACTGCCGCGCATAGGCCGAGAGCGATTCGACATAGCGGCGCTGGCCCTCGGCGTAGAGCGTGTCGAAGGCGAGCGAACTTTTGCCGGAACCGGAGAGTCCGGTGATCACGGTGAGCCGGTTGCGCGGCAGGTCGAGATTGATGTTTTTGAGGTTGTGGGTGCGCGCGCCGCGAATCCTGATTTCGTCCATGGGGGCTGGGGGGAGCGTGAAAGGCGACCTGATAATATACGCGCCAATCTTTACAAAACTCGCCCGCCGATTTCAGCCCCTTCTCCACTCTGCCGCTCTGGAGCGCCCATGATCAGAATCAACGAGAATTACCGGAAATTGCAGTCGTCCTACCTGTTTTCCGACATCGCCAAGCGGGTCGCCGCCTTCCAGCAGGCCAATCCCGACAAGAAAATCATCCGACTGGGTATCGGCGACGTCACCCGCGCCCTGCCCAAGGCTTGCATCAAGGCCCTGCATGCCGCCACCGACGAAATGGCCCGCGACAGTTCATTCCGTGGCTACGGGCCGGAACAGGGTTACGACTTCCTGCGCGAAGCGATCGCCCAGCATGATTTCCAGGCGCGCGGCGCCAATGTGCAAGCCGATGAGGTGTTCGTCAGCGACGGCGCCAAGTGCGATACCGGCAACATCCAGGAACTCTTTTCGCTCGACTGCAAGGTCGCGGTGCCGGATCCCGTCTACCCGGTCTATGTCGATACCAACGTGATGGCCGGCCGGGCCGGCGACTGGAACAAGGCAACCGGGCGTTACGACGGCCTGGTCTATCTCGACGGCAACCAGGCCAACGGCTTCATCCCCGCGCTGCCGACCCAGCCGGTCGACCTGATCTATCTGTGCTTCCCCAACAACCCGACCGGCTCGACGGCGACCAAGGCGCAGTTGCAGCAGTGGGTGGATTACGCCCGGGCCAATCAGGCGCTGATCCTGTTCGATGCGGCCTACGAGGCTTTCATCACCGACCCCGCGCTGCCGCACTCGATCTACGAGGTGGAAGGTGCGCGCGAAGTGGCCATCGAATTCCGCAGCTTTTCCAAGACGGCCGGCTTCACCGGCACCCGCTGCGCCTACACGATCGTTCCGAAGGAATGCGTGGCCTATACCGCGTCGGGCGAGGCCGTGCCCCTGCATGCCTTGTGGAATCGTCGCCACACGACCAAGTTCAATGGCGTCTCCTACCCGATCCAGCGTGCCGCAGCAGCCGTCTTCAGCCCCGCGGGCCAGGCGCAGGTCAAGGAACTGATCGGCTATTACCTGAACAATGCGAAGTACATCCGCGAGAAGATGACGGCGCTTGGCTACGCCTGCATCGGCGGCGAGAATTCCCCCTACATCTGGATCGACGGCAAGACCGATTCCTGGGCCTTCTTCGACAAGCTCCTCAACGCGGCTGCGGTCGTGTGCACCCCGGGTGCCGGCTTCGGCAAGTGCGGCGAAGGCTATATCCGCATCAGCGCCTTCAACAGTTTCGAGAACGTGCAGGAAGCGATGACGCGCATCGGCGCCATTCTTTGATCGACACACCATGCCTATTCCAAAAGACTTCGAAAACAGACTGACGCCGGTACTGCCTGTGATCGTCGCGCATTACGGCACGCCCTTCCACATCTACGACGAGCAGGGCATCCGCGCGACCGGCGCGGCGCTCAAGCGCGCCTTTGCCGGCATCGAAACGTTCCGCGAATACTTCGCGGTCAAGGCCCTGCCCAACCCGCGCATCCTGCGGATCATGCAATCCATGGGCTTCGGCTTCGATTGCAGTTCGATCGCCGAACTGTCCCTGAGCCGCCAGCTCGGCGTCACGGGCGACGGGATCATGTTTACCTCCAACAACACCAGCCAGACCGATTTTCAGGCGGCCGCGGCCGACGGCGGCTGCATCCTCAACCTCGACGACATCTCGCTGGTCGACAAGGTGCCGCACATGCCGGAGCTGATCTGCTTCCGCTACAACCCCGGCGAACGGCGCACCGGCAACAGCATCATCGGCAATCCGCTGGAGGCCAAGTACGGCGTCGCGCACGACCAGTTGCTGGATGCTTATCGCAAGGCCAAGGCGCGTGGCGCGCGCCGTTTCGGCCTGCACACCATGCTGGCTTCCAACGAGCGCAACTACACCTACATGGTCGAGACGGCGCACATGCTGCTGGACCTGGTGAAGTGGATTTCCGCCGAACTGGACATCCGCTTCGAGTTCATCAACATCGGCGGCGGACTGGGCATCCCCTACAAGCCGGAAGACGCACCGCTGGACATCGACGCCATGGGCGCCGAGATCACCGAGCTGTTCGCCGCCTTCAAGGCGCAGCAAGGCTATGTGCCGGCGCTGTACCTCGAGAGCGGCCGCTACATGACCGGCCCCCATGGCGTGCTGGTCACGCGGGCGATCAACCGCAAGGAAATCTACCGCACCTATGTCGGCGTCGATGCCTGCATGACCGCACTGATGCGCCCCGGCATGTATGGCGCCTATCACCACATCAGCGTGCCGGGCAAGCAGGGCGAGGCCGAAACGGTCGATGTCGTCGGCTCGCTGTGCGAGAACAATGACAAGTTCGCCATCCAGCGCCCCCTGCCGCGCATCGTGGATGGCGACATTGTTCTCATCCACGACACCGGCGCGCACGGCCACGCGATGGGCTTCAACTACAACGGCAAGCCGCGCCCCAAGGAATTGCTGTTCCGCGCAGACGGCAAGGTCGAACTGATCCGCCGGGAAGAGACGCTGGCTGACCTGTTCGCCACCCTGACCTACCAAGAAGATGTCCTGATAACGGGTTGACGCGCATGCTTTCCCCCACCACCGATGCCATGACCCCCGCCGAGCGGCGCACGGGCGGTGTGCTCGCCGCCATCTTCGGGCTGCGCATGCTCGGGCTGTTCCTCGTGCTGCCGGTATTTTCCGTGCTGGCCGCGCGGCTGCCGGGCGGCGACGACATCATGCTCGTCGGGCTGGCGCTGGGTGCCTACGGCCTGACGCAGGCCTTCCTGCAGATCCCCTTCGGCATGGCCTCGGACCGCTGGGGACGCAAGCCGGTGATCGTCGCCGGCCTGCTGCTGTTCGCCGCCGGCAGCTTCATCGCTGCGGCGGCGCCCGACATCCATGTCATGATCGTCGGACGCGTGCTGCAGGGCGCCGGCGCGATTTCCGCCGCGGTCTCGGCGCTGGCCGCCGACCTCACGCGCGAGCAGCACCGCACCAAGGTGATGGCGATGATCGGCGCCTCGATCGGTCTCGTCTTCGCCGCATCGCTGGTCATCGCCCCGCCACTCGCCGCAGCCGTTGGCCTGTCCGGCCTGTTCGTGCTGACCGGCATGCTGGCGCTTGGCGCCATCGTGCTGCTGTTCAGTGCCGTCCCGCCAGCGCCGACTTTTAAAAAGCACGAGCGGCCACCTTTTTCCACCGTGCTCTTCGACGCCAAGCTGGCGCGCATGAACTTCGGCGTGTTCGCGCTGCACCTGATGCAGACTGCCCTGTGGGTCGTCGTCCCGCCCGCGCTGGTCGCCGCCGGACTGACGACCGGCGCACACTGGAAGATTTACCTCCCGGCCGTGCTGCTGTCCTTTGCCGTGATGATCCCGGCGATCATCGCGGCCGAACGCAAGGGCAAGATGCGGCCGATCTATACCGGCGCGGTGGCACTGCTGATTCTCGTGCAGGGCGGGCTGGCGCTGTTCGGCGGCGGCGTCTGGCTGACCGGCCTCTGGCTGCTGCTGTTCTTCGTCGCCTTCAACATCCTCGAAGCGCTGCAGCCTTCGCTGATTTCGCGCCTTGCGCCGCCTGCCGCCAAGGGCGCAGCGCTGGGCATCTACAACACCACGCAATCGATCGGGCTGTTCCTCGGCGGTGCGCTGGGCGGCTGGCTGGTCAAGCATCACGGCGTCACGGCCGTGCATCTGGCCTGTGCCGGGATTGGTATCATCTGGCTCATGCTGGCGTCACGCGTACAGGCGCCCCAACAACGAACGAACTAGGGAGACAACATGGCTTCGGTCAACAAGGTAATACTGGTGGGCAACCTCGGCGCGGACCCCGAGTCCCGCTACATGCCGAACGGCGACGCCGTCGTCAATATCCGACTGGCCACGACGGAAAGCTGGAAAGACAAGAATTCGGGCGAAAAGAGGGAGCTCACCGAGTGGCACCGCGTGGTGTTCTACCGCAAGCTCGCCGAAATCGCCGGCCAGTATCTGAAAAAGGGGTCGCAGGTCTATATCGAGGGACGCATCCGCACCCGCAAGTGGCAGGGCCAGGACGGCCAGGATCGCTATACGACCGAAATCGAGGCCAACGAGATGCAGATGCTCGGCCGCCGCGAAGGCATGGGCGGTGGCTCGGGCGATGCGGCACAGCGCGATAGCGGCGGCGGTCGCCCGGCGGCGCGGCCCGCGGCCCAGAACACCCCCCCGGCAAGCGGCGGTTTCAATGATGTCGAGGACGACATCCCGTTCTGATGAAAAAGCTGCGCCGGCTGCGTGAGTATTCGCCGCGCGATCTGCTGATCGTCGGCCTGCCGCTGCTGCTGCTGGTACTGGCCGGTTTCTGGATCGCCTCACGCTTCATCCAGCCGGCGCCGCCGAGCACGCTGACGATCTCGACGGGCGGCCCAGGCGGCGCCTACCAACGCTTCGGAGCGGTCTACAAGGACGTGCTGGCACGCTATGGCGTCGAGCTCGTCGAAAAACCTTCGGCGGG